>Ga0222716_10003556_pt1 | contig 12440 bp, 10 predicted proteins | sample C33_13DmetaG_FD_165044 | JGI IMG/M metagenome (GOLD analysis project Ga0222716, IMG submission 165044) | Estuarine water microbial communities from San Francisco Bay, California, United States - C33_13D | ecosystem: Environmental > Aquatic > Marine > Unclassified | place: USA: California... | reverse complement strand
ATTCACCGTCTGTTGAAGTGATCCGTTGTTCTTCGTAATCTCAAAACCGAAGAGTGTAATTCCTGAAGAGTTCGCGGCAACTTCACCATCTGTTTGAACCCAGTCATCCGACGCGAATTGCTTAATCCAAACGCGCTTGATTCCCCCGATCTTATCTTTGCAGGGAAACGCCCTGCCGTTGATTGTAATTGTACAAGCCATTTTTTAGGGAATTAAGGGGAGGGATTTTACGCCCCTCCCCGAATGAATTAGGATGAGCGACGAGCTACAGCCAAAGAACCCAAATCAACGATTTGAACCCCTGCGCTAAACTTCATAATGATTCGAGTAACATCGTCACCCGTTACACCCATCAAGTTCAAGACAGCCGCTTCGATGTGATCAGTCAACAAGTCAGTTCCGAAGTACAGATTCTCCTTCTTCGAGAAGATGAATGTGTCGTTCGGCATTCCACCCGGTGTGATAATCTCATAGCCGTTAAAGAAGTTTGCAGCTTCAGCAGCGTGGAAAGTCAACTCAGTAGTTCCAGCCAAAGCCGTAAAGTAAAGCTGCTTCATTGCGCGGCTCATGAACAACTTTGTGTCGGGGTCACCTGCTAACACGTCGGGAATATCTGCCGAAAGTGTTTTCAATCGTCCGAGAATTGTTGAGCTTGTAGTTGCACCAGTTAACAAGTCCTCATGTCCTGGAGTACCTGCAACAATCAAGTTACAAATTCCGTCAAAAGAATCATAAGTCCCGTCTGTTCCGCCATCGTCAAAAGCGTAATTTCCCTGCCATAAGTTGCGCTCGACTCCTTCAGCAACCTTTGCGGCTACGTATTGAGCGGCAAACGCTTGGAAGTCTGCGGGAGAGTTTGACGATTGACCGCGCATTTGGTTGGCTTCCCAAGCAGTTCGAAGGTCTTTGTTGCAGACTTGCTCATTGACTTGGAGTGCTGTTGTAGTCAATACAACGTCGGTCAAAGTTAGAGAGCCGGCTGAGTTTGAGAATTCACATCCAGCCGCTTGCAAAGCAACACCGTCGAACTTGCGAAGGTTGGCTTTGTATCGGACATTTTCGAGAACCTCGACGTAACCATTTGCGATGGTATCGCCTGAGAGGATAGCAGGAGCGACGTAAGGAAGAGCCGCGTTGCCTGCGTAGTTTGAAGTAATTACAGCGTTAGCCATTATTTAGAGAATTGATTTTGGATCGCGGCAATGCGCTCCTTCATTGATAATTCGGTCAAGTTGACAGGAGTTGGAACCTCCATCTTTGGGGCGCGTGAGATGCTCGGTGTGGCTTGCTTGCTCAACTCCGTAATCTTCGCGTCTCGCTCTTCAATTTGTGAAGAGAATTCTTTCTTTGTTGCTTCGATAGCTTCGGCAATCATGCCTTCAACAGCTTCACGAGTCAACACCTCAGATGATGCTTGAACCTCTTCGGTCTCCGCTTTCATCTCTTCTTCCTTCTCCTCTTCCGCTTCGACTTCGGCTTCAGCCTCTTTCATCTCAGCGACTGCGCCTTCTGCTACTACGAGCATCGAGCCGTCCTGAAGTTTGTAGTCTCCATCCGGGAGAGGGATTCGTTCGCCTTCGTCATTCACGACAAAAGCAGAAACACCGACAGCGAATGCGTCCGCGTCAGTCATAATTTCTTGACCGCTTTCAAGGACGGCTGTAGCCATCAAAGCGACCTCTTGTGTTTCCTCCTTCTCTTCGACAGCGAGTTCGACGCTGTACTTTTCGAAGATATCGGAGATGCGTTCTTTCAGAGTCATCTTCTGGGGTTTTTATATATAACGATTTGAAGGGGTCAATCCTTACTCGTTAGGTGGTTTTTTACAAATTCAAGTCCGAGTTCCACTTCGATAGCCGACAAAAGTTCCAATTCCTTGAGCTTGGATTCCGACCAACGAAGAGCAGCCTTTCCGCCCCAAGCCATGTACATGAGATACCCGCATCCGTCAGAGAATGAGGTCGACGATTCCAAGTCCGCTTCGTGACGGATTAGATAAGACCTCATTCGCTTGATGGTTTCGACGCTGATATTCTCTCCTTTGGCGAGTTGGCTTGCGCGTTGCTTTCCTACGTCCGTTCCACACGATCCCCAGCCGTTCTCCTCAGCCCATTCGACCGCCTTCTTAGCGTTGTTCTTCACTCCGTCGGGGTAATCGTTGTATGACTCCATATCGACGCGCTGTCCCTCTTTATATCGCTTATCTTTTTTGACGGTTGCCTTTGCGAGTTCGTACTTGTTGGTGAAGAATCCCTCAATTGAGAACCCTTTGACGCTGCCTTCCTTAACGTACTTCTCCCATATCGCATCGTTGTCGACCTTCATTGAGACCATCCACGTTCCGACCGGGACATCGAGTCCGTACATCCGACTTTTATCTTGCTCTCCTTCGACAATCCAACTCTCAACGACGTGCAATCCGTTTAACGTATGCTCGTGTTCGAGGGTCGCGTTCGCTTGATTGCCGTTTTTGAAGTAGAGTTCCATCGCTCGTCGGACGGTCTTCTTTGAAAAATACACGTAATATTCCTCCTCCCCGTTCTTTCGATAGATGGGTTTATCGGGAATGAGTGCCGCACCCATGACCAGACGCTTCTCATTGTCTTGGGTCTTGAATTGGATTTGTTCGTTCTTGAGAGCTACGAAGTCCGATTCGATGGCGGGTTGTTCTACGAGTGAGATAGCGTCGATTCCGTAGAGTTCCGCTTCTTCGTCAATTATGAGTTCAATTATGTTCATCCTACTAGTGATGCTTGATCGTTAATGCGTTGGTTAGCTTGTTGGCTGTTCGATACTTCCGAGGCTATGACGTAACTCCGGATACCCGTTTGTCCTGCTCCGGCTCCTAAGAACCCGAGGTCGAGTTGTGGGCTTTGCGGAATTGCTCCCGTTGCACCTCCCCCTCTGCTTCCCGGGGGCGGTGGTGTTGAAGAGCTTCCGAATTTAGTTTTCTTGATTGTTGCGATTTGAGCAACTCCCGTTGCGGCTGCGATGGCTGCCTCTACAAATTGCGCTCCGGTCGCTAGTTTGATGGGGTTACCACCTGCGGTCAAAGCACCCGTGACAGCCATACCCGTTTGGATGATGGCTTGAGCGACTTGGAACTTCTTATTCCGTTCGAACGCTTTCTTCTGATCCGATTCGCTTTCACCCGCAAAGGCTTCGTTCAATTGCGACAAAGCACCCAAAGCAGCGGATGCCATTTCTACCCCCTGAATTGCTACGAGTTCCGCCCCGTTCAAAAAGTCTTCAAACGTCTCGCGTCGTTGTCGACGAATTGCTTCTTCGGTGGTCTCCGACCCGAGCACTTGATCCGCGAAGTTTGTTGTCCTTGTTTGGAGAGTTGCTTCGGCTGTCTCTTGCGTGACTTGGAGTGTTCCTTGTTCGGCTTTCTTGCGGTCTTCCATAGCCTTAACCGTCGCATTCGCGAGGTCGATTTCGGCTTGCATTGCCTCGTGAGCTTTGGTGATGCCCTCCACCTTCAGCGAGTTGAGTTCCGTTTGCAGTCGTTTCTGAGTTCGAAGAGATGCCGTTTGTAAGTCAATGACCGCCGCTTCAGCTTCGGCAACCGCTTGCAAATCTTCCTCCATGCTTTCCCCGAGTGCGACTTGTTCCCGTGCTATCCTCGCCCGCTCTTCAGCTAATTCGATTTGACGTGCGACCGTCTCTTGCTCGAGATCAACCGCCCGTTGAAGTGCTTCGATACGTTCCTCAACTGCGAGGGTGTCATCTTCAGCGAGAAGGCGAGCTTCTGCGATTTGTTTATTCGTCTCTGCGCGTTGTTTAATAAAGTCCCGCTCTTCGTCCTTGAGAGCGTTCATTGCCTTTTGTAAGTCTCCTGCGGCTTTGGTCTCTCGAATAATCTCGTCGGTAATTCCTGTGAATGCGCCCTTTACATCATCCAACGCGCCTTTGAAGTCACCGGTGAAGAACTTAACCAACGCCCCACCGACTTTCGAGATACGATCCCGGATAACATCGAACGCCGCCCCAAGTGCTTGAGTTGCGACTTTGAGTTGCTCCGCTCCTCTCTTTGTGCTTGTGAAAAAGGAAACAAGCGAGCCGATAGCGACAAGAAGAAGACCGATTCCTGTTGCAGCGAGAGCAACCTTGAATGACTTCAATCCAGCGACCCCACCCTTCAACCCTCCGACCATATTCCGGAAGCCTGTCACGGCTCCCCCGGTCATCTTATCAAGTTGACCCGTTAACCCACTAACCGCCCCCGCTGTTCCGTCGACGCTTTCGCCAACTTTATCAATTGACTTCGTTACATCGCTGGTGTCTGCTGATACTTTTAGAACGATATTTTCAGTAGCCATTTAATTGAGATATAAAGAAGATAAGCAAGTCCGAAGATGTAAGCGAAAGTGAGGAACCAATCCAATGCCTTGAACCAAAGCGGGACTTGAACCCTCTCGCCTTTGTTCTGAAGTAATTGAATCGCTTCTCCTATATAACGATGATTGTCAAGATTCCTCATTGTTCGAAGGGTTGGTAACAGCGTTGATTCGTTTCGTTGTAGATATATCCGTACTTCGTGCAACACGAACTAAAATTCGGACTTAGTTGATATACCTTCGTGCCTGCGGCGTTTTCAAAGCGAATCTCTCCGTTCGATTTGTCGATAGATATCGGTAGCCAAAAACAATCCCGAATATCTCCCAGGACTTTTAGCAATTCCACTTTCACGAGGTCATCGCTTGTCGCATCATACGAGACCGAAAGAATCCTCCAATACGTGTCTTTGATATAAATCTTATCGGAGAACTCGAACGTCGCTAATTCAGAGCGCGTGAGCCTGAAGAAGGCGGTGAGCTTCCGAGCATCCGAAGAATACAACTCATTGACAAACGGTCTCCAATACTTGTAATAAAGCGTATTTAAGGGGTTGGCTTGCACGATATGAAAGGGACGCTCCGCACCGAATCCCATGTCTTCGCTTGTTATCGTTGCACTCAACGCGGAGAACTGCGAAAAGGCGGGATATTGGGTGTCTGTTATAGTCGCGTTGTTTGCGTCGTTCTGATAATATATCGTCCCGTTGATTTGGCTATTCCAAAACGCCATACGCGGAAGCGGGTCTTTGATGGTCTTATCGTCTTGCTCTGTATCAATCAACATCCGATGCACCGCGTACTGAGTGCCGGGGATATATGAAGCGACGTGAGGTGCAAAGGGTGACTTTATTTCTTTGTTGCCTGAAGCGAAGTCGTTCTCTGGGTCATCAACCCGATACCTTCCATAAACCCGCGAAGCATTTTTGAACACCAAGTCGTTGACAAGGTCTTTCCCGTTCGAATGCGTCCAATCGTATTTCCTCGCTTGGAGGTCGGTTGTTGGTGCAATGGTGAGGTCTTTCGAGAGGTCAATCTTATTTGTCCAATCCTTTTGCGCTCCGCTCGCCATGTAATCGTTAAACGGCTCAACCTCGAGGTGTTTTGGGTTGTTGCGATCCGGAATGAATACAAGGTTGAACATCTTCTGAAGCCCTGAGATGTAATCAATCTGCTTCATCTGCGGCATATTGGCGGCAACATCTACAGTCTGTCCGGAGATTGGGTTTGTGACGGATACGATTTCGAGACTCGTTTTCTCTTGACCAAATCCCGCACCCGTGAAGGTAACGCTGTGGCTTCCTCCTGTATTCATTTGATACTCGAGCCTCAACGTATCTCCCGTATTTAAAAGAACGCCCTCAGAGCTTAAAAGAAACGAATAGAAATTGCCATTAAAAACCCCTCCCGGTTCATCTTCAATCGGTATCCATACGGGAGAACCGTTGACGGTGACAGCTATTGTTATCTCGTGGCTCGTGTCGCTCATCTCACCAAGCACATTTAATCGCAAACGGTAACGCGCTCGAAATGGTGCCGTATATGTGTCCGTTACCCAACGACTGCCCGTATCAAAAAATGGGGTTGTATCGCTCAGGGTAATTGGATAATACGTGTTGGAGCTTGCCGGGGTGAGTGTTGTATCGCTTTGAAAACCAACCAGCAAAGTATATCCGTTGGGGTTTTCACTTCCAGTGATAGCGAGGTTTCCGTTGTAAAGGGTGAGATATAAATCGCTTATCCTTGCCAAGAAAGTAGAGTCATAGGTATAACCCGCATCGGTCATTATCTCTTCAAAGAGTTTCGATGCTTGAAAGTATGGCGTAAAGTCCCCGTGCTCGAGTGGGTTTGTTGATGTCCATATATTGGAAGAAGTCCAGTTCTGCCCTTTATCGGGAATGCCGTATTTGATGACTCCACTAAACAAGTCATCCGACCAACTCTCCTCAATCTTGGTTGCGTTAAGTGTATGATTGTATGAAGACAAATCGAGGTCGGTAAGCATCCCGTCCCCAATATCCCGCGAGAGGTTAGCCGTTTCACCAAATACCGCGATTTCAACGTCTGCATATTTGCCCTTTTGAATGTATACCGCTTTGACCTGGGCAAAGCCCCGCATGACCGGAATCGTGTTGTAAGTGAGTTCCGCATCGACCTTCACCTTCGGATCCCATGTAGTAATAAGACCGAACTCATTCACCGCCCCGAAGTAATCTTGGTTCTTCTTCGTGAGAGGTACGCGGAAGGTTTGCGAGAAGCTCGAGGATGAAGCGTTTATATCTTGAATATCGGAGAACTGATAACTCAGATTCACCGGCTCGTTCTCGTAGAGTTCAATTTCGTTTCCTGCAAGGGTGAGTCTTAGCATCGGATGATTTGTGCGAGTTCTACATTGAACGAAGTGATGAACACCTTCGATACCGTCTCCTCTTCGATTTGCATCGAGTTGGTCTGAATAGTAACCGGAACCCAAGTGCCGTCAATTCGTGCCATGACATTCTTTGACCTCATGCAATATTGCATCAAGGTTACCTCCTCAATCGTGAGAACGCTGTTGAGTTGATAGGTCTCTTTCGCTTCGAGTTGGTACGGCTTAATTTCGCGTGAGCTTGTAGCGAGTTCGAATTGCGCTCCGCTGTAATCCCCGACAATCTTTCGATATGTCTTCTCTTCGCGAGTTACGGTTTTTTGTTTTTTACCATCAAAGCGGAGATAGTCCCACCCGCCCCGGGTGTTCGCCCAACCCAATTGGACAGGCTCGTTCTTAGTGTTCCTGCAATTGTTTCGAATGCGAAGGATGTTCCCGGTTGGTGCGGAATCCGTTGAAGGGATAACATCGTAATGACCCCAGCCGCCCGTGACCGCATTTAGAGCCGTTGTGATTGCACTTAAAGACGCGGGATAGACATACGCATAAAGAAGGGATGCATCGTTATTTGAATCGTTCCATGACGTGGTCGGAACGAGACCGCCATTCGTGGAGTTCACGATATATGTAATAGTATCGTCAAGGCTTCCGGCTGTGTCGTATGTGTTTATGGTAAACCTCGTAATTAATGACCCTGTATCGTCGCTATTGATGAACGCCGCAACTCCGTTATCTTCAATCCCTGCACTTACCTCGATGACATTATTCGAGGGAATGCGATCGGTCAACCAAACTTTCTTTGTTGAAGCCGTTCCGTAGTAATCCGAGAAGGAAGGGTCTAACCCTTGCGAGAGTTGCTCGTATCCGTCAAAGTGGTAATAGTATCCCGAAGTATCTTCAGCAAGCTCTTCTGAAGTGCCGTCAAAATGCCCAACAAGAACCAGATATCGCTTCATATTGTCGTTCGACCGGGTGAACATCTTGTTATGAAACGAATGAATCGTCGAGGTCGTGTTGTACTTCAAAGAATCCACCTCAACCCGTCCGGCTATCACTTCGGACAAATCAAAGAAAGCGTTATCCGCTGGATTCGGAGTCAAGTAAATTTTAGAGATGATAGTACCATTCTCTTCAACCTGCACGATATAACGAAAATCGTCGTCAATGACTTGATCCGGGATAAGGGTAAAGACTAGCTTTCTCCCTGCGGGTATCCAACTCTGTGAGGGTGCTGCGTCAATCGATGCCATTAGTTCTTGATTGTTATGTTTCCGAGGTTTGCTTTGAATTTACCCGCGATATCTTCCGCGAATGCTGCTCCGAGTTTCTTCGTATATCGTTTGTTTACCGCTGTATATGCTTTCTCGTAGAACCGAAGTCCGACGATTCCCTTCCGCTTGACACTGCGAGCCATGAGGAACGCAGCGGAGTTGATATTGCTCTTCGTGTTCTTCTTGAAACGTCCCTTCTCATCTCTCAGCTTGATTCCTTTGGCTTTGATCCACTTCACAAAAACCGAGGAGGGAGGTTGCTTGCGAAACGTAAATGGAGAGCCTTGATTCTTGCGCGTGCCGTTCACTCCAAAGTGAATAAAGGGAGCGTACTTCTTCGCCTTGCCTTTCGCTCCGAAGCTTATCTCTCGTATCTCGTTACCACGTACCCGGACGCGGTAATTCAATGACCGCTTGAGCGTACCCGTAGCGACTCCGTAGTTCTTATTCTTTCCGATCCTACGTCCTCCAAGATGCCTCTTCGCACTCTTGAGGATATCATCTGCAAACGCGATGAGCGTCTCGTTTACTTTGCTCATATCCCTGCGCGTTCGGATGCCTTGCGGCAATGGTTCTCCTCGATGCTATCGAGTAACAACGTCAGCCATAACCCAAGACCCGTGAGTGTTCGTTCTCGTTGGTTGGCTCCCAGGACTGCGGAAACGGAATGATTCCCGAAAGGAACCCCCGAATCCATTAGAAGCCGATTGAGGAACTTTGACGCTGTGACCGATACAATTATCGACACGTCCCTAAACAGCTCGTATATGGCTCTCCAAATGCTTTTGAGGATATCTGAGGTAATGAAGAAGAGTGACTCACCAAACGAATAAACAATCCCGACGGGGATTGCTACAAACGCGAGAACCAAGAGGAGGAGGATTTTCAATATTTTCATAATTCGGGATCTTCAGGGAACCAACCATTCTCAATCATATACGCCTCATCTCTTACGGTCGTAGTGCTGGGTATAATTGCCCCAAACGGGAACGATTGGGCATTCAGTACGTAGCTTGAAAGTTGTCGTATTTCTACCTCGCTCAATTCTATCATTAGGGTGATGAGCTTTTCAAGCGTCGCCAATGGGCTAACGGGAATATTGTATTCCGTATCCACCTGCAAAGCGAATTGAATGCCGTCAGGGTGTTCGATGACTCCGAATACCGTCCCGTCTTTTTGATAGGGTTCTTGCGTAACCAACGGCGCTGTGATATTGTACAGTTCGCGCGTTATGGCTTTGGCTCGGTGTTCGCTTGTTAGCGTTCCTTCGGGAAGTACGATTATATATCCGTTCATAATGTGATGCCGTAAAAGGTTGCGATATTGGATTCGATTCCTGTGCGGTTACCTGCTGCGTTTTGGTCGCTGTGGTATATAACAAATTCTCGAATTTCTTGAGTACCGTATCCGCTATAATTGGTGTGCCCAATTTGCGCGTTTGCTCCACTCGCAGTGCTGTAAATAGTAGATAAAAGGCTTGGATTTGCTGTAAACGCAGCCAAAAGCTCTGACCTTACAGGGGTCAATATTTCTGTGCCGTTACCGTAGTAAGCCGAAACAGTCATTCCCCCCGAAGTTGTCGTGCCGCTGCTTGAGTCGCCACAAGCGTACCAACGATTTAGGCTATAATTACCCAAAATAAAACCGCTTGAAGAGTTTCCTTTTTGACCGACTATAAAAGAAGTCGATGCAGTTGAAATGGAAGTTAGAGATGTTGGTAAACTTTGACCATACACGAAATTGACCCCATCACTCACCGCCCCGCTTGAAACGATTTGAGGTTGATTCGCTGTGGTCGTCTGCGTCGCGTCGTTGCTGTTGCCGCTTTGACAATACCAAGTTTTTACGAACGCATCTCCAGCACCTGCGAAGGCCGTCAACGAAACGGTATCGAGTTCACCAAATACGTTGAATCCTATATCCTGCTCGGTGTTGTCTGACGACCTACGGACGCGGATAGCTGAACCCGTATACGTCGAATCCAAAAGCCTCAAAGAGTACGCCGCCGCCGCACCTGAATACGTGTCAAGCAGTGGCGTGTTTTGTGTGAAGTAGTCGCCTACGTTTTCTTCAATGGAGGTGCGGTTTGAAGATTGATTGTCCGTCCATATAATAAACTCTTGCACGTCTCCCTTCATATAGCTCGAACCTCCGAAGCCAAGATAACTCGTTGTTTCTATTGCGCTTGCAGTATAGGTATCGGTATCCCACAAAACACCGTCTAAATAGGCGGATGCGTTGCCCGATCCTGTTTGCAAGTCCAAAAAAGCGTTCCTGCGTAAATTATTGTAGTTAAAAGGGTTACCACTATAATTCCCATCATACAACCACCCAGCTTTGCTTGTGTCAAAAACAGTACGGTCTCCTAAAGTGTCAAATAATCCGCGGTTTGAATCTTGTTCGTTTGCTGAATCTCTACGCGCAACCCAACTGACCCACATATTAGAAGCAGAATCAATAATCGAATTGGTATTTGTTAACCTAAGATTGTTTGTTGTAAAGTTTATTGAAGGTTTTCCGTTTGTCTTAAAAATCTCTCCCGAATCATAGATAACTGGTTGGATGTTAGCATTACTTTCTGAAAAGTCAAAACTGTTGCCTGATTGGTCTTTCCAAGTTTGAACCGTGCAGGTTGTGCCCGTGCAGAACGTTTCGATAGCTGCCTCGTCAATATTGCCTGAACCGTCAAAACCTATCGTTGTAGTCGTGCTATCCGATGCCCTGCGAATTACCATGCAGTCGGTTTGAGCGAATCGAAGTTGACGCGTTGAGTATGCCGCCGCTGCTCCGCTTCCATAAGATTGGTCTAGCAAATACGTTGATGGTTGTATTTCCTCCCATGTTTGCTTGAGGCTAATTGGAACGGTGCCGCCCGTCCTCGCTTTGAGATACTCCAAGAGAGCCGCCTTGACCGTAGCGAATGAAGCGTCGTCTGCGGGTGCGGGTGTAAACTCAACCCATGTCCCCGTGTCGGGATCCGCGAACGCTGCCTCTGAGTAATATATCTTCCTCCTGATAACCTTCCCCGCTGTTGGGGTGTCGCTCGATGCGCTTTGCGCGAGTCCGTCCCCGTCCGCTTTGGCGGTATAGTAGAGTTCTGTTGTTGCCGTTGCTCCGCTTCGGAAGGTCTCCGCGTCTGTTGCGAAGCGATCGTGATACTGAGTATCAATTGCAATATCTGCCCACTCCGTATCGTAGTCCGTACCGCTTGCCTTCACGAGAGCTTGCCCCGAAGTACCTCCCGCAATGACTCCAACCTTTGCCGTGTTCGCGGTTATCTCTCCCGCTTGAGTCGGGGTGATACCGACCTTGGCATTGTTGGCTGTTATATCGTCCGCCTGTTGAGTCGTGATTCCGACCTTCGCATTGTTTGCGGTTATGTCTGCGGCTTGTTGGGTTGTGATCCCCACCTTTGCCGTATTCGCTACGACAGCGGCATTCGCTGCAACGCGTGCCTCTGTATAATAGAGATTCCCATTCTCGTCAATGTCTCCCGTATCCAATACAACCACGCCCGTTTGACCGTTTACAGAGTCGACAGGTACGTTCGGGATATCGGTTGTAAGTGCCAGGGTTCCCGTTGAGCTTGGAAGCAGCACTGTGATATTTCCTGCGTTAGGTGCGCGGAGCCAAATCTTACCCGTAGCATTCTCCCAATATGTTAACGCCCCTTGTTTGAAGTTGATGTCTGCCACCGTCGAAACAGCGTCGCTCCCTTCGATGGTCATCGCCTCAAATTCGACTTCGTTCCCTTCGGTACCCGCTGCAACTGCAAACGATAAAACACCTGGAGAGGCTTCGGTAACCGTCAATCCCGAAAGGTTGACTTTCATCTTTGCGCTGTTGGCTAGAATGTCGATATAGCCCTTCGTTGTATCGTTCAGGGTGTCGTACATCTGCGCCCCCGTTCCGCTTGCTTTAAAGCGCGCGAGAAGCTCTTGCAGTCCCCCGTTGACCATCCACTTCTGAACCCCCGAGTTGTAAGATAGAACGTCCCCTTGTTCCGGGCTTATGATGTCAACATCGGTCAAATCATCGAGGGTGTCAATGCCTCCCGTGTCAAGAGTCACGACCCCGTCTCCATCATCGGTAAGGGTGCCGTTGTTTACTTTGATCGTGCGAACGCTGAGGACATCGGTTGAGCCATCGAGCGTCAGCATACGCAAGAAGCCGCGTCGAGCATATGAAGGGACATCCCCACCCCCGGGAATGACTCCGTCGATTGGAGCATTGCAAGCGTCCCACTCGTAAGGGATCTCAACAGACAAATCGAGCAGCACGCCCGATAGGACGTTCTTTGTCTCTTCCTCAAGTGGTGTAGTTGTAGCGTTTACAACCTCATAATCTTGAGCAAAGGTGAAGATATTCCCACCCATGCGGATATCTGCGATAATGTCTTCTGCGCATTGCTCCGCATCAGATACTACCTCCCTTTGTCGTTCTACCTTATCGGTCTTGTCTGCT
>Ga0222716_10003547_pt1 | contig 12449 bp, 9 predicted proteins | sample C33_13DmetaG_FD_165044 | JGI IMG/M metagenome (GOLD analysis project Ga0222716, IMG submission 165044) | Estuarine water microbial communities from San Francisco Bay, California, United States - C33_13D | ecosystem: Environmental > Aquatic > Marine > Unclassified | place: USA: California... | reverse complement strand
TTCTTATTAACTGTGAAGGGGTTGTCGTGACAGAAATGTCCGGCATCCCTGAAGGTGATTTAAATAAGGTCTTTAGCGGTGACGAGTTGTTAATTATGAAAAACATTATACAACTTACGAAACCAAAACTAGAGGCGCTCCATTCTTTTTTAGAGGAGGAACTCAGCGCCCTTAATCATACTACCATTTAATTTTGTCAGCCCAATACGCGGCAGACATTTTACCCTTCTTAATGTTTTTAGCATGACGAGCTTTGAAAGAGGCTCGTTTCTTTTTCATACGATCGGATTCACCTGCCTTGGGTTTACCTGCTGTCTTTGCTCCCTGCTCCCCGAAACGAATTGTTTTAATTTTGTCACCTTCTTTTGCCACAACAACATGGCTTTTCTTACTGTGCTTTGGTGTGCGCTTTGGCTTGTTGTAGCCGCTAACTCCAGCCCTCTCTAGCCTTGAGTCTTTTTTCTTCGTGGCCTTACCACCTTTCTTATAAGCATCTCTAGTCATCATGCTGTTTTCTTCCTGTATTTTCTGGTTTTGGCCGCAACTTTCTTAGGCTGTTTGCTGTGTTGCTTGCCTTTCTTGGTATCTTCGCGCTTCTTTTTGCTTGTTGCAGCATACTCTTTTTTACTTAGAGCCTTGATAGCTTTTTCGGGCAGATACCTTTCACCTGTTTTTGCACTGGGCTTGCCAGACTTAGTGCGCCACTTCTGTTTTGTCCAAGCCTTTAGAGACTTTTGAGATTTTTTAAGTGCCATTATTTTTTATGAACCTTTTGAACTGGGAAGTTGGCCTCCAAGCTTGCGCCTTTGTGCTTAACAAACTTGCCGGAGTGCTTCATAAGTTTTAACGATCCGTCTTTTTGCTTCATCCAGTGATGACCTGATGGTGCTTTTACTTTCATTTTTTGTATCCCCCACCCGCTGCTTTGTATTCTTTAGCTAACATCTGAGCTTTACGCGCAGACCATTGACCAGCTTTTCCTCCCTTGCTACCCGCTTTAATTTTATTGAACAAGCGTTTACGCATTGCTGGCTTGGTATAGTTACCCGCCTCGTTTACTTTAGATTTAGTTTTCTTTTTAGCTGGCATTAGCTGTTCCTCGCTACTGATTTTGTTTTCTCTATAGTCCGCATTGTTCCAAGACCTAACATGCCTAAAAGCACTGGCATCATTTCGGATAAAGCTATCAGGGGAATTGACACTTCAGATTCCGCCAAGGCTAGTGCAAAGTTAGCCATAGGAATAAGGATGAAATTCCCAAACATGGCTATTACACATGTCCAGCCGACTGCGGGTCTCCAGCCAGAAACAAACATATTCCTGTGTGCAGCTTCCACCTTGTTGACTTCAAGCTGTGCTTTAGCAAGCTCTTGAGCATGTGACTCTGCCATCGTAGCTATGCGGTGAGCCAGTAGATTCTTCTGGTCTTTGTTCTCTATGAACTTATCCAAGAGGGTTGTTACTGGATGAATCAAAGCTTCTAACATATTACTATTCTCCGTAGCACCAAAGTACTGGCTTAAAATCGTATTTCAAGTATTAATGTGTCCGTAATTATTATTTAGTTATAAGATAATAGAGATAATTTATTTTTAGCGTCTGCGCCTTGTAAATATTTAGCTATTGCAAAAACAGCATTTACATTATGATCTTTAAGAAATTCATTAATTTCTGTTTGATCCATCTTTAATATTTGTTTTTTTGTTTTTCCCATAACAGCTTCTGCTTTCTTCCCTAACAGGCCTGAAGTTTTAATAATATCTATAGCTGTTTCTGGTTCTACCTGCCAAGCACCCCTTGCAGGCCCACCACCGCTTTGCTCTAATAATTTACCTCCTAAGCTTTCATGTTTTGCTGTAGCGATTAAAATTTCTTTTAATTTAACTTGATTATTAATTCCTTTATCACCTTTAAAAACTTTTAGCCCTTTATCTAAAGCTGCTTCTACTCCAGATACAAGAGGGTTTGATTGATTAATTAAAAATTTAGTTTCTTTTTCAGGGTTGTTTGTAGTTTGATAAATAGAACTCCATATTTTAACAGGTGCTTCATTTGGAAAGACGGGCGTGTCGCTCAGTGTTGACGCTTCAACAATTTCTTGAGCTACAGGCTCTTGAGAAAGAACATGACTTACAATCGTTTCTTTATACTCTTGTTCCTCATCGCTAGGAACATCTAAATTTCCTCTTTCGTTTATGTTGTCTGCAACTTTAGATACATTTTTAAGTTGATCAGGGTCTGTAATTCCTAATGTCTGCATTATTTTAACAGCTACAGGACTTACGGTTTTTTGTATAGACTCTAAAATATCAAATGACGATTTAACATTGTCATCTTCAGACTTTTGAATCATTTCAACTTCACCCCCTTCAGCGTATCCCATATATTTTCTAAGTTGTTTTAAAGTAGGGTCTTTGAATGTTTTAGTGCCTAGTTTTTCTTTACCTTTAGCATCTACGTAAGGAGTATAAACTTTGTAAGACCCATCGTTCATTAGTTCATAAGTCCAATCTTTTTTACCTTTCCCGCTATAATCTCTATATCCATTTTCATTTAAAAACTTTATTGTTACTCTTTCGTTTCTTGAGGATAATGGAACGTCTTTATAATCTCTAGATAGTTTGCTAGAGTTTATAGATTTTTTTAAATCTAAAAGATCATCTTGTATGCCGTAAAAAATAGCACCATCAGGGTCAATCTCTAATTGTTGCTGAGCTATAAACTTAGCATCTTCAGCTTGTCGTAAAGGCGAAGGAGTTTTTTTATTAAAAGAACTAGTTAGTTTTTTAGCTATTAGCCTACCGCCCATAGAAAACTTAGCACGGTCTTCAATGTCTGTATACGCATCGCCTGCTTGTGCGTTATACGGCAACCCTGTAAGCTTGTCAATTCTTTCGTCAGGCTCTGTAGGTACGTTAGGAACATCTTTGACTATGCCGCCTGTTGCATATGGCGCTAAAGATGAAGTAGTTTCAAACTCTGGGATAAAGACTTGTTCAAAGTCTGATATATTTCTATCAGCTTCGTATATAAACTGATCCATCTCGGCCTTAAACTTTTCTGCTTCGTCTTCGTCTACAATTCCTAATATTTTCTGTACTGGTGATAAGGCGGCAGGAATTTTTCTAGCCAGTGTAGGTGTAATTCCTCGTCTAGTTGCGCTTAAAATATCTGTAGCCACTGGGCCAAAAGGCATCGTACCGTAACCTAAAGCAGAGCCACTATATTTAGCGGCATCATAACCTTTAGTAATGTTATCTGCTAAAATACCTAAGCCACCTACACGCTTTACTGCTTGTAAGTTTGCATTGTACGTACCCTTTTCTTCTGACTTACCATCTGATCTCCAGTCATTCATAATACGAGCTACCTGAACCATTGATAAAGCAGTCACTGCGACCTTACCTACGTTTCGGGGGTCGCCGCTTTTAACATCCTTTGTAAGTTGTTTAATGCTTCCTTTAAGTACCGTGTTTGTAAATGCCGCAGGGTACCCCATCAACTGAAAAGCTATAGAGGTTTTAGGGTTACTAAACAAATACGGCTTTAAGTTAGACATTCCAGAAGGCTGTAAGATTATAGAGTTAGCATAACGTGCCGCACCCGCAAGAAAAGTTTTGTCATAAAACTCATCGTTTCGTTTAGCGCCACGCTTGTACCACGCCATAGCATCTTTATAATCTATGTCTAGTTCAGCTAACTCATTTATTAAAGTGTTCTGCCTTTTGCCTAGCGGTTTAGCTCCGTGGGCTATAAGGGCTTGAATGTTTTCTTCAATTAAATTCTTACCGCTCATAAATGAGCTTGTCTGTACAAACTTTGTCCAATCTTCAAGCAAGGTCATTTTAAAGAAACCACTACTTGCTTTCTGCATCCACTTGGTTTGTAAGTCATCTCCGCCTAAACGGTTTTCTAGCTGAGTCAATCCCATATCCATGCCCAAGCTAAACTTACGCATTTCTGCTCGTGCTTCTGCGGCTGTCATGTCGTGCTGAGACATGAGTTTAGATTGTATGTTTCCTGTAGCGCCTTTGTACGAAACCTCCATAGCTTCTGACAAGCCTTTAAAGCTGTTTTTAAATCCGGCCTTACTAAAGTTTAAGAAGACTTCTGTTAAACTAGATACGGTTGCAAGACCTAAGTAGGCTACTCTGTTTACTAAACCGTAGCCATCTACTGCGCCTTGAGCATACTTGCCAAACCTGTTTAAGTTTTCAGAAGTAGTAGTACGGTATACTCGTGTAATTCTTTCGGCATCTTTAGCGGTAAATGTTTCTCCTGCCTCAGACATTTCTTTACGAATTTGATTTATATAAAAGTCTTTAAATTCTTTTTCGTTTCTCACACCTAGAGTTCTAACCTTTGCCAAACCTTTAGCGGCTTGAAAAGTATAAAGGTTCATAGTTGCTCTAACGTCAGTATCTAAAAACTCTTGAAAATCTGCATCTCTTTTAATGTTATCAAAAGATCGCTTAGCTGAGAAAAAGAAACCGCCAGAACCACCACCATCTAATTGGTTGTCAATTCTTAACATGTCTTCAACTGCTTCCATTCCTTTACCTTCAGGTACAACGCCCTGATCTTCAAATAATCTAGCTAAGCCTTCTTTGTTTTCTAAGATAGCTTTACGATTCCAAGAACGCGGAATATAGTCAGCTACTTCGTTTTCAATAAGTCCTGCTTCTTTAAGCTCAGCTCCCATTTGCATGTATAATTTTTTAACGCCCACTGAAGCTTTATTAATTTCTATGTTTATTTCAGGAGAAAGACCATTACTTTTGCTTGTTGCTTTTTGACCACGTACAGCCAACATTAAAGCATCATTAACTTCGTCAGCAAGTTTAGCGTTGTCTTCGTTACGCCTTAAAAATTTACTAGTAGTTAAAGGCTCGACAATGGCTCTGTAGTCTTCAAAGAAACGGCCTTGAATTTCGCGTTGAGTTTCAAAAAAATCTTTACCGACTAAACGATCATTAACCTTCCAATCTATATTCATCTCATGAGAGAATTTTCCTTGCAGTACCTTAGCTGTTTTAGATACTTTTGCAAAAGGACTTAAAACTCCTGAAGCTTTCCCTAACCATCGGCTAGTATTGTGCGTAGCGTGAGCGTACAAATCTTTTTTCCACTTAGCTTTTATAGCCCCTGCTGTTTTTTCTGTCCGAGCCGCTGCCATAATAATAGCCTGTACTTCTTCTACAGTTTTAGCACCGCCTCCTAAATCAGCCGCATACTTCTTTATAAGTTCTTCGTCAGGTGTAATGTCTTTAAAACTTCCAGACGGCCCTGAAAGTAACTTGCCAAGATCATCTATTATAGCGCCTCCAGAAGCAGGAATCCACTCACCTTCAACGCCCTCGTCAAAAAGCTCAGCTCCCCTTTCAGGTGTAAACTCATCCATATCGGACTCAGCTTTAAACTTTTTAGTTAGCTTGTTAATACCAACAGTCATTCCAACATTTAAACCTGCTGAAATTCCTGCTGTAGCTACTGTTTGAAAAGGATTAAAATCTTCTTGAGAGCCTACAGTTATATTTAAATTTTGACGAGATACGTCGTCTACTGTTCCTTGTATAGCACCAATAGCCGCTATAGATTTTTTTGGGTTCTTATCCATCAATGCTCTAAGACTGCGTAAAGTTGTTTCTTGAGAAGGAACTTCGCGCACTGTAGTTGACAAGCCTTTAGATGGTAAACGAGACACAGCAGAGGAGCCAGTTAAAGCTTTTTTAAGTGCTGTTTTTGCTCCTGCCTTTGCAGTTTCTCTAGCCGCTAGTGCCGCAGGAGCGCCTGCGCCGCCTGTTTGTGCCGCAAACCAAACAGAACCAATATTAAAGGGGTCAGTAATGGCATCTATTCCGTAGTCTTTTATCATTTCTGCCCATTCACCAATACCTTCTTTATCTATATTAGCAAATTTATCTTGTATTCGTTTGTAGCTGTCTTTAATTTCTTGGGGCGCATCTTCTAATACCATAGCTTTTGCTATCATATTTTCAAAACGAGATTCACTATCTCTAAAAGACTCTAAAACATCTGCATCTTCAGACATTAAATCAAGAGAGGCGGGATCAAGAACTTTGCCTGCCATGTATTCCCGAACAACTGACCAATCTTTTTTAACACCAGTGTCTTCTTTAAACTTAGTGGCTGTATAGGGAGTTAAGGTTATAGAATCCCCACCATAAAAAGAAGAGGTATCGCGTGTACCACGAGTGTCTAAAAAACTTCCAGTATACTTCATTCTACACTTCTCCGTATTTAGTGATATAGTCTACGAATGCTTTATTTAGATCAGAAATTGCTTTTATTGAAACTATTTGTGGTTCCATTATCTTATCTCTCAACTGAGGCTGTCTACTGGCTAGGTCTTCGTCAGACTTTGTTTTTTTCTTTTGTGCTACTGTTTGAAGAGCTAGTAAGTTGTTATACTCGTCTAGTTGTGAAGGGGCTTTTGTAGCAGCACCTCTTACCATCGAAGCCATTGCAGGATTAAGATAACTTGAACCCGTTGAAGTAGGAATCGCAGTAGGCTTTACAAGTTGAGAGATAGGAACAAGTTCAGAAACTACAGGTTTGTCATCTTTATTGTTTTGCGAACCTTTTAAATTTTTATTTAGAGTGTCTAAGCTATCATCCTCTAATAAAGATTCATTGTATTTTCTTTCAAGATCTTCAACGTTTGCTATTGTAGGATATTTTTTAGATATTTCTACTATTCCTTTCATTCGATTATGGACATCCGTAACAATAGGATTATTTATTTCAGAAACTAGCTCATCATATTTTAACATGGCTCCATCTGTTAAATTTCTATAGTCTTGAAACAGTGCAAACTTTGCCGTAGGACTATCTGCAATTTCCTCAATAGACGCATTACTGAAATTTCTAGGGTTGCTTGCAATGCGTTGTTGTTGAGCCATTGTAATCATAGTTCCAAAAACTTTAGCATTATTGAAAGGCTGTGCGCCTAGTTCGCCTGATTCTTTTCTATCTATAGTGTTTTGTATTTGATTTTTATACATTGCAATAGCTGAACGATTACTAGCGTCTTCATTCATACCGTACTGCTCTCTAAAAATACTTTTTAAACCTGCAAGGTTTGCGTGTGTGATAGCGGTACGAGCGGCTACGGCTCTTGTTCTGTCTGCCCCGCTTAGTTTTTCTCCTGCTTTTTTAGCAGCATCGTTGAAAAATTTCTGCTCTTCTTCTGTACCTTCATTTGTTAAAGCCTGTGCGCCGACTTGTTGAACTCTTTGACTTGCCGCATCGTTAGTAGAATGCTTAGTCACAAAAGTATTAAACTGTTTATAAATTTCATACTCGTTTGAATCCATAGCTAAATTTTCATCTGGTATAACAACTGATATATTTCCAAGCCTGTCTTCAGACTTAGCAACTATCTTTGACTCCGTCACTGACTCACCAGTAAACGGATTTACTGTTTTAATGTCTACATACTCTTCAGTTATTACCGGAGCTTTGCCTTTTAGTTGTTGTGTTTTATCAGCTATAAATTTAGAAACACGGTTATTTCCTGTTGCATCCCAAGCTTTATCGTAAGCAATTAAAGCTTCAGCGTCCTTTAAATAACCTTTACGAGTTATTTCTCTTGAAGCTACGTTTAAATCTTTGCCGCCTATTGCAGACCTCATAGTATTTGTAATTAAACCTGTAATTGTAGTCGGCCTAGCTTCCTTAGCAAAATTAGAATAAAACTCAGCTCCTCCGTCCCCTGCCTTATTAATAAAAGACTGTGCGTTTACAAGACCTTCTTCGTGATTTTTTCTAGCTGATGCTCCAATTTCTTTCATTAACTCTGAACGATTAGTTTTCCAATCAGCGGCATTATAGTTATCAGGACTTCCGTATTTTTCTGTCATTGCAGCGTCTACTTGTCCCGCCGGAGCTACGTTTAACCAGTATGCGTCATAACCTAGTTTATCATTTCTTGCAGCTTTTTCATTTGTAATGAACTCATTAGCTATATCATAACCTTTTTTAAACTGTATGTTTTCTTTATAAAACGCTTCGCTTTTTAAAAACTCATCAGACTTATCTTTAAGTATAGCATTGCCAATACTCATAGCGCCTTTAAATAAAAGCCCCTGAAGTGCGTCTTTTCTTTGTTGTTTTTTTGCACGGTTACGAGCATTTCTTGCTTGAGTGTCTTTTCGTTCCCTGACATTTGCAAGAAGTGATGTTCCAAAATCTCTAATAGCCATGTTTTTAAACTCCTGTTGGTCTAGCCATAAGGCTACTTGATTGTTCTTCTTCTTCTACTGTGGGCGCTAAAAGACTTTGAGAAGTTTCTTCTAAAGTTTCAGGAAGCTCTTCTATTTGTTGTTGCATTTCAGGAGTTAACACGCCTGCGGGAACTGCTCCAGTTGAAGCGGCTCCTTTAAGCTCTTTAATTTTATCTTCTTTAAACTTTACTCCAAAAAGGTCTTCTTCTTCTTTTTCATTGTCAATAACAATGTTTAACTCTAAACGCTCTGCAAGTGCAATAATCATGTAAGCCGCAGGCTCTACAAGCATTAACATTAAATCAGGATTCCACGCGCCTTCTTGAAACTCAGCAAACAATACAACTTGAACAATCTGCATAACAGGAACACCATCATCTACAGATTGCATTAAATTTACATAGGTTCGAGGTTCAATAAAAGATTCCCAAAGATACTCAGAAGCTCTATGAACTGATGTAAATTCTGGCGCTCTTTCATACGGAGCGGGGTTCTCAGGGTCGTTCGTTAAGGACTGTCCCGGAATAGGTCGCTTACCTGTCATTTGAATATTTTTAAATTCTTCTAATGCTGTTGCCATAATTTTAAAACCTTTTAAGCTGTTTGAGCTAATTGAGACATATAGTTGCCGTACTGGAATGCTGTGTAGCCGTAGGGGTTAGGATTCAATGTTACTTGTTGTTCAAAGGCTCTTGCACTCATAATTTCTTGTGCGCCATACTGTTGTTGAGAACCGCCAAAACTTTCAAGGCTGGGTACGTAGGCATTGTTGCTTACATAGTTTTGTATGTATTCTGGTTTTTCTGAGATGCCCAGTTCCTGCCCAACTCTAAGATTCAACTGGTCTTGTAAAGACTCTTCTGTTTTATTAAAAACATAACCTACAGGATCGTCAGCTATTTCTCCTGCTTTTTTATATGCTTGTGCAGGCGCGCTTTTAATACCTGTCTTTAAACGATCTAATAAGCTTGGCTGATAAACTTTATCTGGGTCTGCATTACCTACCATGTTTCCTGCATCATCTAACACTGATCTTGCAAAGTTTTCTTGACTAAAGGGATCAACAGGAAGTTCTTCAAATGTATTATAATCTAAAGACGGGAGGTCTTTTGGGTCTACTGTAAACTCATACTTAGGAGCTTTGGAAACTTCTGAGGTTAAAAGGTCTTTTCGTTGCGCTAGAGCCTGCGTATCTGGAACAGAGTTTGGGTCTAAGCTTGCAGTTAAGTTAGTTCGTCCATCAGCAATAGCTTGTTCAATATTAGGATCAGCTATAAAGTCTGTTTGCCCGTATGCGCGAGAATCGCTTGCACTTTCAGTAACTACTTCATCTAATGTATTCATAGTTTTTCTATCAAGCTCAACCTGTCTGCTTTTTTTAATATCTTCAAAAAAAACATTGTCTGAAGTTAAGTTTGCAAATCTTGAGTTTTTTCCAAAGCTTCTGCTAAAGGCGCTATCGCCTGCTCCAAAAAAATTTGAAGCCGCATCAAAGCTAGTACCAAACATTTTGTTACTAGCAGTCTTTGCAAAGTTTCCAAGAGTTTCAGTTACGCCTTTAGTAATATTACTATATACGTTAAACCCTTTAGATACAGTGTTACCAACAAACTGCATAACTTTTCCCGCTGCTTGACCTGCTGCGCCTAAAGCACCTCCTACAGTGTTAGTGGCTAATGCTCCCGCTCCACCCATAAATGCACTGCCCAGCGCCGCGCCTATATACGGCATAACAAAAAACATGGCTGCTTGACCTAAGATGCCTATCTTGCCCATGAATTTTCCGAACTTTTTAAAGGCGCTTTTAATGCCCTTGCCAATTTTTTTAAAAACTTTCCCTACGCTTTTAAATATTTTACTAAAGAATCCCATTATTTTTCATCCTGTGTATTCTCGTTGTTATTGTTGTTACTGTTGCCACCGCTTGAACCGCCAGCGTTAGTACTAGTTCCTGTAGAGATCGCGGCAGCATCTCCTTTATATTGTTTAATTAAATTCAACAGAGAAAGTGTAGTTGTACCTGCGTCCTCGCCTGCTCCAGATTCGTTTCCGATTGCAGTTGCAATTAACTGTGCTTCGCGCTGCTCATTGTTTTCATATGCCTGTCGAACGTAAGCAGCTTCATCACGTAACTGTTGCCAAAGCTGTGTTTGATCTAGCGCAGAAATATTATAAGCGTTTTGAACATTCTGCTGGTTAGCTGCGTTAGCTGCTGCGGTATCTGCGGTGTTAGCCTGTCTACGCCAATTAACATTTGATTGTTCGATAGCTTGGGCGTTCGCCGCATTCCACTGGTCACGTTGTAGGTCTGACTGTTCGTTAAACTTTTGAATTTCTACATCTAATTGAGCAGTTGCTATATCAGCCTGTAACTTATTACCCGCCTCAATAGCTGCCTGACGATTAATTTCTTGAGTGTTGAACTGCTCCATAGCGTTAGCTTGCGAAGCGTTGAACTGCTCCATCGTGGCTTCTAAGTTAGTATTAAACTGATCGGCTTGGTTTTGAGACTGAGCGTTAAATTGTTTAGCGGAATTTTTTGCGGCTTGATCGGACAACAGACGTTGTTGTGCCATTTGTTGATCAAGTATAACAGCTTGCTGTTCGTTGCTTAGGTTTGCCATGTCTCGTGTCAAAAAACTTTGAGCGTTTGTAATCGCTAACTTGGTGCGCTGATCTGCATTTGCCATATCCATTGTAGCTAGTGCTGTAGCGTTTTGCATTGCTGCTTGCTGCTCTGCGTTAAAAGATGCCATAGTCATAGACTGCATGAACTTACTGTTAGTTAACGCTACCTGTTGCTCTGCGCTAAACTTAGTTAAGTCTATGTTCGCATTAACCGCAGCATTTGTAACTGCTCGTTGCTGGTCTACGTTCAACTGTGCAACGCCCATTGACTCTGCAATCTTAGCAGAAGTTAAATTCGTTTGCATTCTGTTGTTTAGATTAGCAAGCTCTACCTTTTCATCATTAGACATAAGTTCAGATTCTTGCTGATTCTTTGAACTTAAATTAGCTAACTCCATCTGCTGTCTGTTGCTTAAATTGGCAAGCTCCATTTGCTGCTTAAACCCTGCATTCTTAGACAAGAAGTCTGCTGCAATTTGCAACTTAGCCATTCGTCCTTGTTGCTCTGCTGACATGTTCTCAGACTCAGTGGCATTCATGTACTGCATTTCTGCAAGTTCAATCTGCTGCTCGTTGCCTAAGTTTTGCGATCTCATAGCTTGATCGTTTTGAGCAGTTATCTTAGCTGCTTCTTGACGATTAGCTAAGTCTTGAGTTCGCGTTTGCTGTTGGAACTGGGCCGTAGTCATAACAGCGTCTTGCTTGAACTGGCTCTGCATTGTTTTCATCTGCTGGGCCATTTGAGCTGTCTGAGACTCTGAAGTTTGGCGGTTAGCCAAGTTAGCCAAACGCATCTGCATGCTTTGCGTAGACTGAGTTATGTTAGCTTGCTGTTCGTTACTTAGATTTTGAGCTGCTCTAGCTTGAAGGGCTTGAGCGTTGCTCTGAGCCATCGGCATTGCAGACTGGATAATAGAATTAAACAGCGCATCTCGGCCTACAGAAGAAGCAGTTAAACCTCTTCGAGTCATCATGTCGTTGACTTTCTGAACAGCGGGTCTAGCCCACATTGGGATTTCACCGTCTTCCATACCACCCAACAGACTTTCCATCTGTGAAGATACTAAAGCTTCTGTCGGTAGTGCCGCTACAGCCGCTTTAACTTCAACAGGCTGTGAGTCTATTTGAGCCGTTACAGTTGCAGGGTCTTCAACAATAGCTTCAGAAATTTCTGGTGGAATCTCAGCCACGACTGAAATCATTTTAGCCGCTGTGTTTTTTGCTGCTGTACCTTTAACTGTCCTGCGTTCTGCCGCCTCAAATCCTGTTGTATCTATAATCTCAGCGGCTTGGCCTACATCAACATCCTGCCCTAAAATTAGCTTTCGTTTTGATTCTTCAGCTTCTTTTGTAGGGTTAACATTTACAGTACTACGGAACGAAACTTGATTTACAAGTGAGTCAGGGCTTTTATCAAAAGGGTTTGGAGGTAGTTGTCGAGCTTCTTTTTCTTGCGCGGCATTTCTTTTAGCTGCTCGTGCGCGTTCAGTAAGTGTAGCTTCATCAGCTTCTGCTATAGTTGGATCTTCAAGCATTTGAGCTGCTTCAGTTGGGTCTAGCTCTCCGGCCAGAACA
>Ga0222716_10003546_pt1 | contig 12450 bp, 10 predicted proteins | sample C33_13DmetaG_FD_165044 | JGI IMG/M metagenome (GOLD analysis project Ga0222716, IMG submission 165044) | Estuarine water microbial communities from San Francisco Bay, California, United States - C33_13D | ecosystem: Environmental > Aquatic > Marine > Unclassified | place: USA: California... | reverse complement strand
TCATCACATCCTGGGGCTGTAGCAGGTCCCAAGGGTATGGCTGTTCGCCATTTAAAGTGGTACGCGAGCTGGGTTTAGAACGTCGTGAGACAGTTCGGTCCCTATCTGCCGTGGGCGCTGGAGACTTGAAGGTAGCTGCTCCTAGTACGAGAGGACCGGAGTGGACGTACCTCTGGTGTTCCGGTTGTCACGCCAGTGGCATTGCCGGGTAGCTATGTACGGAAAGGATAACCGCTGAAAGCATCTAAGCGGGAAGCCTCACCTAAGATTAGGTCTCCCAAGATACTTGATATCTTCTAAAGGGCCCTTGTAGACCACAAGGTTGATAGGCCGGATGTGGAAGTCCAGTAATGGATGAAGCTAACCGGTACTAATTACCCGAGAGGCTTGACCATATAACGCTAAAACGTTTTGTGACGTCAGGATGACAAGTGTACATGCTAACCTTTTCGACTTTTCCAAATTATTACTTCCGACTATTTAAGTAGGAGGAAGTTATTCCGGTTTGTTTGGCGATAATAGCGAGTGGGAACCACCTGATTCCATCTCGAACTCAGAAGTGAAACTACTTAGCGCCGATGATAGTGTGGGGTCTCCCATGTGAAAGTAGGTCATTGCCAAGCATTATTTCTAAAACCCCTAGCCGAAAAATATCGACTAGGGGTTTTTTTTACCGTTTTTAAACTCTAATTTTAAAATAATCTAACGATTCATAATTAAATTCGAAATAATGTCAGTTTATACGTATATAATTAGAATTTGATAGCTGAATTAGGCTATTTTTAAAGCCTAATTTTTCTGGTAATTCAATATCATAGCTACAAACACAATCGAGTAGTGGGTTTATGATTATTGGTGTCCCGAAAGAAATTAAAAATAATGAGTTTCGAGTCGGTTTGACTCCAGACAGTGTTAAAGTCCTAGTGTCCCATGGTCAGACATTGAAGGTTGAGGCAGGAGCTGGGTTAGGCATAGCTGTTTCTGACAACGAGTATGCCGAGGCTGGTGCTGAAGTAATATCTTCGGTTGGCGAGATATTTAGGGATTCTGACCTCATTATTAAGGTAAAGGAGCCTCAACCCGAGGAATGCCGGCTTTTGAGGAATGGACAAATTTTGTTCACTTATTTGCATCTGGCTGCGGATAGATTGCAGACTGAGCTTTTGCTAGAAAGCGGCGCTACCGCTATCGCTTACGAGACTGTAAAAAAGGATGATGATTTGCCGTTACTTACTCCCATGAGTGAAATCGCGGGTAAGCTTTCAGTGCAAGCTGGTGCTCGATTTTTGGAAAAATCTTCGGGAGGTATGGGCATATTATTAGGTGGTGCTGCTGGCGTTGCGCCTGCGAGGGTATTAGTTATTGGTGGTGGAGTAGTTGGACAAAATGCGGCTCAGGTTGCTCTCGGCATGGGGGCGGAGGTTTTGATATTAGATGCTTCGGCAGAAAGGGTGCGTTACCTTAATGACAAATATAGTGAGTCGATTAAATGTCGTCTATCTGGGCCCGATACTATTGAGCGGCATAGTCAGACGGCGGATCTTATCATTGGTGCGGTTCTTTCTCCTGGAGCCGGTGCGCCTAAGGTTGTCACAAGGGAAACTTTAAAGATAATGCGACCTGGTACAGTGATTGTTGATGTTGCGATAGATCAAGGCGGTTGCTTCGAAACGTCGCGCCCGACTACTCACGAAGATCCAGTATTTTTAGTTGAGGGAGTATTGCACTATTGTGTGGCTAATATTCCTGGCGCTGTTCCTAAGACGTCCACTTTTGCGTTAAACAAGGTGACACTGCCATACATAACAAAACTAGCTACCCTCGGGCTGGAGGGTGCATTCTCTGAGATGTCGGGATTTTCCGATGGTCTAAATATTTTTAAGGGACAGGTTACCCATAATGCTGTGGCTGATCATTTAAAATTACCGTACGTGAATTGGGTCAGTGCAATCCGTGAGGGTTGATACCTCTGCATAGCCTATTAATATTTGCTAAAATAATAAGGTGAATTTCTGTCATTACACGCAGCACGCCATTTTTAAATGACAAGATTTTTAAGTCTAAATTTGGAGAAGTCTTATGAGTAAAAAACAGATAATGTCGCCTTTGCCAGGTACCTTCTACAGAAAGCCCTCTCCCGATAGTGAAAACTTTAAAAATGATGGTGAATCGGTTGAGATTGATGACGTGGTGGGCTTGGCTGAAGTAATGAAGAGCTTTCACGAAATTAAATCGACAGTTACAGGTAGAGAGCTAAAGTTTTTAGTTGAGGATGGCGATGCGATTATGCCGGGCCAGGTTATCGCCGAAGTAGAATGACAGATTCTCGTTCGGTTCTTATAGCTAATCGCGGCGAGATAGCTGTTCGAATAAATAAAGCATGCAGAGAACTTGGTATAAAGACTATTCAAGTATACAGCGATGCCGATATAGATTCTCTCGCGGTTAAAATGGCTGATAATGCTATACGTATTGGTCCCGCCGTTTCAGCTAAATCTTACCTAAATATTGATAACATATTGGCAGCAGCGAAGTCATCTGGTGCGCATGCGATTCATCCCGGTTACGGATTTTTAGCAGAGAACTCTGAGTTTGCGCGCGCAGTAGAATCTTCGGGGATAAAATTTCTTGGTCCCAGCAGTCACGCAATAAAACTTCTAGGTGATAAAGTGTCTGCGCGTGAGCTTGTGTCCTCCTTGGGTGTGGCGACTGTCCCTGGCAGCGATGGACGAGTCGTCGATGTGAGTCATGCTTGTACATTGGCGAAGGATATTGGGTTTCCATTGATGATAAAGGCGAGTGCGGGCGGTGGTGGAAAAGGGATAAGGCCAATCTACACTGAGGATGATTTATCTCAATACTTCCCGCAGGCTAGCGCAGAGGCGCTTGCGTCTTTTGGAGATGGAGGTCTATACATAGAGAAGTATATCTCTAGCGCTAGGCACATCGAGGTTCAGATTTTGGGTGATGGTGAGACATATTTACATCTTTTCGAGAGAGATTGCTCACTGCAGAGAAGGCGTCAAAAAGTTTGGGAAGAAGCACCAGCGACATGTTTGTCCGATGAGAATAGACGGAGCATGTGTGATAGTGCTCTAAAAATTTGTCAGGCGGTGAGCTACCGCGGAGCGGGAACCGTTGAGTTCTTGTACGATACAAACTCAGAAGATTATTATTTCCTCGAAATGAATACCAGAATTCAGGTGGAGCATCCCGTTACCGAAATGGTAACCGGTATAGATATTGTTAAGGAGATGATTTGTGTTGGGTTTGGGGAAAAATTATCACTAAAACAGAATGAACTGAAAATGACTGGACATGCTATTGAATGTCGGATTAATGCTGAAGATCCTTCAAAAGACTTTATGCCCTGGCCTGGAACTGTCTCCAAAATTTCTTTTCCCGAAGAGCCCGGCGTCAGATTTGATTCGATGTTATTCGAGGGCTATGAAGTTCCACCCTTCTATGATTCATTATTAGGAAAGTTGATCGTATATGATGAAGATAGGTCGTGTGCCCTAGATAGGTTAAAACGTGTGTTGGACAAGTTTGTAATTGAAGGGATCCCAACCACTTTGATGCTGCACGAAAAACTAGTCCGAGATGGCGATGTGATGGCTGGTAGAGTTGATATCGAGTTTTTGGAAAAATGGCTTTTAGAACAATTTTGACTATATTCGCGCGAGGCCTTTAATGGGGTCAAGATTCACATTTGGGGGAGATGAGCATTTGCTCGTTGAATGCGCGGATGAGATGTCGATGAGGTCCTTCTTTAAGAGTCTGTCTGCGGCCCAATTAATCAAAAAATCGCCGTTAGTAGGACTGGATGAGATAAATGCCGGCAATGCTTCTTATCTTATCAAGTTTAATCCGGACTTCATTAAACCGGCAGAATTATTGTCGGAAATTAAAAAAATTGACCGCATAGCAGAGAATTCGGTACCTGTTATCGAAACTCGAGTAGTTGAGATTCCGGTGTTTTACAAAGATCCATGGACGCATGAAACTGGAATGCGGTTTCGCGAAAGGCATCAAGATCCTACTGTCACAGATTTGGAATATGCCGCTTCTTTAAACGGATATGCGACGGTAGAGGAATTTATTAATGCCCATCATTCTTCGCCCTGGTTTGTGTCAATGGTCGGATTTGTAGCTGGTTGCCCATGGTTATATCAAATGGTGGAAAGACAGTATCAAATTGAAGTACCTAAGTACCTCAGACCTCGAACGGATACGCCGCGACATACAATAGGTCATGGAGGATGTTTTGCTTGTATTTACGCGGTTCAAGGTGCAGGCGGATATCAGATGTTCGGTGTAACGCCGGTGCCGATTTTTGACCCTTTAGCTACGCATAGCCATATTGACGAGTCAATGGTATTTTTTCGTCCGGGCGATATAGTCAAATTCAGAGCTATAAGTTCTCACGAGTATGATGCGATTAGTGCCGACGTTAGGGATGGTATTTTTTCTTTAAAAACTATCCCTGTAGAATTCGATTTGCGTGAATTTGAAGAAAATTCGTCGAACTATAATCGCGCGTTATTGGACAAACTTGATGGGAGTTAAAGTATTAAATTCTGGTTTATCTACGACCATTCAGGATCTGGGTCGTCCCGGTTATTTCCATTTGGGCATCCCCATGAGTGGGGCGATGGATCAAAAGGCTATGCGAATAGCCAATCTACTGGTAGGAAATCCAGAGAATGCTGCTGGCTTAGAAATTGTATTTACAGGCCCGACCCTCCGCTTTGATGAAGCATGTCTTATAGCGATCACTGGAGCGGAGATGCCCTTTAAATTAGATGGGGTTAGTCAGTCATCATGGCAGTCTATTCAGGTCGAAAAGGGTCAAACTCTTGAATTTGACTATTTGCGAGCAGGGGCACGATGTTACTTAAGTATATCAGGCGGCATTAACGTGCCTTTGGTATTAGGAAGTCGTTCGACTTATCTGGTGGGTTCGTTTGGGGGAATGCACGGCCGACCTATCGCTGCTGGAGATATTTTACCATTAGGGCGCTGTGATTTTATGGCTAGTCAAGTTGGTAAAAATCTACCGACAAAGATGCTACCTAATATTGGTGTGCGGGAGATACGGGTATTGCTAGGGCTTTATTCTTACAGGCTAACCGAAGGTTCTATTTCGACGTTTTTTTCAGAAAAATGGGTTGTAGCTTCTGAAGCTGACCGAATGGGTTATCGATTTAAAGGTGGGCAAGCGTTAGAGTTTGTGGAGCGTAAAGCCCCGTTTGGAGCAGGGTCCGATCCATCTAATATAGTCGATAGCAGCTACGCTTACGGATCTATCCAAGTTCCAAGCGGGACAGAGCCGATAATTCTGCATAGAGATGCGGTATCTGCTGGAGGCTATTTCACATTAGGAGCAGTCATTTCAGCCGACATGGACTTGATTGCACAACTCCAACCGAATACATCTATTCAGTTTGTTTCGATCGACATGGATCAAGCATTGTTAGCTAGGGCTGAGCGAGTCGCGGAGATGAAAGAAATTCGTGGTTACATTTCCAATAGTTAATTCCTTGAGTTTTTGATCTGATTATTTGATAGCATTCAGTGATGATTATTTTCACTAAAATTAAAGTTACATTACACCTCATGATAGCGAATTTTTTTCTAATAGTGACGCTCAGCGTAGCGTCTTTAAATTTGCTAGCAGGTGAAGCTCTGAGTGGTAATTGGGTACTAGATGATGAATTGTCTGATGAGTTCAATGCGGTATCTAAAGCATTAAATAAGGCGATAAAAAAGGCTAGGCGCAAAGCTGAAAGTGAAAACCAGAAATTTGACACCGGTTCTAAGCCGCGTGAAAGAAATAGATATGACTCTCAGGTTCGAGCAACTGAAGCCCAGATCAAAGATTCGACGGCGGAGAAATACTGGGGAGGACCAGAGGCGCAAAACTTGATTTTTCAAACTGACGCAATCAAGTTTTACGTTGGACGTAAAGTAGTTATTTTGTATGGCAATTCACAGAAGCGTCTGTTAACGATTAATCCTTCTGGTAGAGCTTATTCGTACTCAGGGACGGAAGTAACTAATGATTATGTTGGTCGTTCACTCACTTACTTTGATGAAGATGTTTTAGTAATTGAAACCACGGGGACGACGGGCATGGAATTTATAGAAAAATACAGCGTGGCGGAAGAGACAGGTCAGTTAATACAATCGCTAGAGATAGAGGACGACCGGCACGATCACACTCTAAGTATGACACGATACTTTGATCGTAAGGATAAATAATATAGTCGGAGACACGGCATAACATTCTGTCCTGCGTATCAGCCAGGACAGAATGTTATAGCGCTAAATTTAGCCGATTAGGTTCCATCCCCAGTAAGCAAGTAATACAAGCTGTACACTAAATAAAGTGGCACGTAATAGAACCATTGGTACCGATGTGGAGATAAGATGAACTATAGTTTGTCCCACCCTACAATACAGGTAATACTTGGCGAGACTATCGGTTACCGGGGTCCCCTCAGCAGTGACTACAGCCACCAGCATGATGCCGACAGCCAAGGCTAGGTTTTCTAGGTTATTCCCTAGTGCTCGGGTTGCTCTCAGCCCAAATGCACTGAGGTCGCTTCCGTCATTTCTGAAGGTGTTCAGTTCTTTACCAGATGTAACCCGCACGCCTACAAGTATGAATGAGCAGACTATTGCCCAAAGCACAAGGTACACTACGACTTGAATAGTATCCATTTAAATCCCCTTTGAAACATTTAATTATTATGTATCTAGATAATAGCTGGAATTATGCGCGCGTGCGATCTTTAATGTTATTTTAGCTCTTATAGATTTAACTGTAGATCTTTGATCGCCGTGATTATCCGAGGATGGTAGTAAGGGCTCGCGCACACTATTCCTTTATTTCCCAGCATTTCTTTGCCATCACTAAAATTGAGATCTTTTCCGTTAGCATCCGAGACTATAGCGCCAGCTTCCGATGCTATCAGGAGTCCTGCCGCATGATCCCAGACTTTTTCTAGGTAGTGCCTATCTGTCGGCAGCCGGATGAAGGCATCGGCTTGACCTCTGCTTACTATCGCATATTTGCATTGACTATCTACTTTTAGCTTGTGATTCCTTTTGTTGAGGAAGTGTGCAATCTGGTCGTTCTTTTTAGTTACCGAATGTAGCGGTTCGACAGAACCACAGATTCTTATTTCTTCAGATTGACTTAATTCGCAAGATATCTGTTCAGGCTCGAATGAAGTGTAGGCATCTGGAAGCACCCATGAACCTTTTCCCTTTAGACTGAAAAAAATACTACCTGTAGGACTAATCGCGTCTAGAGATTTGTCTTTAGAAGTAGATAGATTGGGGCAACCCATTATTGCTTTAGTAACTTCGCCTTTATCAATAAAAGCTAAGGCAATGGCATATTGAGCCCCTCTGATGAAGCCTTTTGTTCCGTCGATTGGGTCAAGCGTCCAGTAGGACTCCTGTATACCGCTGTGGTTTCCCATATCGATTGCACTTATGATATTTTCAGCAGATACAGTAGGCCAGTTCATACCAACCAGCTCACATACGCGTCTTAATAGCGAGCTTTTTGTTTTAAGGTCCGCACTACTTTCTTCAGCTAAAATTTTGACACCTTTATGAAATTGGTCAAGTTTTCGATTGATTATGGCTTGAACCGCGAAGTCAGCAGCTGTCACTGGGGTTGAATCTGACTTCGAATGTTGCGGCAGTGTGAGGCTCGCCTGCTGAGCTACTCTTGCGATACGACAACAGGCTGCTACGATATCGAGACATTCTCTAAAGTTCGCATCATGACTTAAATTTTTGTTCATTGTGTTGCCTTTAGACTTTGATGTAATGTCTTTGTAAGAGACCTCTATGTTAAACTACTAGTTAAATAACTGTGAAAAATCTAACCATATCAGTTTTAAGGAACAAAATGGTTGTAACATTTCCGGGGTAGTTTCCCCGGTTCGAGGACTTGTCTAATGACGGAAGCGAAACTTTATCCTGTGTCCGGTGCGGTCGAAAAATCGGCGCATATCGATGGCGAGCTTTATAAGACTATGTACCAGCGTTCAATTGATGAACCTGAAAAGTTTTGGGGCGAGAAAGCTGAAGAATTTTTAACTTGGGAGAAGAAATGGTCTAAGGTAAGTGATTGTGACTTTAGTTCAGCTAAAATTAAGTGGTTCGTCGATGGCAAGCTCAATGTCACCGTAAATTGTATCGATCGCCATCTGGATGAGCGGGGGCATCAGACGGCCATAATTTGGGAAGGCGATGAGCCCAGTGATGACAAGCAGCTCACCTATAAAGAGTTGTACGAAGAGGTTTGCCGATTTAGTAACGCATTAAAATCGCGCGGCGTGAGAAAAGGGGATCGAGTTTCTATATACATGCCGATGGTTCCAGAGGCAGCAATTGCTATGTTAGCGTGCGCGAGGATAGGAGCCATACATTCTGTGGTTTTTGGGGGATTCTCTCCGGACGCACTGAAAGACCGTATATTGGATTCAGAATGTACTGTTTTAATTACTTCTGATGAGGGAGTAAGAGGCGGGCGCGCAATACCATTAAAAGCTAATGCTGATATTGCCTTAGATCATTGTCCGAACGTGAATACTGTTTTTGTGGTTGAGAGGACAGGAGGAAAAATACCTTTGGTTGAAGGGCGTGATATTTGGTATCACGAGGCAATTGCTATGGAGGAGCCACATTGTCCAGCCGAAGTGATGGACGCGGAAGATCCTTTGTTTATTTTGTACACATCGGGTTCGACCGGTAAGCCAAAAGGCGTATTACATACTACCGGAGGCTATCTTTTGCATGCGGCGATGACCCATAAGTATGTTTTCGATTATAAGAGCGGCGACACCTATTGGTGTACTGCAGACGTGGGTTGGGTAACTGGACATTCTTATATCATTTACGGACCCCTGGCGAACGGTGCTAAAACGCTTATGTTTGAAGGAGTGCCTACCTATCCAGATGCGAGTAGAATGTGGCAGGTAATTGATAAGCATAAAGTAAATATCTTTTATACCGCACCAACCGCATTGCGAGCTCTCATGGGTCAAGGAAATCACTTTGTCGAATGTTGTGATTTAAGTAGTTTGAGATTATTGGGTAGCGTTGGAGAGCCTATTAATCCAGAGGCTTGGGACTGGTATTATTCAGTGGTTGGAAAGTCCACGTGTCCGATAGTAGATACTTGGTGGCAGACAGAGACTGGAGGTATATTGATTGCGCCTTTGCCAGGTGCGGTCGCTTTAAAGCCAGGTTCCGCTACAGTGCCATTTTTTGGAGTAGAGCCAGCTTTAGTAGACGATACTGGGGTTGAGTTAGAAGGGCCGGCGTCGGGTGCTCTCATAATTAAGAACTCGTGGCCAGGTCAAATGCGCACAGTTTATGGTGATCATGCCAGGTTCAAAGAAACATACTTTTCTATGTTCCCAGGTCGTTACTTCACGGGCGACGGAGCACGGCGCGATGAGGATGGCTATTATTGGATAACAGGAAGAGTAGACGATGTCATTAATGTGTCTGGTCACCGTATGGGGACTGCTGAAGTTGAAAGTGCGCTAGTGCTTCATGATGCGGTGGCTGAGGCAGCGGTGGTAGGTTTTCCGCACGATATTAAAGGGCAGGGGATTTACGCGTATGTCACGCTCATGAATGGCGTTACGGAGACCGAGAAATTACGAGATGAATTGGTGTTGCATGTTCGTAAAGAAATTGGCGCAATTGCGGCACCTGACGTAGTTCAATGGGCTCCCGGTTTACCTAAAACTAGATCGGGTAAGATTATGCGACGAATACTTAGGAAAATCGCGGCAAATGAAATTGACAATCTTGGTGATGTTTCTACTCTGGCGGAACCTTCGGTGGTAGACGATTTAGTTACCCGAAGACAGCAATCGTAAGATGCGTTCGGGATATGACTCTCCTATCGACTGGTCTAAAGACTAGTATCGTGGAGTCGGTTGCTGCTAGCTACATTTGAAAGAATTTGATGACGAGATTGCGGGCTATCATAAGGTGTCGTAACATAGCTGACGACTGTCAGTTAATGTGCTGGTTTTAACCGAAATAAGTATCGGAAAAGGTTGCTTAGGCGACTAAAAGTTCGAATCAGTAGCATTTATTTACAACCCTTTAAGGTGGAGAATTAGAGTAAAAATGACTAGTAACGTCGGACTAGCGGCATGGGTGGAAGAAGTTGTTCAATTAACCAAGCCAGAGGCGGTCCACTGGTGTTCCGGAAGCGAAGAAGAAAATTCTTCATTAATTAATTTGATGGAAAATTCAGGTGATTTGATCAAGTTAAATCAGGAGACTCACCCTAATTGTTATCTGCACAGATCTGACCCTAAGGATGTGGCTAGAGTAGAACACTTGACGTTTGTCTGTACAGAGAACGAACTAGATGCTGGACCGAATAATAACTGGTTAGAGCCCTCGGCTGGGCATATGAAAATAGACAAGCTCTTTGATGGATGTATGGAAGGACGTACGATGTATGTTATCCCATATTTGATGGGACCATACGGTTCACCTTATGCACGGGCGGGAGTAGAAATCACCGATAGCCCATATGTCGTGGTAAACATGCGGATTATGGCTCGGATAGGACTGCGCGCCTTAGAGCATATTGAGAAGGGAAATAGCTTTGTGAAAGGTATGCACTCACTCGGCGATCTGGATCCTGATAAGCGATTGATCATGCATTTCCCGGAAGAACTTTCGATAAAGAGTATTGGTTCGGGCTACGGCGGTAATGCTCTGCTCGGGAAGAAGTGCCACGCACTGCGTATTGCGAGCTCTCAGGCTCGTTCTGAAGGTTGGTTGGCGGAGCATATGCTGGTTTTAGGAATGGAGTCGCCCACTGGGGAGACAAAGTATGTGGCTGCAGCCTTCCCGTCGGCCTGTGGTAAGACTAACTTAGCTATGTTGGTTCCGCCCAAGGGCTATGAAGGTTGGAAGGTTTGGACTGTAGGAGATGACATTGCCTGGATGCACCTAGGGCCTGATGGACAACTTTGGGCGATCAATCCAGAGGCAGGCTTCTTTGGAGTCGCACCTGGAACAAGCCTAAAGACGAATCCAAACTGTATGAATACTCTAGGGAAAAATGCCATATATACCAATGTTGCGGTTACTAAAGATATGCAGCCATGGTGGGAAGGTATAGATGGTGACAAGCCAGATTCATTGGTAGATTGGCAGGCGCGACCGCATGACTTAGAGCTAAATGGACCAGCTGCACATCCAAATTCTCGATTCACGGTTTCCGCAGATCAGTGCCCCAGCTTTTCACCTGAAGGCAATTCGCCTGCCGGTGTCCCTATTTCGGCTATTATTTTTGGAGGCAGACGGGCTACCGTTAGTCCCCTTGTATATGAGGCATTCGATTGGGATCACGGAGTCTTCACTGGAGCTGCAATGGCGTCGGAAACTACTGCCGCGGCTGCGGGAGCTACAGGTCAGGTACGCAGAGATCCTATGGCGATGAAACCTTTTTGTGGGTACAACTTTGCCGATTACTGGGACCATTGGTTAAGTTTTTCTCAAAAATCTAATAATTTGCCTAAAGTTTTCCATGTTAATTGGTTTAGAAAGAATGAAAATGGTGAGTTCATCTGGCCTGGTTTTGGTGAAAATATGAGAGTACTTGAATGGATATTAGGTAGGTGCGCTGGTCATAGTGATGCGTTAGAAACACCTATCGGATTTGTTCCAAGACCGGAAACTATCAATTTTGATGGGTTGGCGCTGACTAGAGAAACTGTATCAGCGCTATTAAACATTGATCCTGAAGTTTGGGCTAATGAGTTGTGTGAAATTGAGACGTATTTTGAAACTTATTCTGGAAAATTACCGGAGAGCCTGCGTTTGCAATTAGAGCGAGTGAAGTCCTCTTTCGCTAAAGAAGCCGCAGCGTAGCGCACAGCTTAAAGCAAATTAAATGAGTGCTATTTTCCTGAATCGTCTGTCGCATCGGAAAAGTGTTTTTTAAAGAAATCTGCCTGAAATTTGTTCCACATTTCGAAATTTTGTTTAGCTAGATCAGTGAGAGGGGCAGTAGCTGGGTTAGCCTTCATTGCTTCTGTCATTTGAGATTGTATTTTTTCCTGCTGCTGTTGGAAGATAGCCAAACTTTGACAAAGACAGTCTCCTGCGAGAGTTTGAACTGATTTGCCATAAAAACCTATGATCTTTTCTAGTGCCTCGACAGTGAAGAGTGGCTGCCCTTCTTCTTCTTGTTCTGTGATTATCTGAAGTAGGATGCTACGAGTGATATCTTCCCCAGTTTTCTTATCTGTCACTGAGAAATGGATTCGCTCAGTTACTAATTTTTTTATATCAGTGAGAGTTACATAGCGACTTTCTTCGGTGTCATACAAACGTCGGTTAGGGTATTTTTTTATGCCCCGTTTTTTATTATTTTCCATAGTT
>Ga0222716_10003542_pt1 | contig 12451 bp, 20 predicted proteins | sample C33_13DmetaG_FD_165044 | JGI IMG/M metagenome (GOLD analysis project Ga0222716, IMG submission 165044) | Estuarine water microbial communities from San Francisco Bay, California, United States - C33_13D | ecosystem: Environmental > Aquatic > Marine > Unclassified | place: USA: California... | reverse complement strand
TTAAAATAAACGAATATGGTGCAATGGTACAATTAGATAAACTATGGTCAGCACCAGAAGGCTCACAACAACATCTGTTAAAGAAACCTAAAAAGAAGAACAAAACAAAATCTAAAACATAAGTATTACTTATGTCCTCACCTGTAAAAATATTAGAAGAAAACATCAATGCAGATGATCTCTGGAATGATATAAACAATCTTCTTAGATTTAATGATCTATGGGATAAAGATCAAATAAGTCTTACATCCTTAGACGGCGATAATGATTGGATATCTAGTGCAGGCAAAATTAAAGATCTAGATCTTAAAGAACATTTTTATAGAGAAATTAATAAAGATTTAATAGGAACATCTATAGAAAAACTTATAAAAAAATATAAAAACTTCTATAGATGGAGGTTAATGAAATTAGATCCAAGATCTAATTACAGTATACACAGTGATGGTATAGGTATAGAAGAAATTCTAAATGCTAGAATACATGTACCAGTAAAAACAAATGATGATTGTTATTTAGGATTTTTTGATAAGAACAGAGCAGATCTCTTAAATGCAGAATTTTACAATTTAAAAAAAGGAAATATATACCTTTGTAATACAACAAGATATCACTCAGCAATAAATTTCAGTGAGGAAACAAGATGGCATATAGTAGGAGTAAGTTATGAAGATAGCACTAACTGGGCATAGTAGAGGCTTAGGAAAAGGATTGCATGATGTCCTATCAGAACAAGGGCACGAAGTTATAGGTATGAGTAGATCAAACGGATTTGATATATCAACTCCAGAAGGAGTAATAGAAGTTGTAGAACAAACCATAGATTGCGATGTCTTTATAAACAATGCTTACTGTGGTATGAAACAGATGGATATTTTAAATAGATTGTGGGCTTATTGGAGAAGAGATAAGACTAAAACTATAGTGAATGTTTCTAGTATTAGTAAATACCCTGGTATGAGCGGTAACCAATCAGGCTACTCAGCACACAAGGCCGCATTAAGTCACCAAGCATTTATATTGATGTTTAAGAGTGATGGAAGAAAATGTAGAATGATAAATGTTAATCCTGGATTTATTAAAACAGAAATGACAGAAGCCAGATGGGACACAAATGTAATGTTGACATCAGAAGAATGTGCAGATATGATCGCTTATGCTATTAATCAGCCACAGCATATTGAGATGGGAGAGATTGGTTTTTGGCGTACTTATTGATAAATAGTACATATGAAAAAGGTAATTATATATCCAGGACGATTTCAGCCTATGCTATCTCATCATGCAGAAGTATACGATAGACTTAAGGCAGAATACCCAGGAGTAGACGTTTATTTCGGAACTTCAAATAAAGTAGAAGAAAACAAATCTCCCTTTTCATTTAAAGAAAAACAACTTATTGCGACTGCTCAAGGAATAGATCCTAACAAAGTATTACTAGCAAATAGACCCTATGTTTGGGACGACTATGCAAAGTATTTTGATGCTGACAAAACACATATATTTTTCGCGGTAGGTGAAAAGGATATGGAAGATGATCCAAGATTTACATTTAATAATATAGATACTAAATCAGGTCTAGATATGAAGTTACGACCCAATAAGGACACTGGAGAAGTTGAACCAAAGTATTATCAGATGATAAATACATATAAGGACGACCCTAGACCAATGAGTCAAAGAGGTTATATTGTTCAAGCACCAAATGTTATGTCATCAGGTGAAGACGTAGCAAGTGCAAGTGCTTTTAGAAAAGCTCTAATAGATTCTCCTGATAAGGAATCTGCAAGAGAAATTTTTAATAAACAATATAAAGAATATAATGAATCAGTATTTGATTTAATTTATAAAAAAATAGTAGGTGATAAAATGAACGAAGATTTAAATACATTAATGAAATTAGCAGGACTTGGGGTTCAAGAAGATGCACCTGTAGAGTTTGATACTCCTTTAAAGCCTGAAGAGATAAAATTCTCTCCAGTTAGTAAAAGTTCTTCTGTTATGAGTATTGCAAATAGATTTCCTAGTGGGCAAGATGTTAATGATCCCGAAGTAAAGAAAGAAGAATTTCTAAAGGCATTAATGAAGTCACCATCTAGTATTCTATCAGAAATAAATGAAAGAATTCTACCTGATGAAAATGGATTAGAAGTAAGTAAAAAATTAAGTGAAATTATAGATTCTATGAGAGACAAAGGATTCATGGACATTGATAAAGATGACCGAGGATTTGTACTTGATGTAGTTAAAAATGCTCTTAAGAATATGGAATTAAAAGCAGGCGACGAAAGAGACTTTGATCCTGAATCTGGTGCATTAGAAAGTGTGGAACTAAATGACATTAGATCAGACTATGGTATTGCAGAAAAATATGAGTATGAGAATACAGAAGAGAAACTTCAAGATATGATTGGGTATCACCAAGGAAGTATTGATAACAACCATCCAGATGAAATTAATGTAGAGGATGAGGAAGATGCAATACAGTGGTACGAAGGTTTATTACAACAACATAAAGAAACTGGAGCAGACACATTTGAAGCACCATTTGGTGGAGATACTGCTTGGAGAGAAAAGATTCAGCAGGAAATGGAAGAGATAGGTTTATATAAACCAGCAGAAGCATTCAGAGGTGCTGATAATTTACCAGAAGATGAAGTAGATGAATTAAACGATTTAAGAAAAAGAGCTGGCTTAGAAGTAAAAGAGGTTATCGAAGATGACTCCGAGTACGAAAACGATTTGGCTATGGAATTTGTTAAATTACCACTTGCTTCTATGAGCAAAGAAGAAATTAGAAGTGAAATGTCAGACATCTTTAATACTCTATACCAGATGGGTATGGGCGATGAACCACAAACCGATGCCGGTAATGCAATGGAAGATTTAGGCACATCAGTTGAAGATTCCGGTGAGTATGTCAATGATGATTGGACATATCCTTCAACTTCAGATGGCGAAATATCAGATAATGATGTCCAAACAATAATTAAACATCAACAAACAGTTAAAGACGTAATAGGTCATGCATCATTAGACCAAGATCCAAAAGCACCTGAATTATTTAATAGTGAAGAAGCAGTTGAAGAAGGCAAAATGAAAGACATCATTATGGATTTGAAAGACATGTCTAAAGAAGAGTTTTGTTCTGCTCACCCACAACATGCTGACGAATACGAAGACTTATGTAAACAGTACGATGACGATGCACAAAGTGAACCACAAGAAAGTTTTGATGCAGGTGCTGAACAAAGTCGTGAAGAAGAAGCATATAACGAACTAATGGATGCATACCAAAAAGATGGTGAAGAAGGTCTTTGTAAAGCAATTGGCTGTTCACACGAAGAGCTTGATCGAGAAATGACTGAATGGGCAATGGATCATAACTTACATATGGACGATGACAGAGACGAAGTCATACATGGTTACATAGAAGATTTAGTAGATAATGCAGATTGGAAAGACCACGGTGAATACGAAAGTGTTGAAGATGAGTCTATGTCAAAAATGCGTAAATTAGCAGGATTACCAGAAGAAGATAAAAAGCATTCTATCTGGGTTGATGGGGATAAAGGCACCACAAAAGACGGACACAATTATAAAGCAGTTGGTGATGACCAGGATGCCAGCCAATACTTAAAAGTGTTTTATGGCGACGGCAAGTATTTTAGAATTTATTATGATTCCAACGTAGGTAGATATTCGCCAGATCAAGTAGCACCAGAAACAAACGATCCTAAAGCAGAAAAAATATTTGCAGATTTACCAGACGACTTTTTTAAAAAATACGGTGCTGAAGGTGAAAACGGAATAGAAGACATAATTGATATGATTAAGTCCGTTGATGAAAGTATAGAAGAAGCAATGTGTGGTTGCTGTGGAAACGATCCATGTGATTGTCCAAAAGACTGTGATGGTTGCAGGAAAGACGAAGCAGTAGAAGACACAACAGTAAAGGCTTTAGATGACGCAATGGCAGAGCTAAGAACATTAGCAGGAATTTAATATGTTTACAACACCTTCTATGCAAAAAGCAGAATATAATGATGCCCAGGCAAATAAAGGTTCCCAATTTGGAATAGGAAATTTCTTTAAATGGGTAACTGATAAGTATCCTAAATTAACATTAGCACAGGTTGAAGCAAAACTTCCAGCATTGGAAAGAGAATATGCTCAAGAAAAAACTTTGAGAAGACAAGAACCAGATCAAGTACCTAGTGTAAACTCAGCATTTGATGACCGCGGTGAAGAAATGAAAGCAAAAGGTCTAGAAAGTATTCAAAGAATGCAAAAACTAGCAGGCATTTCTATTACTGAAGACGAAGTAACTAAAGATGTAGTTGGACATACCGACAACGAAATTGGTATGATCAGTCAAGATTTATATCATATAGGTAAAACATCAGTAGAAATTCATAAACTTATTAAAGAACTTCCTGATAGCGATTTTCCACACTGGTGGCAAAGTAAAGTAATTAAAGCGAAAGAATATATTGAAGCGGCACATAATTACTTAGATGCAGAAATTAATGGTCCACAAGAAGAAAGTCCAGAAGTAAGTCCTGAAATCTCAGGCGATCAAGACCCAAGCGGCGTTAGTTAGACTCTTTAGGTATTAATTGAGTTGCCATTTCAGGCCAAAACTTACCAGCCCTAGGACCTCCATTACCAGTTCCGTCTGATTCCCCAGGTATCTTTATCCACAAAAATGCATCACATTTTTCTTCGCCTGTATTACATGTAGGATATGTGCCTAAGGCTCTTCCTGGAGGGTTACACCATTCGTTCCCATAAGGACCATTGCCATTGCGACTGGTATCTATAATAAATTTCCAATTTTCGTTATACTCACAGATCTTTAAGGCCCATTCCATGCTTTCTTTTGTTGATCTATAGTTACTAACATTAACACTAAACCCTCTAATGCGGTCATTAGAGACGCTTGTAATTAGGTCTGCGGCATCTTTAGGAGATAACCAATTGCTATGTCCTATATCTACATATATTAATGCATCACTTTCTTGTGTAAGGACTTCAAGTCCTGTCTTAATAAGATTTTTACGGTATTCTGCATCTTTATTTTCCATAACTGTAGTATGAGGTAATGCATCAGGTTCGTATATAATTATGGGTTTGTGACCTTTTATACCATTACAAAATTCTTGCAAGAATACTAAGTATTCTACGGCATTATTTGCACCTCCCTTACTATATTGTCCTATATCTCTGTTAGGCAAATTGTAAAGAACAAAGTAAGGTAAACCAGGTAGTGTTCTTTTTAGTAAACGTTTAAGACTCTTATCTAAATTTTTATTTGCGTTTTTATTCTTTTTAGCACCATACCAAAATGCTACTGGTTGCTGAAATATTTTAGTAACTTCTGGATGGGTAATTTTGTGATCTTTTACTCTGTCAAAGTCGTTAACCCAAAAGGGATAATTTAACATTTATCTGGAAATCCTTTCTATTTCTTTAAAATATTTTTCTCGTTTCTTCATTGCTCGTTGTAATTTAAGTTCACTTGCATGTTCTAAAAATAATTTACCTTGCAAGTGTTCAAGTTCATGTTGGAAACATCTAGCATCAATACCTTCTAACCAGTCTTCTACTTCTGTTATGCCATCATATAAAGTATAGTTTACTTTAACTTTAGCAGGTCTATTGACCACAAAATATAATAGAGGGAACGTAAGACATCCTTCTTCCATATTAACTGTTTCATCACTTACTTCAAGTATCTTTGGGTTGTATATACCTACGTCTCCTGACCCTTGTAGGTTCATTACGAACATATTATAACTATTGCCTATTTGAGGACTTGCTAGACCTATACCGTGCCTATACCGCATAAGTTCAAACATCTGTTCTTCTCTTTCTTTCCAATCTGCATCAGTACTGAAGGGATCTACTTTCGCAGGAGTGTGAAGAGCAGGGTGTTTAGGATCTACAATCTCGCATATCCATTTATCGGTAGGTTCTAACATAGTAGTATTTATTACTTATTTGCCTTGTCCTCTATATGCTTTCACACATCTTTTTTTGCCTTTGTTCATAGTAGACATAGCAATTTTTACTTTGCGTCCTCTACCGCCCATACCTATTGATGTACTTTTTCTACCAGTACCATTAATAAGTGATTTATTTTGTTTTCTTCTACTTGCTTTTGCCATTTTATTTCCAATATATTTCTAAAAGATTGTCTTCTAATAAGTATGCTTCTTTTTCCCAAGGTTGTCTGCTATATGCTGTATTACTATAATCTAAACGTTTCCATTTGTTTAAATTAGGATGTAATTCACCTCTAATAAACTGCTTGGCATGAACTAATTCATGTGCGAGGTTTAACATCATCTCTTTTAAAGTAAATGTCTCATCGCCGCTACCACGTGCAAGTTCTATTTCCACACTATTCTTATCGCCTAAACACAATGCATAATGATGATCATCACATCGTGTTACTATATTTACATCTATGCTTACATTTCTTTTTAATCTAGGCATTAGATGTTCTAATACATCAAATATAAATGTTACAACCTGTTTCTTTTTTGCGATTCTACCATTTACACTGACATACATCATATTATTATAACTTCTTATTTAATTAAGTCAAGTCTAGTCTACTAGTATTTACATATAAATCTTTATTCAAAGGTTTAAATTGGTCGTTGTCTTCCCACCGATGACTTTTTAAAATTAAAAATTGTATATTATATCTTTTTGCCATAAACCTTGCTCGTGATATTTGGTCCTCATTATGTTTAAAAGGTATCCATTGCCAGATTATATTCTTTTTAAATTTCTTTCCTATTTGCATTGCTTTAAACACTTGTGACCAATCTTGATTTTTTCTATATAGTTGATTTGTATCTTTTAATCCATCTAAACCAAAGACAATCCTATCAGTATCTCGTATAATACTATAGAAGGTCCGCCACCATTTTTCCTTTTTACCGGAACCATTGGTATGTAGTTTTATCATTTTACATTTAGTTTTTAAAAATTCTAAAATAACGAATAGGTCAGGATGATATATAGGATCACCTAAATTACCTGAGCAAATAATTAAATCTAAGTATTGTCCCTCTAAAACTGTTTTAAGTGTAGATAAATCTATATCTGTATTAGCCTTATATGCTTCTTTATCAATGGTTCTGGGGCATTTAGGACACTCTATGGGACATCTACGTGTAAGTTCTAAGTGTATTTGTGTCAATTTAGTCATAGTTTTTTTCTACTCCTATATTTAAAACACAATGAATCTTACATATATCATCAACATCTTTTATATCTTTACTTATCTCATTATTTAACCAATCTTGTGAGCATTGTATTGCTTCTGATAACGATACATTTTTAAGACTATACTTATCCTTAACGAATTCTTTGTCTAAAGTAGGCCTCCAACAACAAGGTCTATAATAACCATCAGCCGATATAAAACTTTCTTTATTATCTTTACACTTAGGTTTAAATTCCATAACAATATTTATGTAAAAAGATGGTGGGTGATGACAGGCTTGAACTGCCGACCCTCTCGGTGTAAACGAGATGCTCTCCCAACTGAGCTAATCACCCAAAAAATGGCGGTCTGACGGGGAATCGAACCCCGAACACCGCCGTGACAGGGCGGAATTATAACCGTTTAACTACCAGACCGGTTAATGGTACTCCGTAGGGGAGTCGAACCCCTGTTGCCGAGATGAAAACCCGGTGTCCTAGGCCTCTAGACGAACGGAGCAAAAACTGGTGGGATGGTTCACACTTTACACTCATGTCGTGTATTTAAAAATGTGGACTGGTGTTGCTTCGTGAACCTGTCCCTTACCCGAGGCTTTCAAACCCCCTATTGATAAATAGGTTTGAGGAGCGGTACACTTTGGGACTTTACTATGGAGTGGTTGTTTTACTACACTATTCACTATTTGGCCATACCCAGTTTACGAAATACCACACGGGCTCCTCAATTAACTTTTTCTTAATTGCCTAGACAATTCTGCTGTAACTCTTTTTTCTTCTAATTGTGTTTTAAAGGCATCTAAATCGTTTTCTTGTAAGATTCTTTTCAATGCATCTTGTGGTCTTAAATCTAAAGATCTTGCCACTAATGCAGAAAATTCTATTAAGTTGTATCTGCCAATATTATGTTTTTTGCAAATTGCCTCAACATCTACTTGATCTGAAAACTCTTCGTTATTATACATATTTTTCATATCTTATTATACTCGATTAATAATTATCTGTCAACCTTGTTGACTCACTATCAGAGACCTTATTAGAATACTCATTTATAAGATCGTCGCCTTTGAGTTCGTTACCAAACACCACAACCGTACCATCGTTTAGAGTTCTTTCTATAAGTCCGCTATTATAACTTATATCAGTAACACCTTTGCCATCTTCAGTATCGTCCGGTCTTGTATCGTACCACATACTGCTACTGGAATGTGCATGAATGCATGAAACACCCTTTGCCCAATCTTCTGCTAGTAACAAAAGTCTTTGTCTTTCTACTACTTCGTTATATTGTCCCATAATAATATTTATAGTTCCTCTTCTGGATTACTTAAAGTAATTGGTTCATCTAAAATTTCTTCCTCTTCTTCATCACGATACATTGCTCTGTCTTCCATTATGCCGAATGCTTCGTCTAATGCTTCTCCTACGTCGTCTTGCGTTAGAAAGTCATCTGTTAGTGCTGAGCACTCGTATTGATATAGTTCTCCGCTCAGTAAAGCACCACAAAAATCGTTAGCAGGCTCATACCAAAGTAAATCTGCTTCATAGTCTTCATTTTTGTTTAACCAGGTTTCAACTGCTTCTGAGGGCGGTCCCCATGCTGACTCAAAGTAACCTTCTAATATACCTCTGACTGAACCGTTGTATTCGTATTCTTCCTTCTCCAGTTCATGATCTGTGATATCCCATTTGGTACCCCAATTATTAATTGCTGAATTATAATCCCATTCACCTTCCAGTGGTGCCAGGGCAGTTAGTAAACCGTTATCTGTGTCGTCAGCCAGAATGTCAGTTATTCTGTCTATTTCTGCTTTAGGACCTTCTATCCTGATATGATTACTGCACCAATTTGGCATTATGTCACCGCCTTTATAATTTCTACGAATACTTTACCGTACTTAGCAAACCATCCTTGTTCTTCGGTTAGTGCGATACCATAGTTATTTGCAATCTGTATCGCTGTTTCTGTATCTAAGAATGCTCCACCAACAAGTACAAACCCTGCACTTGATACTAGCAAATACATGTGGTCGTTATCTCTAAAACTATGTACTATTATCATTAGAGTTCCAGCAAATAACAGCAAGTAAGAAGTTAGTTCCATATGAGGATTTACACCTAATGCCATAGTCATACCAAGGAATAAAAATGCACAACCTATAATTTTTAATGTAGACTGTATAAAATTATTAATTTGTTTCTTTTGTTTACTAGTCATTAGTCGTCCAACCCAGGATAAAAGTTATCATTCTTTTGATTGTAACCATAGAAAGAACCTTCCTTCTCATTTTTGACTTTGTTAGCCTTATCGCTTTTTTTACTTGCACCTAGTGGGTCAAGTAAAATCCTTTCCCTTCTAGACAGTTGTGCGTTTTCTGGTTTATCGTACATTATCTCTCCCAGCACTTGTAACCAGTGCAATCTTCTACAGTATCTCCACAACCCCATTCGCAAAATACATCTGCGTCTGTTAGTTGAGCTATCTGTCTTAAATAATTATCTACTTCAGGATCGTTTAATCTTCCTAAAACATCATCTGTAATTGATGTATTGTAGCAAAGTTCTTCCTCTTTAAGAACTGCTAGTTCCCAAAGTCCATCACTGCCACCATAACTAACTTTATGTTTAATAACACTTGCGCCATAGCCATTAGGAAAAGAGTAGATCTTTTGTACACCACCCATTACCTCTTTGGTTTCTTTTAAATGAATTGTATCTATGCTCATTATATTTTCTCCCCTAATTCAAAGCCTCTAAATGTTTTAAACCTTGGAAATCTAAGACTCCAAGTGTCGCTGTCTTGTCCTATAGTGGCCGCATCAGCTCTTACTTCAACAAGTTGTCCAACAACTTTATCCTGAGCCGCCCAAACGTCTTTACGCATGTCGTCACTAAGACCACTACCAACATTTACATGGAAAAACTTACCATCATCTTCACCCTCTACAACAAGAGCACCCAACATGCCTTCATTCTTACCTGTACCCTCTTCAAGTGCTACTACTTTAAGTGTAACCTCAATAAAAGGTTTGACCTTTAACCAAGCATGTGAACGTTTACATTTGTAACCCTCATGGTCTGGTTTAATCATAAGTCCTTCGTAACCTTCTGCTAGAGCATGTTTGTTAAGTTTATCAAACTCTGCTTGGCCTTCTTCAGTATCAAAGTCTACACTAAATGCATCAACAACTTTAATTTTACTGTCTTCAATAACAGTATCAATCATACGTTTTCTTCTGTCAACTGAATTAATACTAGTACCACCTGCTTCAAACTCTTCAAGTGTTAGCATATCAAATAGTGCCAAAAATGCGTCTTCAGTGTTAGCACCAGACTTTCTATGTACTTGCTTCATTAGTGTTTGGAAGTCTTCACTCATAACTTCACCATCAAGAACTAATCCATTGTACTCAGGCTTACTGAGTGCATCTTCTATAAGATTAAAGTTAGGAAGTATTTTACCATTACGTGAATATAATGTAGCACTACCTTTTTGTACAATAGCAATAACTCTTACGCCATCGTATTTGTATTCAACTGAACAAGCACCTTTAATTTTCTTAGGGTGTTTAGCACCATCATGTGCTAACATACAACCAAAAATTGGAACTGTGCCTTTTTGTACGCCATTAACTGTACCAACACTAACACCGCAACGTAGGTCTTTTAGTAGTATTCTTCTGTACCAATCGTTCCATTGTTCATTAGTTGCTAAGTCGCATAAGTCTATAATGGCGTCTCTAGCCGCATGACCAGTTAATTCTCTTTCATATAAGCCTTCAGCAAGTTTATAAAAGTCTGCATTAGTAATGCCCTTACCATCTGTTTCACTAACAGGAACCTGTTGTACGCCAAATGTAACTAAAGGATTAAGTGCCCATTGCAAACCTTGTCTAAAATCTGCTTCAGCAATGTGATCAGAAACAACACTCTCTTTAAAAAGTCTGCTGTTATCTGTCTCTAGTTTTTGTATTATATTCCAAGGATTCATTATACATTCCTCACAATATTTCTGTCATCTTCTATAATATTTCCATCGCTATCTCTAGCAGGAGATATTGAAGCATGAATAACGTTATCATAATCTCTAATGTCATAACCAGTTCTTGCTAATACACTATTAGCAATTCTTTCTCTCATTAACTTCATAAAAGGAACATTAATACTTTCAGGGTATTCTGAACCTTCTGGATGATTAATGTTTTCTTCGTGGTTGTACCACATGGATTCTAAACCTGTAAGTTGAATTGTAACACCAGAACCTTCTTCGTTTACATTAAAACAAGTGATGGTGTTAATCCAATAACCTGGTACAGATACAATTTTGTCCTTGCTTTGGTTTGTTGTGTATAAGTTTGTCATATTAATTACTCCCGTTTATTTAATATACATATAGTATAACATTTTTTTGGATCTTGTCAACCTTTTTTTTAATAAAAAAGGGCAAATTAATGCCCTAATTATATTACTTACTGTCAGTAAGTAAATGTATCAAGATAATTGTAACTAAAAGTCCAACTAATCCTGATCCACCTAGACTCTCAACTAGAGCAACTAAGTTGTTGACTACATTAGCAATTGAGCCAATGTCACCAAACAATAGTCCTACTAGTACGCCTAGTGGTATCAATGATACTGCGATTTTTGTTAAACCTGTAACAAAATCTAGTACCATAGTCATTACATTATTCATATAACCTCCTCGGTTTTCAATTAATGTATGATATATTATAGCATTTTTCGTATCTTTGTCAACTATTTGTTACAGATGATAAATAAATATGTAACAAGATTGTAACAAACCTGTAACATAATCGTTACTGTTCACATAGGTGATAAAGTAATGAACAGTTAGGTACAATTGGTTACTACATTACAGGAGAATAAAATGGCGAATCCATTAGGAATAGTAGCCAGATTAACCCACACGGCATCTGATTACTACAATAAATTTGACTTAATGATGAAACGAGGGACATTAGAACATGCCCTTTGTAAATTATCTAGGTAATACGTTAAAGTCTTTATAAAATTGCTGAACGCATACTGCTTGCCAGTGTGCGTCAGCCTGAGCATCATGTAAATTTTGCTGTATGGCTTTACGAGGGTCTACAGGCATCATCTTAAATAATGTTCTGCAATCGTTTACTTGCCAAAAGAACCAATTCATATGATGACCAAAGTCTCTGAATAGGTGTTCTATAATAACCAT
>Ga0222716_10003537_pt1 | contig 12458 bp, 10 predicted proteins | sample C33_13DmetaG_FD_165044 | JGI IMG/M metagenome (GOLD analysis project Ga0222716, IMG submission 165044) | Estuarine water microbial communities from San Francisco Bay, California, United States - C33_13D | ecosystem: Environmental > Aquatic > Marine > Unclassified | place: USA: California... | reverse complement strand
TCGCAGGTGCAGAAAAAGTTTTAAAAAAATAAGTTATTAATTCAGTATTAATCAAGGAGTAAACAATGGCTGAAAATCAGTACGGATTTCCTACTGAAGTTCTATCTTTACCTTCACAGGGATTATTGTATCCCGAAGATAGTCCTTTGCGTAATGGAACCATAGATGTCAAATATATGACAGCAAAAGAGGAAGATATCTTAACTTCCACAAATCTAATTCAACAAGGTGTAGTTTTAGATAGATTATTGGAAAGTGTAATCGCAGACAAAGGTATCAAATTAGATGACCTACTTGTCGGTGATAAAAATGCACTTCTATTAGGAACTCGTATTTTGGGGTATGGTAAAGATTATAGATGTACCATTACAGACCCAGATACAGAGGAACAAGTAGAACATACAATAGATTTATCTACAATACAACACAAATCAATAGATGAAAAATCATTTGAAAATGGAAATCTATTTAGTTTTGAATTACCGAACTCTAAAAGAGTATTAGAATTTAAAGTTCTAACTCACGGAGACGAAAAGAAACTTCAAGAAATAAATGAAACCTATGAAAATGCAAAAAAGATAACAGGTATTGACCACTCTATGACAAATAGAATGAAATATCAAATCGTATCAATAGACGGAAAAACAGACCAAAAAGAAATAGACAAGTTTGTTGATAACGACTTCTTAGCATTAGATTCAAGAGCATTCAGATTATATCGAGATAAACTAAACCCAGATGTCGAAATGGTGTTTGACTATACAAGTCAGACTGGTAAAAAACATAAAGTTGATTTACCAATAAATGTAGAATTTTTTTGGCCAGCCGCCGAGTAATAGGGCGGCCATACACGAAGAACTCTTTAACATTGCCTATTATGGTAATGGATTCAACCACGACGAACTATACAATATGCCAGTATTCTTAAGAAAATTCTATGCTCAAAAATTAATAGACGCAAAGAAAAAAGAATCTGAACTAATCAAAGATGTTCAACGAGGAAAAAGTCAACCACCAAGTTACCAAAAATCTTAAAACTTGATATTTATTATTGATGAAAAACAAACTTACAGAACGACAAAAAATCAACGAATTTATCGGTAAAGCACTTGAAAGGTTTTTAACCAACCGAGCAAGTAAATCTCTTGATAAATTTATGAAAACTGACCCGGCGCTACGCAAGAAAATTAACACTATGAATGACAAAGCTCTTGATGTATTAAACCACTTAGAAAAGGTTAAGCAGGGTAAAGTTAAACTTAGATAAAGTATTTTCGTTTTTCGTTTATATCAATTCACACACATTATAAAATATGGCTAAAACAAGACAGCAAAATCTGAACGATATGTTTGGTTCTATTGACAAACTCAATACCAAACTTGACAAATTATCATCTACCGTAGAAAACTTAGATACTAAACTATCTTCGGTGGAAAAGGGTAGTGCTGAAGAAGCAAATCTTATAAATAAAAAAAATAAAGCCATAGAAGAAGAAACCAAAGTCACAAAAGAATCTACAAAGAAAGAAAAAGAAAAAGTTGAAAGTATAGAAGAATCGATTGAAAAGACTGATAGTTGGACTGAAGCTATCATAAAAAGTGCAGATGAAGCCAGTGTTGGTTTTACACAAGTAAAGAAAATGTTTGGAGAATCTGGTAATAGTTTTATCGATAGTTTTACCGACTATGCAGAAATCATACTAAGTTCTGGAAAAGACCTTGATACAAATGATATAGGTAAAAAAACTCTTAAATCAGTTGGTGGTATATTTGAAAACATAGCTAATATAGCAAATGATGAATATACAAGTTTTGATAGAAAAGCTTCAGATAAAAAACGAAAAGAACTTGAAAAATCAGGCGCAGGTGATGTAGACCTTGACTTGTTTGATTCAGCAGTAGCAGCTGCAGAAGCAACTGATACGGTGGTACAGCAATCGGAGAAATTAGTTGATTCAACACAAGCGTTGGGTAAACAACTTAGTTCAACGGTTCAAAGTATTCCATTAATTGGTGGATTTTTAGATAAACATTTACAAAAAGGTTTAACAAGTCTTGGACAAAATTTAAAATCAAATTTACTTAAAAATATAAACTTATCAAATAAAGGAACGAAAAATATAGGAAAAGGATTTACAGGAACATTAGGGCCAATTAGAGCGATGGGTGCAGCAATCGGAACAGCTACGGGTGGTGTTACAATATTGATTGGACTTTTAGTAGCGGCAGCAGCATTACTAATCGGAATGGCAAAACGAGCAAGAGATTTTGCTGGTGAAGCCAATATAGGTTTTATGCAATCAGTAAAACTACAAGGTGAATTCTTGAAAGCTGATGCTATGTTGGTTGGAACTGGTAAAAAATCAACAGATATTGGAAAAGAATTAATTCAAAACTATGGAACATTAGCAAATGTTAATGCGGATGCTATAAAACAAATAGGGCAAATGTCCGTAAAATTTGGTGTTGCAACAGACGACTTAATTAAATTCCAAAAAGGATTTTCAGATGTAACGGGAGCATCAGCAGATGTTGCTAACGATGTTGTTAGAGCAGTTGGTGATATGGCAGCAGGAGCTGGTGTAGCTGCAGGTGCAGTAATAAAAGATATATCAGGTAGTATGGAAGCGTTTGCAAGATTTTCTACTGAGGGTGCTATGGGTATGGCTGAAGCTGCAATTGAAGCAGCTAAAATTGGTTCAAACTTAAGTGAGGTTGTTAAAATGGCAGACGCACTATTAAATTTTGAATCCAGTATCACAGCAGAATTTGAAGCACAAGTCTTAACGGGTAAAGCACTAAACCTTGAAAAAGCAAGAGAAGCTGCACTTCAAGGAGATTTCGCAACATTAACACAAGAAATACAACAGCAAGTTGGTGGATTAGGTAATTTACAAGCAATGAATGTTATTCAAAAAGATTCTATCGCAACTGCACTTGGTATTAGTGTAGCAGAATTAACAAAGATTGCTCGTGGTGAAGCAATAGATAACGAAGAATCACCAGAATTAAAAGCACAAAAAAGAACAAATCAAATCTTAATTGACGGATTTACAGGAAACAAAGAAGCATTAGAAAACATCGGTAAGAAATCAGCTGATAGTTCCGGTGGTATGTTTGGGGATTTTTTATAGGATAAATTATGGCACTTATTGAATTAAAATCAAACTTAGCAGCAGACCCAGATTACAATAAACAAAGTTTAGAAGAATCTAAAAGGGATAATGCAAAACTAAACCACAGAAAGTTTAGACCAGACGAGGACCAACTAATCCATAGAGAGATTGGAGACGGATACAACTCAACTAAATTGGACGGGGGATTTGTTCGTGGTGGAGCAGGACTACAAGCAGAACGAACCATTGAAGATACAAAAAGAATTGGTAAGTTTTTATTTTCACCAAAAGGAGCGTTGTTCACATTAAAACAATCCGTTTTACAAAATCAAAACAAACAAAGAAATGCAAATATTTATGACCCAACATCAATTTTAAAAAATCTACCTTCAATAGCACATTTCCAACGACACGTTAATGAAGATTTATTTTCTGAAGGGTTATCATTGAGTGGTATAGCACAACAATTAATCGGTGGAGACGCTGATAATCAATATATAAAATTTATCAAAACAAAAGGAGATAAATTTGGAACAAAATATGAAGATGTTGTAGATTCAGTAACTTACTTTCAACAAAAAGGAAAGAAAAAATTACAAGTTGAGTATGGTGAGTTTGATGAAACAAAATTACCAAAAGATTTTATTAAATTTAGAATTAGAGATTTGGTAAATGGAAAGTGGATTATATTTCCTGCTTTCTTAACATCAGATATTGTGGATAATTCACAAGCAAGTTATGAAGAAATAAATTATGTTGGTAGACCAGACGCTGTTCATATTTATAAAAATACTAAGCGTTCATTTAGTATTGGATTTAAAGTCGTAGCAACCAACAAAGCTGATATTAAGTTAATTTGGAAAAAAATAGATAGATTAAAAGGATTAGCACAACCAGCATATAAACCATTTTTAAACACTACGAATAAAGTAAAAGAAACTACAGAAACCGATATATTTACAAGACCAACCGCACCTATGGTTTCATTAACGATTGGTGATGTATTTAAAAATACAGTTGGATACTTTGATTCAATTAGTGTAACGATACCACAAGCAAGTAATACTTGGGAAACAGAAGAAGGAACACAACTACCAGTTATATGTGATGTTTCTTTAAGTTTCATACACATAGGTAATGTAACACCAACAATAGATAGTCCAAATTATGGTAGTCAAGATTTTACAGATAAAAAGGATATATTTATACAAGAAACAAAAGACAACACAGCAGCTTCAAAAGAAGTAGAAGCAGGAAAAGAAGTTTCACAACAAAATTCAAAAGAATTAAGTAGTGAAGAGAGGCGAGCACAAATATTGGCAGAAGCTTATAAAGTTCGAGATGACGCCAATCATTATGGACGATAGTTATGAGTAGATATGATAAATCAAAAGTATTTAGAGATGAAAACGGAGTTCGTTATCTAAATAGAATACAATATCCGAAGATTGAAATTAGTGATAGTGATGTTACAATTACTGGACTATATGGACAACGACTTGAAAACTTAGCACATAAATTCTATGGTAATGTAGAATTATGGTGGATAATTGCCAGAGCAAACGGACAACTTGATGGTTCCAGTTATATGATTCCAGGTAAAGAATATCGTATTCCACAAAATCTTGCTCGTATCATAGAGGACTTCGAGGAGTTGAATAGATAATGAGTGCATTTGAAAGTTCTCAAATACACGCAAAAGTCCAACAAGCACTATTCAGAAGAATGTTGGCAGTCAATAGGTTAGTTCCTAATGGTGTAGAAAGTCCAGGTGTTGGTTCAGCACAAAATTTAAAAGATTCATTAGCAACAGGTCAAGCATTTTTACCACAGGATATTGTTGGAGATAAAAATCCATATGAACAACAAATAATTCGTAGTGCTTTTTGTAAAGTTAGTGCTGATGTACTTGTTGGAAAAGATATAATGAACTTCTCAAGTTATATTACGGGTGGACCAGGTGGTAAAGGAGAAGCAACACAAGCAAACAGACCTATATCATTCAAAGATAAGATAAACCCAGACTCTAATTCTTATCGTGGAGATACTGGTGTACAAAGTGTATCGATAGCACAAAAAAGTTATTTTATGAACGAGATAACTATCAACTGGGTTTGTCCGGACCCTATGGATTTTGAATCAAGAATACAACCTATATTTTTAAAACACGGAAGAATGATTTTTGTAGAGTTTGGATTCGGTATAAACAGTTCAAAGGAGTTTGAACAACTATCACAAATAGGAACAAAGACTTTAAAAAAACTTGATAGAGAAATACTATTATTAAACTCAGCTCACCCAGACAAGTATCAAGTTTTTAGAGGGTTGGTAACCAAGTATGATTTTAAGATTACTGATTATGGTGGATATTCCGGAACTATAACTTTAGCTTCAAAAGGAAAAAATGTATTAGAAACACCAATCCAAAAAGCAACACAACAAACATCTACCTCAACATCAACAGAACTCGGAGTAAATGATTACAAAAATAAACTAAAAGAAAAAATTGAAAAAGAAAATAAAACCATAGACGACCAGGGTGAAGATTTTATTGGACCACAAAAGTCTACTGAAAAAGAATTAAAAGATAAGTTTTCCGATACAGAAGTTCACTTTAAAGCAGTTATTGAAGCACTACCAGAAGTTGTAGATAGATATGTAAAAGAAGCTCCACCAAAAGGAGTTAGTATTACGGAAGACAACAAAGGTAGGAAAGACGCTGTTATACCACCAGTAAGAAAGTTAAATTACTATTATAAAAATGGTGCGATGAACTACTTTTTTGGAGCAGGTGTAGATATAAATCCCGACGACGACACTTGGTTTGGACCAGTAGTTACAAAGTTGTATGAAGAAGTTAAACAAGCTGGTGGTGAATTAGTAGATAGTGAAGAAACTTGGTGGAAAAGAACTTGGGGTGGGGTAAAACTTTTAGGAGCTGCTGCATTAGCAGTAGCTGGAGCAGTAGGTAGTGGAGTTGTAGCTACTGGGGTAGCAGTAGTTGCTACTGGAGCTGCAGTTGTTGGTGCGGGTAGAGCACTCCTTAAAGTAGGAAAAATGGCAACGGAAGAATTATTTGAAAGTGAAATAAATGACAAACAAGAAAAATCTACACACTTAGTTACTTGGGGTTGGTTTGAAGACCACATACTAAATTCATTTTTTCAAGTTCAATCATCAACCAATACAGGTGAAGGAACTCAAACACTACAACAAATTCGTAGTGTTCATTTACCTTACAACTATGAAGTAGAACAATACAATACAGAAGAAGGAAAAAAAGAATCTCAAAGTAATAGACAAACTAAATCCTATAATGAAGCTTTGAAAGTAGAAAGAGAATCACAAGAGGAAGGTAATGAAGCTTCAACTGAAGAGGAATTTCAAAATGTACAAAGATTAATTGAAGCTAATGACAAAATGTCAGTAGTTTCAGATTCTAAGTATTTAGTGAGTAATCGTTGTGCAAATAGTCCTTCATTACAAAGTATTGGATTGGATAGTGTTGTGATACCAGGACAAACTAATAAATTCTGGGAAGAAGAAGTGGTTAGTGGAAGTCAAGCAGAACCAATTCCAGACCAACAGCTGGACGCAGGACAAGCAGTAGTAGCAATCGGAACAACAGTAGCAACAGCTGCTGGATTAGCTAATCCATTTACTTTAGCACCAGCTGCTGCTTATTTGTTCAAAAAAAGAAGTCAAAATATCGACCAACAAGTTGTAAGAAAATTATATGGAGTTATTAATGAGGAATTTCCAAGTTTTAAAGTTGATGATAGTTTGGAAAGTGGATACATTAGAAATTTAGTTTTTGATGTAAAGTATTTACAAGATAGTTTTAAAGACATTACAAACTTAAAACAAGGATTAAGAGATTTCTGGTCAAAGGTAAAAACCGATATGTTTGATTACAATGGATTTCAAATAACACAAGACTTATCTGATGATGGAAGAGTAGGAATTACAGATACCAAATATCAAAATCCAATAGAAAATGCAAAAGATTTATTAAGTTCAAAAAAACAATCACAAGCAGAAGAGTTCGCAGATGAAAAAGCATTATCAAACAAAATGTTTTTCTTACCAGTTTATACAAAAAGTTCTATTGTTAGAAGTTTCTCAGTTGGTTTAAAATTAACAGACAAAGCAGCATCTATGGCTGCACTTGGCTCTAATATCGGAACAGATGGTAAAAGTCCGACATATCATTATGATGTAGGTATCGAATCTTTTGCTCAAGCAACCGCACTACAAAGTGGTCCTGACAAATCAGTAAACAAAGAAACTGCGGATACTTATAATCTAACAAAAGAACAAGTAGAACGAGAACAAAAATTGAAAAATTTAGTTGTAAATGACTTACATACTTTTGTTGGTGGAACAGATAAAATTGGTTCAAGTGCAGTTACTGAACACGGAAACAACTCAGGCAAAACAGGTGACATAACTGATAACTCAGGTGTAGACTTTTCTGGTGTATCGGAAGTTTTGAAAAATATAGATGATATAAATAATGAACTTGAAAATCTCGAAGATACAAAAAATAAAGATGGAGGTAAAGATAGTAAAGAAACATTAGGTTCCATATATGATAACAAGGGTAGAATGAAAAAACGACCTAAAGAACTGATTTCATCTACGATAAATAAAAGTTTAGGTCCAAATCCAAATCAAGAAGGACATTACAATTTAAACAAAACCATAATACCAATAGAATTATCACTTACATTAGACGGAATAGGTGGTTTACGAGTGGGTAATATGTTCAAAACAGATTACTTACCAGAACTATATAGAAAGTATTCATATTTTACAATAACTGAAGTTTCTCACGCAGTTGGAATAGGTGGGTGGACAACTGATATTACTGCTATGATGAAATTGGATAGAGTTAAAATGATTGAGGACGGACTTATTACCAAAAGAGGTGGTAATGTTTCTACAAAAGCAAGCAACGAAGAACTTTTACAAAATGCACAAGATGCCGGCCGTGATTATTATTTTAATAATGAAGGAAAATATACGGTAATTCAAAAACCAACAGACGAACCAGACAAAACAGCTGAGGAAAAAGAATTAATTCAACCAGTAGAAGAAACAATCACCAGAACAGAACCTACAATAAATAGAACAGACGGAGTAAGACTAAAAAGTGGGAAGGTTTTGTACCCAAGAGATGAAGGTTATGAAGAAGCTAACATTGTTAAAAAACGAGAGTTTGATAAAAAAAGAAAAGATGAAATACCAAGTATTGTACCAGACCCAACTCAACCTTCATCATACAATACAAAAGGTTAAAAAAATTACATTTTGATTATATAAATCAATACTTATTGTAAATGGTTATAGTAAATACAGATATTCTATTCAACCAACTCAAACAACAAATACAATCAAAACCATTTGTATTATTGCAAATGTATTCAGATGTTCAACAACATCCACAAGAAAATCGTATTAGTTGTTATTGGGTTGATTTTCAAGACGAACAATATATTGTTCCGATTCACCATACAGAACAATTTCAAGACACCTTAGAAATGATTAAAACCGACCAAACGATTTATGTTCAAGATTTAAAACAATATTATCACAATACATTGGTATTCAGTAAAGACATTAGGGATATGAATTGGGCACACTATCAACAAACCAATCAACCATATGATTCAGAACAACACTTAACCAATGCACATCATCATCAATACAGATTACATTATGATAAACAAAACATAAATGATGTAATTCCATTAGTGAAACACGCAGAATACTTTGAACCAATATCACGAGAACTATATAAGTCATACGAACAACACGACCAAACCATACTGGAAAACCTATACCAAATAGAACGAAACGGATTGAAAACTTATGAAAAAATCGTATATTCAGAATACAATCCATACACTTCAACAGGTCGTCCAAGTAATCGTTTCGGTGGATTAAACTTCGCAGCACTAAACAAATCAGACGGAAGTAGAAAACAATTCATCAGTAGATTTAACAATGGAGTATTGGTTGAAATGGACTTTGATGCTTATCACTTACGATTAATCGGAGAGATTATCGGTTATGAATTCCCTAAAACATCAGTCCACGAACATATGGCAGAACTATATGGATTACCTTATGATGAAGCAAAAGCCCTATCATTTAAGTATTTATATGGAGGTATTACAGATGAGGTATCAAACAACCCATTTTTCTCAAAAGTAAACGATTATATTAAATTACTCTGGCAGGACTATAAAACTAACAATTTTGTTCAATCTTATATTTATAATAGAAGAATATATAGGAAAAATCTACAAGATATGAATCCAAATAAATTGTTCAATTATATGATACAATTAATGGAAACGGAAAACAATATCAAGATTTTGAATACATTACAACCTAAGTTACAGGAATACAATAGTAAATTAATATTGTATAACTATGACGCATTTTTATTTGACTTTGATACCAAAGACGGATTAGAGTTTTTAAAAATGGTAAAAGAAACCATAGAGAGTGGTGGTAAGTATCCGGTTAAAACTAGCAGAGGAGTTAACTATCACGAAATGGACGACATAACGGAGAAATTTAAATGAGTGACTTAAAAAATTTATCAAAAATAACTACTCGATATACGAATAAAGAGGGTGTGGTTAATCCAGTAAACCAAAAATATGATTTTAACAAACCAACCATAATAACAATTTCAAAAGATGAAATGGAATTACTACATCAAGACGGAAGATTAGAAAAAGACGGAATAACAATTATAGCAGATGAATAATTGGAAAAAAATACTCAATGAGTTAAGTTATAGAGTTTCATCAGGAATTCCAGATTTAACCAACGAACAACACTTGATGAAGTTGTGGGACATTTTAAAAGAAAACAACTGGAATATTGATGCCCGAGTAGAGTTGTTAAAGAATCTACAAGAAAAAATCGGTAAAGTATATGTTCAAAAAGGTAAAGGACCAAGTGGTGTAAAACTACAAGTTGGACCCCGAGGTGGTAAATATTATATGGGTAATCCTGAAACAGGTGAACCAGCCAAGGAACAACCTAAATCAAAAGAAAAAGATAAAGATGTCAAAGTAAAAAGTAAAAAAAGAGATTTTTTAAGTAAGAAGATTGAAAGTAGAAAAGACCTAACTGAAGATGAACAAAAACTATTTAAAAATGTTCAAGAGCAAATAGATATTTTATATGATGACAATGCTACTGATGAACAAAAGAAGAAAGCAGCTCAAAGTTTAATTGATGACGCAGGATTTTCAACAAATGCAGGTGGGACTAAAGCATACATTAACAAGTTTGCAAAAGATAGAAAGATATTTGGCATAAACGCATCATCAAAAGACTTGGTGAGTAAAGTAAAAGAACAAGTTGACTTGAAAGTAGTTAATACGGGTTCAATTGCTACAGCGATTACATCAAAAGCAAAACCAGATTTAGGTAAAGAAAACATTACTAAAGTAGATGAACATCCAAGACTAAAAAAATTACACGATAATCCACCTTTAAGTGAAACATCAGAGAGACAAAGAGGTATTTATGCGGTTAAAGATGAAAATGGTAATCCAAAATTACCAAGTAATGAAAATACAAAAGAATACTTGAATCAAAGTTTTAGTAATCCAGCTTTAAAAAATACTATTGAAGAAGTTCAAAAGCACGCTAATGATGGAAATGTTAGTCAGAAAGCAGTTGAAGCTCTTAAAGAACACGAAAAAACATTATCAGAAATAACAGATAAGTATGATATACCAAGTCAAGAAGCTTCTGATGCAGTTCTACAAAGTTATCAAGATTTAATTCTTAAACTTCAAAAAGAAGAACCAGACTATGTATCTTCAATTATGAAACAATTTGGAGAAATGGCATTATATGAAACTGAATTAGCACAAGGTAAAGAGGTTTATATGCCATCATCACCAACTTTTCCAGTCGGAGATAAAATATTAGTTGAAGGTGGTAAGGGAGAATTAGAAACAGTTTCACAAGTTAGTTGTAAGTGGGGTAAACAAGGTAGAATATATGGTTGTCCTGCAAACTTTAAAGGATATGCAGAACTACACCAAGATGAATCCAAAAGAGATACTGTTGGTATGTATGTTGGTCAAGAGGGATATACATTAGGTATAAAAGACGATTTACTTACAGGTAATACAACAGAAGAAAGTATAGAAAAAACATCTAATCATATTGATAATAGAATGAAAGAGATGGGATTGGGTGATGTATTTGATGAAAACCAAAGAAAGCAAATATCATCTATTATCACAAATTATAGTGAGGAAATCAAAAAGGCAAAAGAAGAAATCTTCAATGACCCTAAAAACAAAGGATTAAAAAAGTCAGAGCTATATGGTTTACTTAATAAAAAAACTGCAGGAATAAAAGAAAAATTATCCAAACAAATGGGTGATGTTGTTACTGATGAACAATTAGAAAAGTTAGTTGGTAAAAACAATATTAAGAATTTTAGAAAAAGAGATGGAACTATTGACCCATCAACCATCATTAGCGCGGTAGAGGTCACTAATAACATCAGAACTAATGAGAGAATGGCAGGTGTAAAACATAATGTTCAGTATCTTGATGATAAGAAACAACCAAAGTTTGAAACAAAACAAGGTTCTAATGACCCAAATGACTACTCACTAACAACAAGAATGTATAGAACAACAGGTAGAACTGGTGGTGGAATTCAATCTTCATTCACAGGTGATGGAAAGGAATCAGATGAAATCATCACACCAAATGGAAACAGAGTAGACAACAAAACAGGTGAGGATATTAAATTATAATGAAAACTCAATTACTATGCACCTTTACTTCTAAACCAAGATTAAACGATACCTTGGATATCATTATAACTTGTAATGAAGTCTTGTATGAAAAAGTATATGTGTTTCAAAATGAAAACGACTTAGGTCAGTTAATCTGCACATACAACATAGAATACAAATATGATTATGAAGAAAGCATTATCGATACTATATCTTTACACAGAAAAAAACAATCCAATACATTGTATACAATCAATGCATTGAATGAAGTTATCAGAGAAAAGAACAATGGAGTTCTTGACAAATCTTATATGGTGGATTGGAATGAGTTTTCCAATACACTACTACTCACAAACGAAATGGGATTACAGAAAATCCCTACTAAAATCTACCAAATCGTAGATACAGATTCCTGGAAAAAATAAAAAAAAACACTTGACATTGTCAAAAAACCTTATTATATTATAGTGTAAGTTTTTTGATAATTGATGTAGGAAAAAAAAGTTAAGAAAACACTTGACTTTTTCATTTTTTGTTCTTATATTATTAT
>Ga0222716_10003535_pt1 | contig 12461 bp, 16 predicted proteins | sample C33_13DmetaG_FD_165044 | JGI IMG/M metagenome (GOLD analysis project Ga0222716, IMG submission 165044) | Estuarine water microbial communities from San Francisco Bay, California, United States - C33_13D | ecosystem: Environmental > Aquatic > Marine > Unclassified | place: USA: California... | reverse complement strand
TTTTTTATTTCCTTCTTGGTTAATGCACACTGTTTATCCTTTTAGGACACCTGATACAGAAAGAAGATCTGTGTCTTTTAATTTATATTTGGAGTAACGATGAAAACTTTAGTAGAAAAACCAATTTTAGATAAAACAAACTGGCATTTGAAACAAGAATCTCAACAGCCTATTACTCACGAAAGAGAAATACTTCAATGGCTGTGTGATTTTGATCTTGATCTTAAAGAAGAAGATATATTTGATATACTTAAAATTAGCAGGCGTTGGTATCCAAAATATGACATGATGCATCCTGGCGCTCCTGCACATGGACTTAGAATAATGAATCAAGCAGGATTTCTTGATATGGTTGATATGTATACAAAATATGTAGACGGAACATATCTTGATTTTGATAAATGGAAAAAATATTATGATTTAGGTTTTACAAGTCTTATTCCTAATGTGTTGGATACACATAAAAAATTAAGAATTATTAGTGATTATTTAAAGAAAGAGCTAGGAATATGGGCTTGTGCTAATTTTTATTTTGGAAAACCAGGCAGAAGACCAAGCTTTAATAAACATACACATAATTATGACGTTATTGTAAAACAGATATATGGAACTACAACATGGATAGTAAAAGAAGAAGAAATAGTACTAGAGCCGAGAGCTGTTCTTTTTGTTCCAAAACACACAGACCATGAGGTTGTAAGCAAAGAAACACCAAAACTCTCGCTTACTATTAACATTGAGTAGTTTTTTTTCTTTGTCAAGAAAACAATTATAAAAGATTTCTTGATATATTCTATACACATGTTTAAATTAGATCTCACCCAAAAATTACAAATCAAGGAGATATTATGGAAAATCAAGAAGTATTGAAGGCTATAGCTACCCTTGCTGATAAGGTGAGTCGTTACCACGAACGTTTATTAGCAGTGGAAAGAGACAATGAAAGACTACAACAAGAATTATTAGAACACAAAAAAAGTTCTCACATACATACAATTCAAGGTAAACCACATAACTCTGATGAAACAGTTATGATAACTGGTTTGGATTCTGATATGGAATGTGAAGCGTGTAGTGCTTAATTAATCAGGCGTTTCACCTAACATATCTGCTAAAGATGGCGCAAATATTTTTACGTCTCTTTTAATTTTGTCAGCAGTTGTAGAAGTTCCAGGATTATCAACATCAGCTTGAGCTTCTGCTTCTGAGTTATACTCAGCACCTGTATCTACATGAGTGATTGTTGTTTCAGTTTTTACTTTGTAGTGTGGAATTTTTCTTCCATCTTCAGTAGTAATGTGACCTAATAATTCAGCAGGTTCAACTATCGGCATCTTCGTTTCTCCAATTTATATTAAAACTGATGATAACTCTATCTTCATCAGAATTATTTGTTTGTACTTCATGTTGTAACCAAGATGGAAAAAAAATCAAGGAATTTTCAATAGGTTCCCATTGTACGCTGTGAGCGAGGTGTATAGAGGCTTTATTTGTTTTTGGGGGTGATAGTACCTCTGACTGTGGTTTAGGCTCTAGAAACACAATATTTCCACACTTTTTTGGAGCTTTTAAATAAAATACACCAGATAAATAGTTATAAGGGTGTGTATGTACATTGTTTCGTGATCCAGGCGGATTTATCATACTCCACATGCCAGTCATCTCTGGAACATAATTATGTTTGACATCTAGGTGGTTAAAACAATCTTTAGCATGTTTTAATATATCACCTACAAGCGGACGAAACTTTTTTATATTGTATATTTCATCGTTACTATGCCAACCACCGATATTGGACCGCGGCATACCTTTCTCATCTTTTTCTCGTAATTGATAAATAGTATCTATAAGATGTTGGTGGCCTTCAAGTTGTAGTGAAAATACGGGAGTAATAAATAGAGAATGTAAGTTAATCAGAGTTGTCCTTTCGTGATCTCTAAAAAACTTGCTATAATGTGCACTTGATTGGCAGCATTGGCTTGAACTTTAAGAATATCACTTTCTTGCAAAACTAAAGGTTGAGTCAATAATTCTGTTGTTGTGTTTGTAGAAATGCTCTTTGCTTTGAATACTTCAAAGGTTGCAGCTCCTCTGACAACTTCAACATCAACTAAAGTTGTTGAACCAGAATCATTACAAACTAAAAGAGACTTTACTACATCCGTAGTAGGCGGAACTGGTGGCGTTGCACCAGGGTTAGCCGTAGGAACTGTTATAACAGTTGTTAAATTTGTTGTGGTAATATCTACCATTGCGCTTTTAAAAGTATTAGCCAAGGAAAAAAGCCTCCGACTCTGACTGGTCTTTTAAATCTTGTTGATAGTTTGTATTAAGTAAAAAAATTATTTGATCTAACAAACTAATCATTTGATCAAATTGATTAGGATCATATTCTGCTGTAGCATTAGGTAATCGTGTAATTGTTATTTTAGCCATTATCTTCTTCCATCTGGTCTAAGTTGTAATTTAGTAGAACCAAGTCTCCAAGCTGTATCATTAACTGTGTTAGTTTCATATTTAATTTTAACCGCTCTACCTCTACCTCTTACATTAATTTTTTCTGTGGTGCTAGAAATAGATCCAGTGGTTGTGACATTGTCTGCCGACTGAGGATATTGTTCCAATGTTAAAGTAGCTGTCATAGTATTAGCTAGATTATCAAAGTCTGGAACAAGTTTACTTACAGACATAAGTTCATCACCATCTGCTATTTCAACAGACCCTGTTGTTAAAAAAGCTGTTATTGCTGTGCCATCTGCTTGATTGTTCCCTGTTTCATGTTCATAAATGTATGAAGCACCTGCAGTTAAACCAAGTATTGTAGAGTTGTTAGCAGACAAACTAGCATCATATTCAGTAGCAATAGGTAATTCATATACATAAGCACCAAGCCAAGTAGTTCTAGAAAGAGATGTGGTATACCAAGTATTCTCCAAGTAATTGTAAACAACAGCTCTGTCTACCTGTGTGGCATCTGCTGATGGATAATACCAAATTATTTCGTTAAAAGCAGAATTTATACCACAGGCTATATCAGCTTTGTTTGTGTAACTTATATCATCAAATACAAAATCTTGTACAGAACATGGCATTTTTTTGACAACACCATCATACATATAGAAAGCATTGTCTGACATCCAGTAAGAACGCCCGTTTATTTCTACTGCTGCGTGTTGAGCTATTAAACCACAGTTAGCACCAAGTTGTCTAAGACCAAAAGTAAAAGGTGTACCAACAAACTGAACACCGTGAAGAGAAGTGTCTGTCCAAACCAGTATTTGACCAGATGATTTAACAGCACCAACTATTCTAGAACCATCTGATATACGTAATGAACCAGCTTCATTTGTTGCCGTAGGTGTGTAATCCGTAGCATCTTCTCTATCAGAAAATCTAAATAACAAATCATCTTGAGTAGCACTGTTCCCTACAGTTGTTTCTGTACCAAATATCATTAAGTGTCGTGTATCTGTTGACACTAGACTAAATCTTGATGCAGTAGGAGAATTGGACAATGTTGTTGCTCTGTTACTTGTACCGCCCGATGTATCCCAAACAAAAGTGCCACCATTTAAAACAGTAGCAATTAAATCTTCACCGAAGTTATCTAATGACCAGTTTCTTGCATCTACTACAACACTAGAAGATGATCTTGGCGTGTTCCAAGTACTTAAATTCCAAGTTAAAGTTCCCCAACCATATCCATATGTAGATGTAGAAGGACCAACATTAATTTGATATTTAGCATTACCTGATCCACCACCGCCTGATGTTGAACCAGATGCAGTATCACTATGAGTCACTGTGTAAACACTAGAAGAAACTACTGTGATCACTTCAAACTCGTTGTTCATATCTAATCCGTCAATAGTAGAAAAAGAATCAAACGTAACAAAGTCACCCACTTTTGCACCGTGAGCTGCATCTTCTACTGAAACTGTTGTGGTACCGTTTGTTGTAAAAGGATTTGTTAAAGCTTCTTCTTCTCTAATAGGCGTAATATCATAGACAGCGCCTTCAGAATATAAATAAAGTTTTCTATCCGTACCCAGAGCTAGATACCTTGTTCCATCTAGACCAATCCAGCTATGCGTATCACGGACCACGCCCACAATAGTTTTATTAGGATTTGGTAAATATTTCCAACCTTGCCACCTTTCAGGCTTACCATAGTGAAATCTAACAAAATCAGAGTCAACATATCTACGTTGATCTCCTGCTGAGTAAGCAGTGTCTTGCTTGTCTATGCCTGGTTGGAATTTTAAATCGACTAATTTCATGTCGGAGTATACTAAATTATTTATTGTTTTGTGGCAAGAATTGAGTGGATACTCTCCCTCTGAAGTTATAATTACCTGAGTGTATTAAGCTACTAGCTATATCTGCATATACTTTACCACCTATTTTCTGCCATAAACGACAAAAAGCATAATCTTCAGACAAATATCTTTTAGTTTCTGGTTCAATCATTGTATCAAAAAAAGCATAATTCCAATCAGAAGTGCTATGATAACCAAATGTTTTGTCATGAGGATCGCCTAAATGTTGATCCGATTTAAATCTTAAATTAGGATAAGCTTTTGCCATCTTTTTAAATACCTGTTTTTTAATTAACATGTATCCAGTTGCGCCGTCTAAAACTTCTATAAATCCTTTTTCTACTTTTACTTTGTCAGGGTTTGTAACATTTAAGTTGTACTGTAAAGACGCTGAATGAAGTTCATCCTCTGATATATTAGGATTATCTTTGACTCTTCTTATAGTTTTTGTCCAATCAATAGTTTTGCGTGGATATACTCCTGTAACAACCTCTTTATCTAGATCTAACATTCTAAATATTGATTCGGGATCAAAAGATATATCAGCATCTATAAACATTAAGTGAGTGTAATCTCCGTCCATAAACAATTGCACTAAAGTATTACGTGCTCTTGTTATTAAAGACTCGTTGCCTATTGTTCCAAATTGTAATTCTACTTTTTTTGTAGCAGCCAAAGCTGCTAACTGTAGGCAACTTTTAAAATAATCTGCTGTAATTAAACCACCATAACAAGGCGTGCCTATAAATAATTTTGTCATTTGTAATTCTTTCTTATCCATCTTTTGTTTTTATATCTATCAGTTATTGTAGAAAACCATTTCCAATTGAAAACATTCATTTTATCTTTTAGATGTTTATCATTAACTATATTCATTTGCCAATCATCTCGTTTAAATGGAAACACTAAAGCAATGGGTGTGCCTTTTTTTATCATTTTACCTTTACTTTTATTTGTGTCCCAGTCTGTTAAAAAAAACGGAAAATTTATATGAGGTTCATACTTATCGGTGTCTACAATACCTGTGATTAATCTTATGTCTTTTTTCTCTGTGTTAAAGGGAGAAGTAAAAAGACAGCTATAACCTGGCGGTGTTTTTATAATCCAAGGATTTAAAAATTTAAATGCTAAAGGTATTTCATTGGGGTAAATCATAGATAAACTCAACTGTTCTTGTTTGTGATATTGAATACCTACGTTTAAATCTATCATCCACTGCTCTGTGGTTTTATTTGAAGTATCTAATCTTGCTGGTATTATTTCTATTTCAAAAGTTTTTGTTTCTAAATTTTCTTTTTTTTTAAACAAAATATCTAAAGGAGATAAAATCGCATAGCCCATGGTAACGCTATCCAATACAGGTTGACATTTTTTTACAGTGGGTTGATACTCGTCATTGTCTAAATAGCTTTCTAATTTTTTGTACCAATCAGGCACAACTTTTTTAATAGGAACTGGATGCTCAATTAAATCAGCAGCTTGACTTATAAAATTTATTTTCATTTTATCTTCAAATCATAATTTATAACAAGTCTAGTTTCATAATTTATAGGATGCGAACTAGCGTGTATTAAATTTCCATCAAAAATTAATGTTCTTCCTTTTTTAGGAGTAATAGTATCTTTAATACTAAAATCATCATTAAATAAAAATGTTTTTCCATCATTGTCATTTACATAATACAATAGTACAATATGTTTTTCATCTATATCTTTATGTGGTTTTGTAAAATTTTTTTCTGTATTTTTGCTTCTCATTAATTGTAAATTACTTTTTACTCTAAGTAATTTTATTTCACCTATATTTGTTTTTTCATACAAGCCTTGTAATACATTTAATATTTTATTTAAATGTGGAGAATTTTCTTTTAAGTAATAATCAAAAAAAATATGAACAAATTGAGGTCCTTCATAATGATTGTCTAAATTTAAACTATCAGTATTGTCAGATGTCGTTGAATAAAAATACCATTGAAACTCAGAATTTAATAAAAACATTTCAATATCGTTTTGATAACTTTCATTAATAAAGTCATCAATCACTATATAACCTGTTTCTTTCAATTTATTTAAAACATTATTGTGTTGCATAATCTACCTTTAAGTATTCTATTTTCTTTAACCAATCTTTAGGGATAGCAATAGCGCCACCACCTGAAACATCTTCTTTATCTTTGCTATATGAACGCATAATAATTATTTTCTCAGGACCATTATGAACCATCCACCCCACTTCTTGGCACACGGCTAACGGAGCATCAAGAACATCTTTTATATCAAGCCATCCTGTCTCTGTATCACGAGCGTCGATCCACGTCACACGGACCATTGGTGTATTTTTTATGTTAAAGTTTTCCATGCTATTGTATGTCTGTTTTTATTAGATAAATTTGTATTAGCGTTATGTATAATTGCAGCGTTAAAAACGATTAATCTATTTTTTTTATAAGGAATTGATTCTTTACCTTCATTAATAAGAAGTTCGCCTTTCCACTCTTCTTTCCAATCATCAGGTAAAAAAAGTAAAGTTGTATCGCCATCATCTTCATGAGGTTTACCACCTGCATGAGGAGGGTATAAATTTACATATATTCTTAATAATTCTTTTGTTTTTGTTAATTCTTTTTCATTAAAAATATCTAAAAGAAAATTATGACTTAAATAATTTGTAGTAACACAATTAAAAAAACCAAAATTATCGGAGAATGTACCATGAACATTCCATGTCATTTTTGTTAATTCAACTTGAATAAACTTTAATAAATCATCACTTAAAACATCATCGTGTACATCAATGTTCATTCGTTAATAGGCTCCTTTTTCTTTAAATGTAAATTAAAAGAAACAGATCTTCTCTCTTCGTTAGGAGTTCTAAATGGATACACACCATGAGATAACCAAGAAGGAAATAAATATATAGCACCTACTTCTGGAGTAGCTTGATGTTTGTGTCCACTAAATGTTGCAGCTTGTCCATGATGCCAAGATATGTCACCCACACAAGGATAATGATCTTCCCTTGCATACTCTTCTTTTAAACTAGGAGGAACACGTAAATAGATAACACCAGACAATTCTCCTTGATGAACATGAAAAGGATTAAAGTCTCCCGCCCACTGGCTCACGACCCACATTGATTCTATTACCATCTTACCAACAAAAGCGGGTGATATAGTATCACTAGCAGGAGGAATAGATATGTACTGTTTAACTATTTGACCTAGTGCACCTATTAAAGGTTGAAAAGTTTTACTTGCTAAATCTTCTCGAGGGTAACGAACTTCTTTTTGAACATTACCAGCTAAATTCATAGAATGATCATATTTTTTTGATAATTTTTCATTATCTAATAGCTCTGTTGCTCTATCGTCTAAAACTTTAATTAATTCTAAAGGTAGTTTACCTTGTAATATGGTTGGACCAAAAGGTCTAACAGCACGAAAATCTACTTTAGTTGACATGGTTTCCTTTCTACTTGCAAATATCTATTGTCATATAGCAATTATTTGCCTATAAATATAGTATTAATTAGGCTTATCTTTCAAGGCCAGCCTCCTTGCCTTTATAACAATATCATGAATTGCTAAGGAGTACATGTTAAAGAAGATTTTTAGAAGAGTACGTAAAGGTATAAGAGATATCGGCAGTCACGTCGAAGACAATCCGTTGGAGGTCCTTGCAGCAGCAGGTTTAGGGCTTGGAGCAGGAATTCTACCAGGCGGTAAAGAATTTGGATTAGCAACATTATTTGATAATTTAGGTAAAGCAGGAACAATCGGAAAAAACCTAATAGGTGGTTTTGATAAAGTTGTACCAGGTGGTAAAGCCATGGGTGATGTTCTTCAAGAAGGAACAGGTATTCTTGGAACAGCTCAAAATTTATTAGGAGGATTAGGTGGTATAAAAGACTTATTACCTTTTGTTAACGCTTATTTAGCTAATCAACAATATAAGCAAGAACGAGAAGATATTCTTAGAGAACAAGCAGAAAATGAAGAAAGATACAAATTTGTATCAAACAAATATGGTAGCCCAACAGGTGGTAGCCCTTTTGTTGACGATCGTTTTGAAATATATAAACCCTTTCAATATGACTCAGAAGGTAGAATAATTGAAAGTGCTGATGGCGGTATTGCTAAGTTAAGCATGGGTGGTAATCCTTATCAAAATAACATGATGAAATTACCTGTTAGAAGAGCAATGGGCGGTGAATCAACAGGAGTTCCAGGTTTAAGTGCTAACATGTCAAGTGATCAAATGATGAATAAAATAGAAGATAATCCAGGTATTACAGCTTTCTTCCCTCCAAAAATGGGAATGATAAGTGGCCCTGGTGGACCAAAAGATGATAAAATTCCAGCAATGTTAAGTGATGGCGAGTTTGTATTTACAGCGAAAGCTGTGGACAATGCAGGCGGCCCAAAAGCAATGTATAATATGATGAACAAATTAGATCCAGAATCTTCGAAAGGCAGAGGTATAATATAATGGCTGTTTCATACGGATTTGCGCAACCACCTGCATATATAGAAGAGTTTCAACGTAACCTTTTACAAGGTGCTTTTGATGCTACAAAGGCTCCCTATGCTGGCGGTATCCCAAAACAAGGTATTACAGGTTTTCAACCATTACAAACAGGTGCTATTCAAGGCACAGCGGGTTTATACGGTATAGATCCTACAACAGGTGAACCAACTGGTGCAGGCGCAGCATTTGATCCTTATTTTAAAACAGCTCAAGACGCAGTCGGTATAGGCATGCAAGGAATTGGTGCTGGTCAAACAACATCAGCAATGGGCATTCCTTCACTGCAATCAGCTCAACAACAATTTGATCCGTCAACAAGTAATTACAAACAATTTTTTAATCAGTATCAAAGTGATGTAACTAAAGAAGCATTGAAACAAATGGATGAGCAAGCTGCAATGCAGCGAAATCAACTTCAAGATCAAGCGCAAAACATAGGTGCTTTTGGTGGTTCAAGGCAAGCAGTACAAGAAGCAGAGCTGGATAAAAATTTACAAGATATTAAATCACGAAGAATATTTCAAGACCTCGCACAAAACTTTCAACAAGCACAAGATAAAGCTATTGGTACTTCTGAGGCAGCAAGAGGCAGACAATTATCAGCGGCTGGTATGTTTGGTCAACTTGGTCAGACACAAGCTAATTTAGGTCAGCAAACAGCGCAACTTGGAGCACAGGTCGCGGGCCTCGGATCACAGCAATTTGGTATGCAACAACAAGGTTTAGGTTCATTATTTACTTTAGGTGGGGCACAACAGCAACAGAAGCAACAAGAGGAAAATGAAAAATTCAGACAGGCTGTTGAAACACAACAAGAACCACTTAAACGATTAGGATACTTCTCTGATATAATGCAAGGTCTACCTGCCTATCAAGCTACTGCTCAATACAATACACCACCATATACTAATCCTATTCTTGGTGCTATCGGTGCAGGACTTGGAACATATGGCATATTAAATAATCAAGGTGGAGGCGGCGCCTTTGGCCTTGGAACTTTAAGTTAGGAGAGTAAATGGTAACTAGACCAGATCAACAATTTGGAATGGAAAACGAAGATATTTTTGAGGAACAAGTTTTTCCTCAATATATACCAACACCCCCTGAAAAACCTTTATTAAATAACCCTGATTACGCTGATTTAATAAAAGAATACGCAGATAAGGAATATATCGATGAAGATTCTTATTTAAAAGAATTTGGTTCTCCTCAATTAACGGATGAACAAATAAATAGAATGTTTCAAACAACTGATTTTTCTGGTCAAAAAAAATTAGCTTTAGCACAATTTGGTTTTGGTTTAATGAGGCCTACCGAAGGAGGAAGAATAGGGGCTGCAATTGCTCCAGCAGGAGCACAGCTCGCTCAAGATTTGGCTAAAATAAATTTAATGCAACAACAAGAAGCGCAACAACTACAAAAAGCAAAGATAACAACTAAATTAAAACAGCAGGCGCAAGCACTTTTAGATAAAAGAAATATTGACAACATGAACAGGCAAACAGGCATGGCTGTTGCTGGTAAAGAATATGAAAGATTAATAGCTAATGATAAAAATTCAATGGATTTGTATAATGCTGCAATGAAAACAACCATGAGTAAATTTCAAGATTATCAAATTGAAGCAACGAAACCAAAAAGAGTACAAATATCAACGAAAGATTCAACAGGTAAATTAAGTGAGCCTTTTGATGCTGTTGTTGTGCAAAGTATTCGTGAAGACGGCACGTTGTCAGGTCCACAATATTATAGACCCACGGCCCAAGGCTATCAATTAATTGATAATCCTGAAGGAGTAGTAACAAGTTCAATAACATCACAGTGGGATAAAGATGACTACGGAAGTGGCACTGCGGGTAATACGACTTTTAATGATATATTAAGTGGACTTCAAACAAAAGACAGCGCTCTAATAACTTTAGATCTAATGGACAAATCTTTTAGGGACAAACCAAGTCGTGCTGGTTTTATTGCAGGTCTACAGAAAAGATTTCAAAGCATGGCTCAAATATTTAGTGATGCCTACAGCAGTCAGTTTAATGAGTTCTTTCAAAGTGAATCTTACATTGATCCTCTAACAAAGAAAAAAGTCTCTAAATTACAAAACTTAGCAAGTGCTATTGAATTAGCATTAGAAGATCCTGAGCTTTTAGCTCAGGTAGACGCAGGATTAATTAATAAAGAAGACTTTCAAGCAATTCTTGATGCTAATAAAGCTTTTGATCAACTAGGTGTTCTAGGTAGAACTGAAATGGAAAAAATGTTAGGTCCAAGAATAGATGGTAAGTTTACTGTAGGTACAAATAAACAATCAGGTTTTTTTGAGTTTGAAGGAACAGATGGTAGAACAAAAGAAGAAGAACGTGATTTAATTTATTCGAAATTAAAATTTTTTGATACAGAATTACCTGCCAATGAAGTTAGAGCTAACAATATTATTTATGCAATTGCAAGAGCGCGTAAATCATCAGGCCGATTAAACTTAGATGATATTGAACGTGCAGCAAAAGACTTAAATATATACGGCGATTCAGCTCCTGACGTTCTTACTAAAATAACTGAATTAAGAAGACAGTTAATGAAAAGTCGTCAAAATGATTTAGCACAGATATATTTAAATTATGGAGAAGAAGGAGGTTACTTTGAAAGAATGATGGCTTTAGGATATGATGAGTACAGTACTGATAGAAGTATGGATTTTTTAATGAATCCTTCAAAAAGAGATCCTGATAATATACAAACTCCTGACGCTAACACTCAAGGAACATCTGCTTTTGTTATTGACTCTACGAAAGGATTAACAAACTAATGGAACAAGTAACTGTACAATTTTCTTTAGCTCCTTACGGTATTCAAGAAACAATTCCTATAACTGTAGATAGAATAGTTAATGGTGTAGATGCTTCAACAATGGAAACATTTACTCCTCGTAATCAAGTAGAAGTAAATGCTATTGAGCAAATAGCAGGAAGATTTGCAGCATCTAAAGTAAAAAATTTACCACAAATAGAACAAATGATTGAAAACAGAGTCAATCAAATAAATGACCCTATTGGTTTTTATCTTAAAGAAGCAGAGAAACAAGCAGCTGCTCCAGATGCTCCAGGATTAGGCACTGCTGTGGGAGAAGCGTTTGATATTTTTCCAGGCGGTGATCCTTTTGAACCAGGTAAGATGGGACAAGGTATAAAAAACTTTGTAACAAGAGCTCTAGTTACACCCGATCCTAAATCTACAATTACAGACGCAGGAGTTATAGCAACGGATCTAGCATTAGCTGGACAACTTGTAAATAACGTTCCTAACGGCAAAAGAAATTTACAAAAAGCAGTTTTAGCTACGTTAGGTAAAAATAAAGTAGCTCAAGCAGGTGCTTTTATTGGATCAAATGTTGCGGCGAAATATGGCGGTAATATGGCGTATGATTTTATTAATGATGTAACAAGATACTTTATGGGTTTACCAGATCCTAGCGCAGCTTATGAACAAGATCAAACAATTAGAAATTTAAAAGATGCTTATGACGAAGCTTTATTTTCAGGCGGTGCTATGGGCCTTCAATTAATTTGGCCAAATGTTAAAAGATTATTAGGTAAGAGTCTAGGTATTAATAAAG
>Ga0222716_10003534_pt1 | contig 12464 bp, 3 predicted proteins | sample C33_13DmetaG_FD_165044 | JGI IMG/M metagenome (GOLD analysis project Ga0222716, IMG submission 165044) | Estuarine water microbial communities from San Francisco Bay, California, United States - C33_13D | ecosystem: Environmental > Aquatic > Marine > Unclassified | place: USA: California... | reverse complement strand
CCCTAAACCCTACACCCTAAACCCTAAACCCTAAACCCTAAACCCTAAACCCTAAACCCTAAACCCTAAACCCTAAACCCTAAACCCTAAACCCTAAACCCTAAACCCTAAACGGCCAAGAATGGCGTCATTCAAATAAAAATCCGTTTGCTACGTGTCTGGCAACCGCGTGACCCACGCGTTCGCGGTACAAATACCCATCACTTGCTGCATCTCGTGTGAACCCTTCAGCGTTTCCGCGTTGCCAACGATGATAAGCTTGGAGCGCGCCCTCGTCAATGCCACGTTGAGGCGACGCCGGTTCGAGAGCAAACCGCCCGTCTCGCGCCGTTCGTTGGCGCGAACAAACGAAATGACCACGCACTCCACGTCCCTCCCTTGCGCGCGGTCAATCGTGAGCGCCTCCACCTCCTGCAGATCATCGCTCGACGCGAGGTCGCGAGCCATGGCGTCCACCTGTGCGTTGTACGGCGAGAGCACCGCGCAGTCCGTGGGAGCCGCCCCTCTCGCCCGCAACCCGCGGAGCACGCGGGTGACGATCCCCCGCTCGTATTCGTTGTCCGGCTTGGCACCCTCGCGCTCAAACGCGGCGGCTCCGACCGAGGAGGTGTCCAGAAAGATGACACGGCGCATCGGATCCGTTGCGACGCGGAGCCACTCCGGGAAATCCGTGGGCGCTGGTACCGGCGCGATGAGGGTCCTGTTCGCCACCTCCGCGGTGGCGGCGCGAAGTTTCCCAGAGTATGAGAGGACGTTCGAAAACTTGGCGAGTTCGTCCGCCATGCGGTACTGGGTCCGCAGCTCAGCCACCGAGACGTCGCCGTGCGCTTCGCTGAGTCGCTGTAGCAGCGAGACTCCGAGACCGAGACGCTCAGCCTCCTTCGACTGCACCAGGGGTGGAAGCTGATGTGGGTCACCCACGAGCACGAAAACTCCGCCCAGGAGCAGAGGCGCGAGCGAGGCGGGCGTGGTCATTTGGCCAGCCTCATCGACGAGCACGACGTCGAAATACCCATCCGCGCCTGATCCCTTGCCCTTGCTCTCGCGGCGTGTGATCATCGGATTGTTGGCTGCGGCGTAGCAAGTCGCGCCCACCACCCTGGCGCGGTTGGCCAGGTCACCGAGCTCGGTGGAAGTCTTGGCGCGGTGCCTCTCGCCGCCGGGCAGGTACGCCTCAACCTTTGGCGCACACTTGCCATCCTCGCCGCCGACGCGGAGGAAATCATCGACACCAACCTCGGGCAGTCTTGTCAGGATGTTATCCACCGCGTTGTGCGTGTGGGACGTGATGAGCACGGACTTGCCCATGTCGACCAGCGCCTTGACAGTCGCCGCCAACGTCGCCGATTTGCCCGCGCCTGGCAGACCAACCACGAGCGCGTAATCCTTCGCGGCCAGGATGTGCTCGACCGCGCCCCTCTGTTCTTCGTTCAGCGCTGCCACCACCGTGGACGCCGCGGGTGACAACGAGCGCATCGCCGCGGCAGCCTCAGCTTTGTCAAATTGAGGAGGCTTGAGATCGAAGATTCGCGCGCGAAGTGTATCAGCCCTCGGATCTCGCGACTGGAACACGCCGAGCACCGCGGCTCTGAGCCGCCCCGCCATGGTCGAGCCGCCGTCGTCGCGGTCGATGCGCCAGAGCTCCGTGGGCGACGCCGCGCCCGGTCCGGTGGTCCGTACCGGTCGTTCCATCTCAACTTCGAGGTGGACGCCGCGTTTGCGCTCCTTGACATCCGCCAAGATCACCCGCCCCACAACCACCGCTCCCTTCTGGCGGCTCAGCACCAGCCTGTCTCCCGGCCTGAGCGCGGCGGCGAGGGAATCGTCCGCTCCATCCCAGTGCTGCGGCGCGAACGAGCCGTCCGTGTCTACGCTGGAATCACCGTCACGTTTATCCGCGAAGCCAGTCTCGAGCGCGTAGAGGTATTGGCGTCCCTGGCTGCGTTCGATGCCGTCGTCTCTGGGCACGTGACGAAGGGCGAAACTGTCCATGGCGAACCCGCCCCGTTTACGAACCTCCTCGACTGGCATCCACGGCGTCGCGCGGCGAGCGGCCATGGACGCAGATTCCATGTCGATCAGCCTCAGCCACCGGGCGAGCTCGGTCGCGTGCGCGTCCGTGATGTGTCCGGCTAACCCCTGAGAAAACTCAACCAGTTCGGGGTTTTGCAATTTCTTCGAGCCCCCCTCGAGAGCGGCGTTGACGGCGTAACAGGTTTCTTTGACGAAGCACCGTTCGCACGTGCTGCGGCACTGCTCGATGGGCGGTAAGGTACCGCCCGCGAGTGTAACCTCGCCTTCTTCAATTTCCGTACCACCCTTTGGTCGCATCGCAGTGGCGATCATGTTCCTCCTGTGCATCAGGTACGCCAGGTCCACCGGCCCGGGCCTGATGGCGACGGTCTCGTCATCCTTCTTGTCCCTGGCGCCGCCGCCCGGATGCCTGGTGTAGTGCAGCAATCCCCAAGGCACCCGAGTCCCGTACCTCTCACCCAGCATCAGCGTATATAACGTGAGCTGCGCGCCGTGCTCCCTCGGTTCCCTCCAGTACCCGGTTTTGAGCTCCACCGGGACCATGCCGCTTGATACCATTTTCTTCCCGTCTGCGCCAACCTCGTCGAGCTTGCCCACAGCCACCGCGTCGATGACCCCGCGCAGACCCAGCGTTGGCGCCCATATAGTCTCCTCCGCTTCGACCATCTTGGTCACAGCCACTAGTCCGTCGGACCGGTGCGCTCCTGAGGCCAAAACCCTGCACTCCACCCCCGGCCCCGCGGAGCCGCCGCCGCCGCCCGGGTTGGTCAACCCTGGCTGCGCCGGGTGCTTCACCAGCTGTCGGGTCCACTTGTGCACGCCGGGCCCGACGTACCTGAGCCGGTCCAGCGCCTCCTTCTCCGTGGTACCGGATAAGAACAGTCGGTCCGCGGATGCATCGACGAGCTCGGCGGAGTGTTTGAAGAAGCCCTTGGCGCCCGGTCCGGTGTTGAACGCCGCCGCGAAGAGGGAAGCTTCGCTCAGTTCGTGCGCCAAAGTTCCCAGCATCGCCGCCTGCGCGTGCTGCGCCCCTCCAACCTCCGGCACGACCGCCTGTAGCATCGTTCGTCTGAGGCAATCTATGCTGCCCCCGACGGCGGTGGAGTTGACGAGGTGCGAGGGATGGATCACGAGGAGCTGACCGCTGTGTTGCGTCACGTCGATGGGAGCGGAGATGTCGAAGCCCTTCCCGGGATCCCCGAGGTTTATCGGCGGTCCGCTCCTGGCGTGGGGGGCGACGAGCCTGATGAGATCCCCGGGACGGATCTTAGATTCCGCCCACATGTCGTGGAGCCTCAGTGTACGCACGTCGGGCTCGCCCTCCTCGGGTTTGCACACCTTCGCCACCACCTCGAGGGAATGGTCGGGGGACCATCCGACAGATTCAACCTTCCACGCGTTGAGAGCGCGTCCCTCCGCCTCGACGCGCGCCAGGCGCTCCAACTCAGCCTTGCGCTCCTTCTCAGCGTCCTTCGCACTGACCTCATGACTGGCGGTGAGAGCCGCCGCAGCGGCAGCGGCAGTCTCCTTCCGTTTGTTTGCGATGGCGAGTTGCTCCGTCTCGGCAAAAGCCTCGAGGTCAAAGTCGTCAAAGTCGTCGTCGCACTGAAACTCAGCCGGTTCGCTCTTTTTGGCAGCCTCGGGCGCTGGTTTCGCAACTTCGGGCGGCGGTTTCGCAACTTCGGGCGGCGGTTTTGGAGTCCGCTCCTCTGGCTTTGCCTGCTCCGTGATACTCGGTCGATCGGCGTCATCCCCTCGAATCGACACACCCGCGACGGTTTCGCTGTGCGGTATGTGATCCTCGATGTTCCCCAGCAGCTGGAGGATGTCGCCGTTCCCTTCGCGAGCACCCCTCCTGAGTCCCGAGCCGGGCGTCGGAACGGACTGCCTTCCCAGCGAGCTCGCTGAACCCGGGGTCCTGGCGGTCCCATGCACGGGGCCCACGCTACCGTTGGCTCGAGGCGTCGGCGCGCAACCCTCCAACGCCCTGACGTCGGCGAGTAGCGCGGCGCCCGAACTGTCCAGCGTCCTGGGCGACTCCATGGTCGACTCCACCCCGGTGACCGCATCACCCGCGCCGAACGCGTCCAGCTGTCTCGTGAGCTTGTTCCTCATCGCCGCCTGCTCCTTCGCCGCCGCGTTGCCCCTTCCCATGAACAGAAGCTGGTTCACTACCGCACCCCCCGCACGTCCGGCACCGCCGGTGTTGGCTCTCGTGGATGCGTGAGCGCGATGCCTGGGCGGCGATACGCTCTTCCACGTCACCCCGGCGCGATCTCCATCGTCCATCTGACTCAGAAGGTACCCATCGGGGAGGTCCGGGTCCGATATCCGCGGGCGCTTCACCGGGGCGGGGCGCGCGAATCGATGATCGGAGCCGAGCTGTCGACCGTCAGATGCGTTCTCCTTGTCCCCTGTCGGACTGATCGGACTGATATCGCGAGATTGGTGGGAACCGGACGCGCCGCCGGATTCCGCATGGGACTGTGGGTCATGTGCCATCACTTTCTCACTTTATCCCGCTCGATACGCGCCACCGCACGCTTCCTCACTGCCCGAGATCCACAGGTTTTGGCAAAGTTTTGGCAAAGGGGGTGCCCGTTTTGAATTCTTTGGTTTTTCCAACCGGGAAACGCGCTGCTGGACCGTCCACCGTCCATCATCATTCGTTCGGTCGCACACAAGACAAGAGCGTGTCGATATGGTTCACAAGGTTCTCGCCCCGATCAAGCCGACCGGCGGTGCCATCGGCGTCGGACTCCTCGTCGGGTTCGCCGGCGCCGCCGTGTGCACCCAGTTCCTGTCCCTGAACATGCCCTTCGGAGGTGCGTGATCATTCCAAATTCGCCCGATTTCTACCCCGTCCCCCTCGGTGCGCCGCTCGGCGACTGTCTGCGGTCGTCCATCGCCCCACCGACGGTTGGGTTCGCGCGTGAGGAGTACGCCCACAGACGCGTTCGAACGGTACAGACGGGACGCACGGCCCCGTCACGACCGCGAACCTCGGAACGATCGCGACCCGACCGAGAGGGCCAACCCTAATCTCCGAGATATTCCCGCTGACGCCCTCCTTCCCACCCGCCCACACGACGCAGGCGCGCTCCCCCACACCGTGACTAACCCGGAGTGGGCCAAGGCGACCGCGGAGATCATGAAGTCCTCTTGGGAGCGTGAGGGTGCTCCCGACAGGCCGATCGGTCTCAACCCGATGAAGGGCCCCAAGTAGGAATTCCACTTTTTTTCAGACCATGTAATCCTATGAACACCATCGAACACGAGACGTGCCACGAGTCGTTTGGTATCGCGTGATGCATGTCACTCGCGGCTAAAAAGGTTATTACATCGCGCGGTTATGTTATTACGTCTCGTCCAACTCGGCTCATCCCCGGATGAACTGCCTCTTGTCGCTCGCGTCTCTCTTACCGTACGGATTATCCGCCGAGAAGTTGTGGCCCGTGCCCTTCTGCCTGCGGTAGTCGCTCCCTCCCTTGGCCCTCTCCATCCCCTTCCCGTCGCCGATCCTCTTCCTCCCGTTCGCGGCTTTGCTGTCGAGGTTGAGCTGCACCTTCGGCGGGCGGTGGAAGCCGAACGAGACCGCCACCGACACGAGGTTGAGCTCGTGGACGTTGTAGACATCCTTGAGCGTGTGCGAGTTGTACGCGAGGATGTAGCTCCTGTACGCGTCCCTGGCGGACTGGTGAAGGTAGTAGTTCTTCTCGACCAGTTTCTCCAGCTGCGACTGCACGTTCGCGATCTTCTTCTGGGGGAATTCGTACTCGTTGAGGGGCACCTTCGCCGCCTTGAGGTACTTGAGGAACCCGAGCTCCTCGGGAATGAGAAACAGGAGCGCGCGGCCCTTGCCCTCGGTTCCACGCGCGGTGCGTCCAACCCTGTGAATGTACTCCTTGGGGTCGTCGGGAGGATCGAACTGGATGATCCAATCGACCGCGGGGATGTCGAGTCCACGCGCGGCGACGTCCGTGCACAGAAGGATGCCGCGGTCGGCTTTGCAAAACTCAAAGAACGTCGTCGTCCGCCTCTGCTGCTTCTGCTTCCCGTGAATGTCGCTGACGGGGATGTCGATGTAGTTGAGCAGCTCGGCGTGGTACTTGACGCTGTTGCAGCTGCTGAAGAACACCATCACCTTCTTCTTCAGGTTCTTCTTCAGGAACGTGAACAACAGCAGGAACCTCTTCTCGCTCGGCACCACGCAGTACCCTTGCTCGACGCCAGTCGCGGTGCTCACCGCCCTCGCGTCGTCGACGCCGATGTAGGTGGGCGACTTGAGGGAGAGACGCGCGAGGTCCTCAACCTTCGTGGTCTGCGTGGCGCTGAACAGCATGGTCTGCCTGTCCTTGGGAATCATGCGAACGATGGTGCGCATCTCCTCCTCGAACCCGATGTCGAGCATGCGGTCCGCCTCGTCCATGCAGAACACCTTCAGGCTACTAAACGTGAACCCCTTGGTGTTCTGCATGTGGTCCAGCAGCCTGCCCGGGGTGGCGACCAGCAAATTGACGCCCTTGACCAGCTTCTCCGCCTCCGCACGCCTGTTGGCGCCTCCGATGATGAGCCCGTGCGTCTGCGAGTGCTTCTTCATGAGCTGCTGCGCCACGTTGTAGATTTGGAGCGCGAGCTCCCGCGTCGGGGTGAGCACCATCACGCCGGTGCCGTTGCGGGGCATGAACTTGCCGTGGTACAGGAGCTCGATCGAGGGAATGAGGAACGCGAGCGTCTTACCGGAACCGGTGCGCGCGGCGCCGAGGACGTCGCGGCCCGCGAGGAGGGGCGGGATGGTCCTCGCCTGCACCTCGGTCATCTTCGCGTACCCGAGCTCGTTGATGCCCGCCATGGTGGGCTTGGACAGGGTGATGGAGTCGAACGTCTTGTCGCTCAGGATTCCGTCCACCTGCACCTGGATACGCTCACCCTTGGGTGCTTCCTTCTCCGGCGTATCGTCGTCCGCATCCTCCTCCTCCTCCTCGTCCTCCTCGTCGCTCTCCTCCTCCTCGGCAGCGGCCGCCTCCTCCTCCTTTTTTTTCTTCTTCGCCGCCTTCCTCTCCTTGTGGTCCATGCCGGGCATCGCCGCCGTCTCGGCCTCCTCGCGCTCGCGCTTCTTGGCGGCGAGCTTTGTCTTTTTCTTCATCGTGCGGAGAGCCTTGAGCTCCTCCGCGGACATTCCCGAGCCTCCCATGGTGGTCGTGGGACGTGGGTCTCGACGAAATTAGTGGAGCGGCGGCGGCGGGGCGAACGCCTGATGCTGAAGTCCTGTCGGCGGCGATTCGCGCTGTCTGACTGTTTGGCTGTGAAATCGTAGAGTTTACTGTTGGCTGCCAAAACTTTGGGTCAGGCTTCACTCTGACCCGCGCGCTCGCTTCGGAGCGCGCACGCGCGGGTCTTGGTCCCGCGGCCGCAATGGCAGGCCGCGGCGTCGATTCCTTTCTCGGGTCGCTCTTCGCGGTCGTGTATCCCCGCAAGAGCATCCGAACCGTGCGCCCATTCGCGTGATTGTCGGCGGCTGGTGAGTAGATCATCGTCAGAGACGCAACCTAGGTTTTGTCGCGCCGCCCTCGAGGCGTCGTTGACGCCCGTCCGGACCGATGCCCGAGCTGGAGTGCCTCCTTACGTCGTCGGAGATGAGCGATGATGACCTTGTTTTATGTTTTTCTGACACCTCTTGTGCGAGGGTCACGTTACTCGATGAACTCACTATGCAACCCACTGAGCCCATCTCGACGACGACAAAAGCGAGGCACACACACATCCAGCTTTCCACTCGGTTCGCAACACCCGTGGTTTTCGAGGCGATTTCCCGACGAAGCGGCGCGCGCATGACGTGAGTGAGGAACACGAGAACCAAATTAGATGACGAGACTGAAACCTTGTGTTGACAACAGTTTCAGCCTTGACTGACACGTGCGCATGCGCCCGCCGCTCGCTCGGATGTTTTCACCTCGGAGACTTTGTTTTTTTTCTCGTTTCTCGCAGCCAAAGCCGGCGGAGGCGAATGCATAACTCGTGGGGCAACCCGCCGGGACGTCAAACCTGGTGTAGTTATGCGCGACAGGTGCCCTCGTGACTTAGTGCTGCGTAGATGAACGAACGTCATGTCTGTTCGAGTTGACCTCTTGGAACGATTCTCGGACCTGATGCACGTCCCACAAGCATCTTTCGCGTCGCGCTGGGCGTCCTGCCGGTGACGATAACTCACAACAAAACATTCATGCGTGTCAAATGAACGCTTGAGTAATTACTTGTGTGGTGATCACAATTTAGAATCCGAGGCACGATACGTTCTGGAGGATTCCCCGCACGACGAAAGCGCTGTTTTACCCGATGCCCGGCGCCGCGTATTCATCTTCCCTCCGCGCTCGTCCGCACGACGTTTTTCGGAATGTCCGAGGGCAAGTGAGCGCGGGGTGCCTAACGAGCGGCGAAGACATGACGGGTCGTTGAGTCTCCTTCTCGTCCTTGTCGGGATAGGAATAATTTACGCCCGGCATATCTCCACTCGGCACGTTTGCTCGGTCTGCATCGTTTCATACTGTGATTGCATCCCTCGGGAAGTTGCAGTCACGGGAATACACGGTGCAAAATTCTCGCGCCGTCTTCCATGTGTTTCTGCATCCTTCGGGCGTTGCAGTTACATCCATAATCGTGTGCGACATGCGAGCATTTTTCATCGGCCCGGCACCGACGTCCGATGAGGATAACACATCAAGATCTGCTATGAACTTCTGTGATATCACACTTTTTTACATTCTTCTATTCTGAGGGCAGCGGTGCTCCTCTGGGTGTCGATCGGCACGACCCGCACATCCCCTCGATAGCAGGCATCTGACCCTTGAGGCCTATTCTTCCCCGCGCGCAGGTTCGGATTCGACGGAATCTATGGGGTTTGCGCGCCAAATGTGGCCCACCCCTTCCATGTGGTTGTTCGCCAGCAGTTGGCCAGCCACATACATGCTCGTTAACGATACGAGTTCGTAGCGAGCGTGTCCTTGCTGGCACCAGGCGGTTGTACAGGCAGTCGTCTCGCGTCAAGATTAAGTTTGTCAGCATTGGGTATATTTTGTAAACCATCGTGAACATCTACTTTTACAAAGGTCATCCTACGTCTCACCTGCGACGCTTCGCCGGGGGCTCATCAGCCTGCTTCACCTTGGCCCTGCTGCGCGTCATGCGCGGTGACGGTCCCTTCTTCTTGCCAGAGGATGGTGGTGTCTTTGGTTTCTTGACCGGATGCTCGTCTTCCTCGCTGTCCTCTTCGCCATCGCTGGCGAGTGCAGTCTCGAGGGCGTCTCCATCCTCTCCTTCGCCGTCGGAATCGTCGTCGTCCGAGTTTTGAATCGGCGGGTTGGAGCCAAAGTCCGACTCGATCATGGACTGGTAGTCATCGTACGAGGCGAAGGTGGTGTCGATGCCCTGGTTCTTGCCGCTCTTGGGCACGGCGTTCACGAGGGTGATGGGCTCGTCCGCGACCTTCCTAGTCTTCGGCTTTGGCTCTTCGGATTCAGACTCGGAGTCTTCGTCCTCGCCGTCACTCTCATCCATCTCATCATCATCCAAAGCCTCCTCCTCATCGTCCGACTCAGCCTGAGCCAACGCCCGCTGAACCTCGTCGTCGCTGTCGACGTCCGGTCCGTCGTACTCCCACACCTGAACCCCGTCGTCGCCCTCCTCCTCTTCGTCATCCTCATCCTCGGGTTCTTCCGGCTCGTTCGACTTTCGGTGCAGGAGGTACCCGGGCTTGTATCCGTAAGCCTTGGCCAGCGAGCTGTAGTTGAACTTGTCGGCGTCCACGGATTTCTCCTCCTTGCGCTCCTCGGCGTCAAGCGCGGCGTCCACCTCATCGTCGGAGTCGCCAGTGAAACCGGCCGACCTGGTGTCGATGGAAGGTTTGAGACCGCGACCCTTCTTGCCGCGACTGACTTCCACCTCCTCGTCCGATTCGGAATCGGGCATCTCGAGATCGCCGAGGTCGACGTCGTCGTCGTCCTCCTCCTCGTCATCCTCCTCGACACCCTCGATACCAGCCTTGGCCTTGGCCTTCTTCCTGCGCTCCGCGGCGGCGTCGTCATCTTCCTCCTCTTCGTCGTCGGATCCCTCGTCGTCGGATCCTTCGGCGTCGCGCTTCTTCTTCTTTGCCTTTTTGGTTTCCGACTTATTGGCGTAGTAGCGGTGAAAGAACACGTCGCTGGGCTCAACCTCAGCCTCGGTGAGCGACGCAAACTCAGCGGTTCCCGGGGCGACCGCGGCAGTAGCGGCCGCGGCGTCCTGATCACGATGCTTCGCCATGGTGGACGATCCTCCTTTCGAAACACCCGTCCTGCTCTTGTTCTTCTTCTGCAGCCACTTGTCGAGGAACGCGGTGAGCGTCATATCCGCGAGCGGGTCTCCGTCGTACTCCACGTTCGTTCCATACAGAAGGGACCTGGCCATCGCCGCGACCGACGGGTGCACGTTCCTCTCCAGCGTCGCGAGCTCCCACCAGCAGGACTGGTCAGCCTTGGCGTACAGCGGGTCACGCTTGGACATGTCGTATCGGTGCGCCGCGGTTTCAATCGCCTTCTTGGCAGCCTTGAGCTTCTTACCCTCCGAGTCCGAATCCGAGTCCGAACCGTCCTCGGCGCGCCCGTTTTCCTTGGTGTCCATATCCTCATCGTCGTCGTCAACGTCGACGAAGTGTTCCACGTCGTCACCCTCGTCGCCCTCGCGCGGTTGACGAACCGCGTCCCAGTGGCTGGGCTTTAGCCTCAAAAACTCAGAGACGAGCATGAGGGAGCCGCACGCGAAAGGAGCGGGCGCGTGAGCAGCCACCTGGAGGAGTCGCTTGACCATCGCCGCGGCCCGAGGCGGCTGAGGGTCGTCCTTCAAGGCTCGGAACGTCAGCGACATGAGCTGACCCGCCGCAGCGCTGGACCCACGCGGCGCGCCGGGATGAAGCAGCACGGAGTAGAGAGCGCGGTAGAACCTGTCAGAAACAGCCGCGCGAGAAGAGAGCAACTGCAAGAGAAGGGAGAGCGCCTGGAGCGCACCGCCGAGGTTCGGCGAGTGCGCGATGGCGAAAAGCGCCGGGGATACCTTCTCCACCAGCGGCTCGACCGCGTCTGCGTCGACGTAGGGGAACGCCCGGTTGATGCCGGTGAGGAGAGCGGAGACGACTCGGGCGTCGACGCCGGCGCCCAGCGGCGTCGCCGGAGCCCTGAGCCCGTTCAGCCCATCGGATTTCTTGGGGCGTCCACCCCTCCCGCCGGGTCCTCCACGGCCGCCCCTACCTCCCCTACCGCCGCGCCCGCCCTTCTTCGCACCGTCGCGCCACCGCTGCTTCTTGTCATTGGATCCCTTTTTGTCGTCGCCATCCTCCGCCGCGCCGCCGTTCTCCGCCGTCTCCTTGCTCCTCTTGTGAAGCATATTGAACACGCTGAAGTAAAACTCGACGAGCTGTGCGGCGAGCTTCTCCCCCTCGCTCGTGTGATTCAGCGGGAACTGGTTGAGCAACACCGCCGCGTAGTACTGAGCCTTGAGCCCGACGCCGCGGCGGAAGCAAAACGTCTCAACCTCCCTCGCCACGACGCGCTTCATCGCGGGGTGGTCCTTGCTGACGAGCTCCAGCAGCAGGTGCGCGGCGTTCGACGCCGTCCGTCTGTGCGGATCTCCCAGCTTGTTCACGAGGATGTTCAGCAAACCGCGTTCCTGCTCGGGCGTGCACTTGAGCATGTCGTACGCAGCCTTGACGGATTTTTCCTTGAGCACGGGCAGCGGATCTCGGCTCAGCGCATCGAGCGCGTTGACGAACCTCGTGTACGCGCGCTTGATCATGTCCTCGATGTACCAAAACAACAGCCTCTTGCGCTCCAGTGGTCCAGCGGCGGACTTCTCCAGCGGTTGTTCGGAGAAATACCTCAGCTTTCGGTCCGGCGGCAGGAGCGCGTCGCGGAAAAGTTCCTGCAGAGCCTGCACAGCCTGCACCGCACCGCGCTTGCCTCCCTTGACCCTGGCCTTCTCCAGCAGCGCGAGCAGGGTTTCCAGCGACTTCATGTTCGCCACGGGATCCTCCTGAGCCAGCACGGTGGCGGCGGCGATCTTATCCGCGGCGGTACCGCTAGTGCGCACGAGCTTGAGCCATTTGGAATCCGCGGATCCCGACCTGCTCGCCTGTTTCTCGTGCATCGCGACGCGCTCCTCCAGCGCCTTCCTCGCCGCGTCCTCCTTGGCGTCCATCTCACGCTGCGGTAGCTCCTTCGCCGACTTGGCGATCGACGCGGGAAGCGCCAGGGTGGCCGACGCCTCGTACCAGATGGTGCTCAGGCGCTCCGACTCGCCGCCGCCGCCGCCGCCGCCCTCCTTGTCGGGTCGCGGGCCCGCGCCGGGGTTCCACGCTCGACCGCGCCTGGGAGGCAGGTCGCCGGGCTTGAGGTTCTTCTTCT
>Ga0222716_10003528_pt1 | contig 12473 bp, 10 predicted proteins | sample C33_13DmetaG_FD_165044 | JGI IMG/M metagenome (GOLD analysis project Ga0222716, IMG submission 165044) | Estuarine water microbial communities from San Francisco Bay, California, United States - C33_13D | ecosystem: Environmental > Aquatic > Marine > Unclassified | place: USA: California... | reverse complement strand
GCTCTGGCAGACCGAAGGCTCCACGATTCGTGCCCTTTACGGCGAGGGCGATGCGGTGCACGAACGCCACCGCCACCGATACGAGGTCAATCCGGATTTGATCGAACGCATCGAAAGCGCCGGTCTTGTCTTCGTGGGCAAGGACGAGTCGGGGCAACGCTGCGAAATCTTCGAACTCGAAGGTCACCCGTATTACGTCGGCGTCCAGTTCCACCCGGAATTCAAATCGCGCCCTGGACGACCAAGTCCACCTTTCCTCGGGTTGCTCCAAGCGGCTTCGAAACGGTGAGCCGAAGAAAGCGGTGCAACCGTTCAATCCACGATGTTGTGGCCAACGAGCAGCAGCACAACGGCAAGGACCGAAAGCGCCCGTTGCATATGGAGCAGGCGAGCCCCCCTGCGGAATTCCTTGGGAGGCCATTTCTGTTGCATCAAATAACCGGAGACCACCAAAAACCAGAGGGCCGCCATGGCCGCCCAGAGGGTCCAATGCCACTCGAGAACGTAGCCGTGAGCCGTTCCCACGGCTGCCGCTGCAAGTCCGATCCAGTTGTGAGCGCGCATGTAACGCCGGTTGAACACACCCAGGGATTTTTTGAACGCTCGGGGCTCTTTGTTGAACCGTTCGGGACCGTTGGCCCTGAGCCACTTGAACAACGGTTTCCACGCGACGATGGACAAGGTCGCAACCATCAGCCAGAGCGCCACATCGCCGGTCCCTTCCCCATCCAAGCCGAGGAGCGTGGCGTCGTTGTCATCGTCGTCATCGTCGTCATCGTCCTCATCACCGTCGGCCGCCACGCTCGTCGCCGTGAGCAGGACAAGGAACATCAAAAAGAGCAACCAGCGCTTCATCGGCCACAAGCCCCTCCCGCTCGGATTTAACGGTTCGGCGCAGAACCCCTTAGTTCATCTCGTTGAGCCACGAGTCGACCAACCCTGGAAGCAGTTCACCCGCTGCACCAAGGTGAACCTCGTCAAAGGCCTCGACGTTCGTGGGCGGTTCAGCGTTGACCAAAACGGTGTGCGCACCCGCTTCCTTGGCTGCCCTGACCAACCCGGCCGCGGGGTAGACGTGCCCTGAACTGCCAACCACCAGGAAAACATCGCACTGAAGGACGGCATCGTAAATCATCTCCATTCCGATCGGCATCTCGCCGAACCAGACCACGTCGGGCCGCATCCGCTTCGGCGACGAACAGCAGTTGCAGAAGGCAAAATCATCGCCAAGAGAAGCATCGTCCATGCGTTGTTCGCTTCGGCCGCTGACCTCGCATCGGAGCGTGAGCAGTTGACCGTGCATGTGGTGGACATCCTCGCTCCCGCCACGTTCGTGAAGGTCGTCGACGTTTTGCGTGATGAGCACCGTCCCCTCTCGCTCTCGCTGAAGCCTTGCAAGGGCGATGTGGGCGGGGTTTGGCTCAACCTCGTTCATCTGGCGACGGCGTTCTTGGTAAAATCGCCAAACCTTCTCGGGGTCGGCCGCCCAAGCTTCGGGGGTCGCCACCTCCTCAATTCGATGGTTTTCCCACAATCCGTCGTTGTCTCGGAACGTACGAACACCCGATTCTGCCGATATCCCTGCGCCGGTCAACACCACAACTCGCTTTGGTTTCATAGGCGGGCCCGAGCCGTGAGGGTTTTTGAAGTCAAGAGCCGTTCTTGTTCGACCGTTTTTCACACAATCGGTCGGGATATCGACCTACAACTCCGCTACACGAAGAAGCCTCGTCGTTCGAAATCCCTGAAGAATCTTGACGAAGCGCTTGGAATGGAACGCTTCGTCCAACCGTTCGTCACCGGTATCGATTCGGACCGCTTCAAGGCCGATGAGTTTCGAAGGCGTCGCCACGCCCAAGATGTTGTTCTGGCCGATGATCCGCAAAACATCCGGTGAAAGCTGGAGGTTCCCTCGTCCGATCAAAAAGCCTTGACCGCCCATCGGGGAAAGAAGGAGGAGAAGAGGGCGTTGTTCTGCCGAGGCGTTGACGTGCCCACCGATGATGTCCAGAAGGGCGGTTTCGTTCAAGTCGGTGTGAAGGGTTTCACCGTGCTGAACATCGATACCGAGGAGCGTAAGTTGAAGATCGAGGTGTTCGCCCATTCGGCGCAAGGTCCCGCCGCTGCCCCAAACCACCATCAGGTCCGGTTCATCCTCGAGCAGGACGGCGACGTGCTTGGCCAAGCCTTCGATGGTGTCTTCCTCGCTCACCCGCTCAACTTGCTCTTTCGCACCCTGCATGAACCGAGGCGAGGAGGGCGTCCACGCCTCGCCGTACATTCGGACTTTCCATTCGCCTTGGGAATACACATCTTCGTCGAGGTCCATGACTTCGGTGATCGCCGTGCGAAGGTCACCAATGGCGTAGGCCAGCGCCACTTCGGCCGCCGCTTTGGGGGTCGTTGCAAAACAACCGGAGTGCATTTTCACGCCCCCTGGCACCCCGATAAGCGCCGTTTTCATGGCTTCAGGCCCGCAGGCCTCCAGCGCGCTCACGATGTCCCTCGTCGTGCCGTCGCCACCGGCGTAGAGGATGGCGTCCACCTGCTGAGCGACCAACTCTTGGACGAGGCGAGCGGTGTCCGAAGGCGTGGTGGTGGCGGGTGTGTTTTCGCTCCACGAACTCAGAAAAGAGGAGGCGTCAGGCGCCCATGCAGAACCCATTCGACCCTTCCAACCCACCAAGGTCAAGGTGGCGGAGGTGCGGTTGAGGGAGGAGGTGGCCAAGGTGTTGAGATGCTCCAAACACCGTTGCATACGCGGGCCGGCGCGGTCTTGAGCACCCGCTGCTCGGGCTTCCGCTGCTCGCCCGTCGCTGCCCTTGAACCCCAATTTTCCGCCCAAACCTGCATCGGGATTCACCACCAAGCCCAGGCGCATGGTCCACGGTCTTGTCGCTCCCTCAAAAAGACCCGCGAGGCAAATCCACGCTGGAACAGCACAACCCACCCCAGCCTTCTTGAGCAGAACCGTTCATCCATGGCCATGAAGGGACCCCCGAACGCCAAACCCAACTTGGACGACGTTCTCGCCCGGGATTTCGCTGAACTCAAGGTTGGCGAAAAGAACATCGTGACCGAGCCTGAACCTGCAACCGCCGCGCCCCCGGAAGAAACCGTTCAACGCCCCATCGCCTACAACCAACCCATCAACGCCGTGGAAGACCGCCCGTCGTTTGCGGTGCCGGCACCCTCAACCGAGAACACGACCGATGACGATGAAGTGGAGGATGAACCCCCGGCGGAGCAGGAAATCCTCGCCGCCCCCACCAACTCCATCGGTGACGACTTTGACGTCGCTTGGTAGAACCCCCCGAGGCGGGATGAAGCATGCGCGGGATTGATAGCGAGGGTTCAACCCCGTAGGGGTTGACGGAGAAACGGAGACCATGGCCCTCATCAACATCACGCTCCCGGACGGAACGGTCAACGAGTACGCCGCAGGCATCACCTGTTCCGAGGTCATCACCGACGCCCTCGGCAAAAAACACGGTTGCGTGGCCGCCAAGGTGGACGGAACGGAACGGGACATGTCGCACCCTCTCACCGAAGCATGTTCAGTGGAAGGAATTTCGGCTGAAACCGAGGAAGGGATGCACATCTTGCGGCATTCAGCCGCCCACTTGCTCGCACAAGCCGTGATGGCGTTGTATCCCGGGGCTCTACCGACCATCGGACCCGCCATTGACCGAGGGTTCTACTACGATTTCGCCATGGACCCCATCGCCGAAACCGACCTCAAGGCCATCGAGAAGAAGATGCAAGAGATCGCTCGCAAAAACCTGACCGTTGAACGTGTTGAACTCGACCAAGAGAGCTTGCGAGAACACTTTGAACACAACCCGTACAAGGTGGAAATCATCGACGATAAACTGGAAGCGGGCGACGGTTCAACCATCTACAAGCAAGGCGACTGGTACGATTTGTGTCTGGGTCCGCACGTCCCCAACACCGCCCGTTTGATGTTCGTGAAACTGACCTCGGTGTCGTCTGCATATTGGCGAGGTGACCAATCAAGGGAACAACTCGTCCGGATTTACGGTTTGGTTGAACCGACCAAGGAAGCGTTGAAAGCAACGCTGCACCGCATGGAAGAAGCCAAAAAACGTGACCATCGGAAGTTGGGCAAGGACCTCCAACTCTTCCACATCGACGAGGATGTTGGCCAAGGCCTCATCCTCTGGACGCCCCGAGGTGCGGTGATTCGTCAAGAACTGCAGGACTTCATTTCTCACCACCTACGCCGTCAAGGCTACGCTCAAGTGTTCACGCCCCACATTGGGAAGCTGGACCTGTACCGCACTTCGGGCCATTTCCCCTACTATCAGGAGTCCCAGTATCCGCCGTTGGTGGAACGCGATTTGATGCTCAAACTCGCCGACGAAGGCTGCACGTGCAGCGAATTGTCGAACCTGATGAAAACGGGTGACATCGACGGCTACATGCTCAAGCCGATGAATTGCCCTCATCACGTCAAGATCTACGCAAGCCAAGCCCGCTCTTACCGGAACCTTCCGCTGCGTCTTGCGGAGTTTGGCACCGTGTACCGGTGGGAGCAATCGGGTGAAATTTCGGGGATGACCCGAGTGCGCGGTTTCACCCAAGACGACGCCCACCTGTTCGTGACCGAAGACCAGATCGCCGAGGAGGTGTTGGGCTGTATCGAGTTGGTGCAAATCATCTTTGACAAACTCGGCATGGAGGATTACCGAGTCCGAGTCGGCTTGCGTGACCCCGATTCAACGAAGTACGTGGGGGATCCCGCACGGTGGGACAAAGCCGAGGACGCCTGCAGAGCCGCCGCCGCCTCGCTGGGCGTGAAGTGGACCGAAGAGCAGGGCGAAGCGGCCTTTTACGGTCCGAAGATCGACTTCGTCGTCAAAGACGTCATCGGACGCGAATGGCAGCTCGGCACCGTCCAGGTCGACTACAACCTGCCGGAGCGCTTTGATTTGACCTACAAGGGCAACGACGGTGAACTCCACCGTCCCGTGATGATTCATCGAGCACCCTTTGGCTCCATGGAACGTTTTTGCGGCGTGCTCATCGAACACTTTGCCGGACGTTTCCCCACGTGGCTCACGCCGACGCAGTGTCACATCATCACCATCCGAGGGGAACACAAAGCCTACGCCGACCGGGTTGCGCAGGTCTTGCGAGACCGCGGTGTGCGGGTGGAGGTTGACGATTCGGACAACAACATCATGAAGAAAATACGCAACCACCGAAAACTCCAACCCGCCTACATGGTGATTCTGGGTGACGGTGAGATGGAAAACGAAACGGTGAGTTTGCGCGCCCGCAACGGCGACCAAGTCGCTGACCTTCCGCTGCAGGACTTCGTTGACCGATTGATGGTTGAAATCGAAACCAAAGTGAGCCAACCCGCCCTGGTACCGGCCCAACAAGAGTGATCGAACATGAGTTCACCCGTCATCATCCAAGGATATTCCACAGCGATGCTGGGGCCCTTGGTGCTGGCTTTCCTTACGGCGTGGTTCTTTTGGAGCAACGTCGTGCCCAGGCAACTCAAAGGCTTGCAGGTGGCGTTCCAAACCGGAACGAAGACCTACGAAGTTCACCGAATCACGACCACGGTCGATGACGTCAAACGCTTGTTGGCTCAACGAGGCACTCGGTTTGGCGTGGTGTCCTACTTGATGGCCTTGAGCGGTAGCCTCATCCTGTTGTTTGAATTTTTCAACTTTCGAGGCGGAAACGCCACCGGATACCATGCTCCCTCGGTGGCGTTTGCGTTGATGCTCATCGTTCTACCCGCCGTGGTCTCCAGCGGGACGTCCCTCGGGGCACAGGTCATTCGACCGATGGGCGTGAGTCGGGCGACCCTGCAAAACAGCACCCGAACCCGAAACGTGGCCTACGTGGCTCTGACGGTTGCTTGGCTCGTCCTCACCGTGGCCGTCAATGCCGTTCTTGAGGCTCAAAACGTCTCGCAGACCAACCGATACAGCATCGTGGCCCTCGTTGCGTTCTCACCAGCCGTCCTCGCCTACGGGCGCATATTGGGCTCGGCATGGTACGCTCTCAAGCAATCTTCGAAACAAATCGCCAACGGAGGCAGTTCACCCTTCCACAACCATCTGCCCAACGCCCGACAACAATTCATCGCTCAAGTCGTGCATCTCAACTTGGTGGCGATGCCTTTTGTCGCCATCAACACCCTGATTTCACTGATGCTGTTACTTTGGGACCCGACCATGTTCACGCATTCCGACCGAGTGCTCAACCTCCCTGAATACCGGCCTCAAACCACCTACATGGAGGAAGGTGGCTTGCTCGGCTTTGCCCTGATTGAACTCTTTTCCAACATTCCTCAAGCCGGCATTCGCGTCCCCATCGTCACCACGCTGCTGTTGTTCCTGCTCTTGAACGTCGCCGCCATCGGCTTCCTCTTCGTTTACGAAGTCGCCAGAATTCTCTTCCTCGACGTACAGGACGTCTCGGGAGTGGGCGGCATTCGCCTTGCTGACAGCCGATTGCTGCGGGCCGAACCCATCCAACAAGCCAACGTGCTCAACTTTTGCTTCACGGGTTTTGCCGGCCAATCCATGCTTTTGCTGGCGTTGGCCATGATCACCTTTTGGGATTCAAGTTTCCTGCCCCAAGGCGCAGCGTGCGGTTCTTGGGAAGCGAGCGTGTGCACGGTGATGGAGAAGGACACCCTTGAGCAGTTGACCTGGATGCTTGCCTCGGGCGGCCAAGTAGCGTTCTTGGCGATTTGGACCTTGTCGTGGCGACGGGCCGGTCAGCTCGACGAGATCACCTTTGACGCCACGATGGACGAGGACCGAACACGCTTGCGCGGCATGAGCGACATGATCTACCTCAAACAACGGCCGGTCCACGAATTGGTCGCCGCAGACGAGTGGACGACCGCCATTCAGCGGTACGAGACCATGTCCCAAGGAAGGGAAGAAACACTGATCGGGCTCGACATGGTTCGCCAGACCAAAGCCAACATGATGCTCAAAGCCGCGATGGGTTGTTGGGACGAGGCCGAGGAACTCGCCGTCAACCTGCTCGCCCTTCAGGGAGGCCGAGACGCCCAGATTTCCCGCTTGGTGCTTTGCGCTGCAAGTTTAGCCCAACGGGACTATCGGGAAGCCCTGCCTAGGCTCAACCTGCTGACCAACGACGACGTGGAAGCCGTTCGTTTGAAGTGGGTGGCGAGCCTGCTCTCTCCCAAAATAAAACTCGATGCTGAAGCCCGTTCGATGTTGAGTGTGGACCCGCTCACGAAAGACAACATCCGCATGTTGGAGCGTTATGCTGCGTTCGAGATAAGGTTGGGCGAGCGCCCGCCCCGAACGCCAGCCCAACGAGCCATGTTCCTCTCGGACGTTGGCCGAATGCGCCTCTTTGGGCGGAGCGAGGAAGCCCTCAATCACCTTGAACGTCATTTGGGCGCTGAAGAAGCCAAGGGCTGGGTGCAGGGTCACTTGGTCAAAGCCCTGCTCAACCACGATGATGGCCGAACCTTGACGGCCCTTTCGTCCTTGGAAAAGCTGGCAAAAGAACATCCACGTGACCCCAACGTGAAGACCGTGATGATGCAGTTTGCCCAGAAGGGCGAGGTACCGCTGCCGGCATCGGAACCGACGAAAATTGAGTGGATCTGCGACCAAGAAACCGACTGGCGAATGGACTGGAGCCGCCACAGCGTCAAGGTCCCGCCCGTTCTGGACAACGACGACCTCAAGGCCCACGCCCTCCAAAACAACGCTTGGACGGCGCTGTTAACACCGGATGCTCGAAAGGCCTTGAAGAGCAAAAACGGACATCGTACCTTGCGCTCCGACCTGCCGTTGGGGCTTTACACCCACCTCTCGGGCATCGTGGTCACCGTTGGTGGTCTACCCGTGGACTTGGGACTTCCTGTCTCGTACCAACACGAACAGGCGGTAAAAGCTGGCTTGCTCAGCCTTTGATCAGATTCGGCGGCGCAGACGCTCCATCGCAGCATCCGCTTGGGCCAAGCCTTCGAGACAGGCCTCAATTTTGCTTACGCCAAGCATGGATTCAGCTTCAGCGATGGCTTGCTCGCACGCACGACGGTCCTCGTCCTGAACCCCGATCCCGGCCGCTTCGCATTGGTTGCGTAGCACACGCCATTGGTCCATGACGAAATCGTAGAGTTCCAAGGCTTCATCGCTGGCATGTCCCTCTCGATCGAGGCCTGCGGTCATGCGTTCCAGCAACATTCCCGCATGACTCCACTGCTTCTCATCGGCGGCCTCAACAATTTCTTCGAGCGCACGACGCCAAGAGGCTTCGTCATCACGGCCTTCGAAGCGTTTGACGAGTTGTTTCTTCTGCTTCAGGGCTCGCAACACGTCGTCCATGGCCGCCCGCTCTCGCTCAAGCGTGCGAACCACCCCGTCAGCCAAACCGATGGCTTGGCTCGCGTTTCCTTCCTCCAAGGCGGTTTGGGCTTGCGCAAGACGGTCATCAAACGGTCCCTTGTCCAAACCGTCGGCTTGCTTGAGGTGCCTGCTTGCTTCCTTGATGGCGTCCTCAGCCCGGTCAAGCGCCCCTTCCCCTGCTTCCAATTGCGCAGGGATGGTTGCAGCGAATTCAAACGCTTCTTTGGGCTGTTCTTGCTGGAGTTTGGCTTTGGCTTGGTCAAGCATGTCGCGCAGGCCCTCCATCCCTTGCCCTTTCTTCCCGGCAAGGCCTCGCGTTGCTTCGGCAATGGCCTGTTCAGCACGCGTCCACCAGGTGAGAATCTCCGTGGCGCGTTTCTTGGCCTGCCTGAAAAGCAACTCGCCCTCTCGCAACGAACCCAGTTGAACCTCCCGCTCACCCATGTCGTACGCCTTTTGTGGACGACGGGCGAGGGGGGCGACCTCAGCGGCCTCCTGAACGGTCTTCAAAGCATCCAAACGGATGATTTCGACGTCGTCGGCAAGCGACAACGCCCGGTCCATGTCTTCCTCGCTCTCATCCAGCAGTCGCATGCCGTAATCGGGGTCGAGATGCCCTTCTTCCTTGGCCGTCGTGATCAGGCTCGCTGCTTGGGCGACCGCCGCTCCTTGGGCCTTCAGTTCCAAGAGTCGATTTTCGAGTTGGTCAAGGCGCTTTCGAAACGCCTTTCGCTCAGTTTTCTGTTCATCCCCAACCGTCCAAGTATAAACGGTGTCCACGACGGCCAAAAGGCAGATTGCGAGAGCAGCGCTGCCTGCAACCGAATTCAACGGCACCGATTGCGTGAGCGCGAGAACACAGGCTGAAGCGGTTCCAATGCCAGTGAGCACGGCTCGGTACCGGAGCACACCAAAATGACCGCGCATCGTGTTGGAGGCGGCCCGCCGACAGACCGCTCCAACAAGGACCAACAACCCGCTGCCGACCAAGGCAAAACGGTCGCTGAGGTCCATGCCAAGGGCTCCCAAAACGGCGAGAACCGGCCATGAAACCGAGGTCACGGAGCCCACTCGGGTTCGAGCGGCGGGGTCGTCCAGCGTCAAATCCTGAACGAAAATACCCCAAATGACGAGCAGCAACGGGGCACCAAGGTCAGAAAGCACGATGCCTTCGCCAGCGATGAGGGCTTTGACCGTCGGCCAGGCCAACCAAACGGCGCAAACGAGCAGGGTCAAGGCCGTGAACAAGGTCGTGTTTTCAACGCGTTTGATGCGGGCTGCACGTTCGGCTTCGATGGCCTCATCCGCATCCGCCCACGAGACCATGTTCAGCCCTCAGCCGACGACCGTCATAATCACTCCGTCCTCCCGATGTGGCTTGGGTTGAAGAAACGGAGGAGCGGGAATGTTCAAGGGTGTCTTTCGCTGGTGGAAGGGGGAGAGGAAGCACCATGCCCGGCTTGATCACCATGGATGACCTGACCAACGACGAAATCCTTCAGGTTCTGGACGACGCAGAACGCCTCCTCCCCGTTGCCCGAGGGGAAGTTTACCTCCCGTTGCTTCAGGGAAAAATTCTCGGGAACCTCTTTTTTGAACCCAGCACCCGGACTCGAATGTCCTTTGAAACGGCCATGAAGCGGCTGGGCGGCGATGTCGTGAACCTCGGCGACGTCAAAACCTCCTCGGTGGTCAAAGGTGAAACCCTCTTTGACACCGTCCAGATGGTGGACGGATACACGGACATCATCGCCATGCGCCACCCCCGCCAAGGCGCTGCTCAATACGCCCAAGACGCCGCTCGAGTACCGATTTTGAACGGTGGGGACGGGGCCGGACATCACCCCACGCAAACGATGCTCGACCTCTTCACCATCCGTCAGGCCCACGGTCGCCTCGACGGGTTAAACGTCGTGCTGGCGGGCGACCTGCGTTACGGCCGCACGGTGCATTCGTTGAGCCATGCGCTCACGCGCTTCGGGTGCACGCTCACCTTTGCAAGCCCTGAATTGTTGAAAATGCCCGCTGAAATCGTCTCCGACCTGAAGGCTCACGGCGCAAACGTCGTCGAAACGGACGACCTGCTCGGTTCGCTCGCCGGAGCGGATGTGGTGTACATGACACGCATTCAGAAAGAACGCTTCGCCGACGAGGATGAATATGCAAAAGTGGCCGGTGCGTACAAACTCCACGCCTCCAATCTGGAAGATGTCAAGGAGGGCATGATCATCATGCACCCGCTTCCAAGGGTTGACGAAATCCATCCTTCGGTTGATGTAACCCGTCACGCACGGTACTTCGAACAGGCTTTCAACGGCGTGGTCGCCCGCATGGCGTTGCTCTGCCGCCTCTTGAACGTTGATGTGCCCGCCAACGTCGGAGGTGAGGCTTGATGTCGCAGGAGCACAACATGCGCCGTGTAACGGCCATTCGCAACGGCACCGTCATCGACCATGTTCCTGCTGGACACGCGATGCGTGTCCTCGAGATGCTCGGCATCGATCAGACCAGCTCTGTACCGGTGTCCATGGTCATGAACGTCCCGTCGAAGAAGATGGGGACCAAGGACATCATCAAAGTCGAAGACCGGGAATTGAATCAAGACGAGCTTAACCGCTTGGCTTTGGTCGCTCCCGATGCCCATGTGGCTATCATCCGAGCCTACAGCGTGGCGGAAAAAATGACCATCGATCTCGGCGAGGAAGTCAAGAACGTCGTTCGCTGCACCTTCTCCAATTGCATCACCACCAACCCACGGGAACCGCTTCCCCACCGTTTGAAGGTGCTCTCGACCGAGCCCCTCGAACTTCGCTGTCATTATTGCGGACGTCCCCAAGACCTCGAGGCTCTGGTGCGCAACCTGATCTAATCGATCTTCACGCCCAGAAGGTCCCGCATATCGCAGGCCTTGCATTGGTTTCCAGAGCTCGGGCTGCCGCAACGAGGACACGGGGCCGGCGGGGACGGACGGGACTCGCCTCCACCCAACTCGACGACCTCGTCACGCAACGATTTGATGTGGTCGGCCATGCGCACCAAACCGTGTCGCGTACCGGGCACATCGGCCTCCATGTGAGCGACCATTTCACGGTGACGCCATCGCAGGGCGCCCCGTGCATTCGGGCATTCCTCGTGGTGCAACGGAAGACCCCGGTGAAGAGCGTACAGGTGAACCTCTTGCTCAGGAACCCAACGAAGCGGAACGATGCGGGGGGCAAGTCCGTCAACCGGCGTCATCGTATGAGGAGCGAGGCGCAACGTCCGTTCGATGTCCGCATTGGCCAGGTTCATCAACACCGTCTGGGCCATGTCGTCCAAATTGTGGCCCAAGGCGATCACATCGGCACCCACTTTGGTGGCGAGGTGGTTGATGCCTTGCCTTCTGAACACGCCGCAGTACGAACACGCCATTCGTGGAGCGTCGTTGTCCTTTTCCATCACCATCGGTAGGCGTTGAACCACCTCATCCATCTCAAGGAAGGAAAGTTCGGGGTAGGTCACCACGTGGTGTTCAACACCGAGACGCTCACACAACGAAGCCGCACAGACGATGGAAGGTGGCCGATAACCTTCGATGCCCTCGTCGACCGTTCCTGCAACAATGGTGACGTCCGGCCGTTTCCCCAGCAGATCAACGAGCACATCGAGGAGCACCGCCGAATCTTTTCCACCCGAAACAGCGACCAGAATCGTGGTATGCTTGCCTTTCTCGAGCGGGAGTTGAAGCCGAAGTTCCTTGCTGATCTTCTTCCGAACGGACTTTGCAAGGTGCTTTCCGCAGAGAATTCGACCCGAATAGGCTTGCTCAACCACGGCCGCTTTGTCGCACGAATCGCAACGAGGGACGGTGAACGGAAGGGGCCCCTCGTCCTGCATGGTTCACGCTCGCAAGGCGTCTCGTTTCAAATGAGCGGCTGGACGATGGATTTTCATCGTTCTTTTTCTAAAAAAATTTCAATTGAATATTTGATTTATCAATTTGTAATTTCGCATTATTCTTCCCTCGGTTTTTCCGGAGCCGAAGGCCGAATGAAAACCGGATTCGCCCGAAAATTGCACCACTGCGCCCCTTCATTGAGGCCGTCCAAA
>Ga0222716_10003525_pt1 | contig 12475 bp, 21 predicted proteins | sample C33_13DmetaG_FD_165044 | JGI IMG/M metagenome (GOLD analysis project Ga0222716, IMG submission 165044) | Estuarine water microbial communities from San Francisco Bay, California, United States - C33_13D | ecosystem: Environmental > Aquatic > Marine > Unclassified | place: USA: California... | reverse complement strand
AAATCATCAATGGCTCTACAAGCAGCATTTATAGCAATATCAATGTTTGTATCTTGAGCTGTTCCACTAAGTCCTAGCCAAGTCTTAACATCTGCTTTATCAACATACTGAGTATGAGCCATTTAGATTATTTATCCTCTGATTTTTTTACAGCTTTATTTTCTATTTTTTTCTTTAGAACTTTTTTATCTAGTTCAGCAGGAATTGGCTCTCCCATACCTGCAACAAGAACAGCTTTAGCAAATGGAGGATTAGCTCCCTGCTTTAGTTTTCCTGTTTCTTTATCTTTCCAGACTTTATCCTCTAATTTTTCTACTAATTTCATATTTTTTTGATTCTCCAAATTATCCCAAGCAGAGCCAACAACCTGAGTTGTCATAACAAAAGTGTGGCTCTGCTTAGACATAAATTATTTATTCAATACTTGCTATTGAAGTAAATGCTTGTGGTTTATAAACAGCCAAAGCATATCTTAAAGATGCTTTAACAGTTAATATATCTTTGCCAAAATCTCCATCTTTAGCAGAATCAGAAATTAATAATTCCATTCCTCTTCTAAATACATGGTTTATAGCTAAAGATCCACCAAATTTACCTACAAGAACATCTACTGATGAGCTTACAGCACCACCAATTTGAGATGACTTAACAACAGGTAATCCCCAGATAGTTGGGCTTCCTGCAAATGCAGAAGCTCCTAGCATGAAGTTGTTGTTTCCATCAACTTGTCCTGCTAATGCTTCATATCCTGCAGGTGCCATAATAATAGCATCTGGGCTTAAGAAACCATTAACTTCACAATCTTTGATAGCTTCTAAGATTGTTCTTAGTTTGCCACCAACAGTTGCTGGATAAGTCATAGCATCATAAGTGATTGTATTAATACCAGAAGTATTTAAAATACCTGTGATATTAGATCCTGCACCATCTCCATTAATGACTTCTTTTTCAAGTCTTTGCATGACATGGTTTGCTAATCTGCCATCAAAATATGCTCTTGCACCTGCTTGATCTTCAAGCAACTCTGCTGTAATAGGCAAAGTTGTGATGAATTTTCTTACAGGAGCAGTTACAGCAGTATAGCTGAAAGCATCCTCTCCTGAAGCTGATCCCTCAGCAGTTTCTACAGCATTATTTGTAGCTGTTTCTTTTAAGAAATAGTAAGTTGTTTGATCTGTATTGATTGAATCAATCAAGTCTAATACAGGATTTGGATTTGGCTCTAAAGCTGAGATTACTTGTTGATAAACAGTATCTCTTGTCCATACTGAAGTTGTAACAGTTGTTTTAGCTTCAAATGGAATATTTTTTTGTCCATGATCCACAAATCCTTTATAAGCAGCTGATTCTAAGAATTGTTGTCCTATTGATTTTGGAGCTTCAACTTCTGGCTCTCCATATACAGGCATTCCAGAAACTTTTTTTGAAGCTTCAAGATTATCAACATTGGATTTTCTCATTTCCTCATAAGATTGAAGTTCAGTAATTGAATCTCCAAGCTCTGCTAATTCTTGATTTCTTCTCTTTATTTCTTCTTTTTGATCTGAAGAAAGTTCAGACATATCTTTTACAGAGTCAAATATTCTTGCTAATTCTTCTGATTTAAGAGCTTTTTCTGCTCTCATTTCTTTTAATGTAGCCAATTTTTCTCCTTTATTAACTATTTTCTAATAAGTTCTTATGAACTTCTAAAAATAACTCATCATCTTTAACAGGATCATATCCATATTGAGCTAAGACATCATCCAACTTTATATAAAGTGCATTTAGTCCTGCTAAGTATGTTTTAATCATCTCTGTAGATTTTGAGCTTAATGTCTTTTTTTCAGAGTTTCTAAGAGAAGCTAGATCCTCTATTCTCTCTGTGAAAGCCTTTAACTCCTCAAGAGAAGCCACAGCTTGTTCTCCAAGCCTCATGCCCTGTTGGGATGAACTAATGATACTTGCATCATCTTTGCTTGAAACCTTTGGCTCTGTAGATTCTAATTGCATTTCTGCTTTTATTTCTTCATCTACAGGCTCTAAACCTGATTTAAGTGCTTGAACAAAGCTATTCTGTTGAGCACCTACTAGCACAGGAGAAACCTCCCATACTTTAACATCTTCTAGTATTCTTACAGGAACTTCTTGTCCTTTAGAATCAATATGTGTTCCTTTACTAGATTTTAAAACTTGAAATCCATAACTGAATTGCTGCATATCTTGCATTGCTTTAACAGTTTCATAAGCTTCTTTACCTGCTTCAGTATTTAAGAAGTAACCCTTAAAAACAGCTTTTTGATTATCTGTTTCAATAATTCCTCTGCCAATAACTTTACTCCAATCATGATTCCAGACTAATGGAACTTTGTTCCCTGTATATCCTGATCTAAGAGCATTGGCTTTAGTTACATCATTATCACTATCAATTACATCAAATAATGAAAAAACTGCTTCAATGTATCTTGTATCTCCATCTTCTTTAAGCTCAATTGGAGCATTCTTGAAAGAAAGATTTTCTGGTCTTTTTATTTCACTCATCTATTACCTCTATATAAGCTTGTGTGCATCTACAATTAGCTATTAAACCTATAGGAGCATTTGGATCTCTAGGTCTATCTAATTTAATCCCATTATACAGATAAAAGCTATCCATAGGAATTCTTTGATTGTCCAATTCAAAATGAGCTTCTCTAACAATCCCATCTCTCCTAGATACCCATTCTTTTTCTAATCTCTTACCTGTAGCTTTAGCAGATCTTTCTTGACTCCAAGAACTAACCTTACCAACTTCTGTTCTAGATATATTTTTAGCTCTACCTAGTGATTGCCCACCAAGAACAGTATTAATATTCTTTGCTAATTGATTAAAGAATTTTTCTCCCTCAACTGTTCCTGCAATAGGAGCAACAATTCCTAACTCCTCAAACTCTTTTAATGTATCAGTAATAACTTTGGCTATTCTTTTCTTTGTTGTTGCATTTAAGTCATTCATAACTCTCTTAGCATTCTCTTGTATAAAACTTGCTGCTTGTCCATCTTGAAAGACTGATTGAACTGCTGCAGGAACTTCTCTCTGTCCTCTATAAAAACCATTATCAACAATTTTCTTTAATGTTCTTCCTGCAGGTAATAATGTTGCTAATTCCTCAAATACAGTTCTAATTGCTTGTTCTTCTGGTATAGATACTCCTAAATCAACAGGATCTGCTGCTTTAAAGTTATCATTTGCAGGAAATAAGTTATCCCAAGTTCTTACTGACATATCATCTGCCAAAGAATAGAACAATGGTAATAATTCTTTATCAAACTTAGAGCTTTGTAAAAATAAATCAATATTAGTTTCTAATGTTTGTGTATCATTTGATGCTTTAGCTACATTAGATAAACCTCTCCTTTGTCTATTTAATTCCTTAACATAGACACCAGACATAAACTCCATCCATTTATTTTCAAGATTATCTATAGCTTTCCATAACTCTTTCTTTTCTACCTCAGTTCTATAATGTTTAACTGTTGGTAGTCCTAAGAATTTAGTTGTTGGCTCCTCCCAACCATGTAGAGAAAATTCAATAGACTTTTCCTCTTTAACTTTTTCAGCTTCTTTAATAGCCCAATTAAAAGCTCTCATCTTGTTAGATTTAGATAAATCTCCACCCCATAACAACCAAGCTACCTGCCCTGCTGTTGGTCTATCACTATCTCCTGATAAATAAGCATCTGCATCCTCTGAGTCTAAATCTCCCTCATGTCTAGCAAACCAAGCAGCCATTCTTACAACTTTGTTATCTGAAATCTTGCCATTAGCCATATCTCTGGCTTCTCTCTTTGTTTTATCTGTTAATCCAGATCCTGCATATTCAAGTAGTTCTAATCCTCTAGCAGCATTTTTCTGTATATAATCTGGAACATTCTCTACAGCTTTATTATCTTTCTTTGGTTTCTTAGGTTTTTTAGGTTTGCCATACTTATCATCATCAGCAAAAGATTCTATTTGAGCTAATCTCTCCTCAGCTTCTTCCATAGTGTCATAACAACCAAAAGATCTATCTCCATCCTCTGAATAAACACAGTATTGCCCATCTTGTTCAATAATTACTTTTTCAACTAAATCTATAATCATAGCTTCTTTGCTATCAATAATTCCTGAAGCATATTGCATTGGCTCTGAATGATACATTGTTACTTCTGATCCATCTACAGGAACTTCAGCTATCTGCATATTTCTAACAAAGTAATCTCCATTATCAAGTGCAGGAAACTGTGTTGCTTGTCTTGCTTCATTAACAGTTATGAAACCTGCATTAAAACCCTGAACAATTCTTTGCATCTCAGCATCCTCATCTTGAGATAAAGCTCTAACATCTGAAATATCATATTTGAATAAATAAGCAGGATTATCCTCAAAATCTTTTCTTAATAATTGTTTAGTAAATTCATTAGCAAAGTGATTCCACATTGGAATTAGTTTTTGTTCTGTAAAGAACTCTCTTAACTCTTTAGCATTAGAATAAGTTGCTCTAGCTAATCCTGCTCCAAGTCCTGCTAATATTGCAGGAACACCTAAAACAGCAGATATTCTTTCCTCATTAATATATCTAAGTTGTCCAATCTCTAATTCTTTAGGAGAAAAAGAAAGAGTTTTAATATCAACTTCTCCACCAGATATAACTAATGGTCTGCCCCTATTCTCTCCTCCAAATCTTCTTCCAAATACTTCTGCTATATTTTCAGCTTCATCACTTGTCATTGATAAATCATTTTTTGGAGATATAACAACTGATGGAACACCTGTATTTTTAACTAATGCTGCTCCCATTTGAGAAGCTGCAGCATCTCCTAATATTTCAACCATAACTGATCTAAGAGGAGCTAATCCTCTCCTGTGATTTCTAGGATCTATTCTTTCTCTAAGATGTATCATATCTTCTGGCAAAATCTCTAAAGTGTTGCCTTTTTGTTTATATTGATATTTAGTAATTAATTGTTCATTGTTTCCTTTAACCTCAACCATCTCTGGTAGAAGTGGAACTAATTGAACTACTTGTCCTGCATCATTTCTTAGTTTTAAGATAAAAGCATCTCCTGATACAGCAACAGATGTAACAATATAATTATTCATTAAGTTAGCTGACATATTTGGATTAGGATTAGCTATTAATTGACTTGCAGGATGGTCTTGTATTAATTCCAATCCCTTATCTGTCTTTACATAAACTTCTAATGGTGGCTCACTAAATGCTGTACCTAGAACATTTAAACAAGCTAAAGCTGCAGAGTTACCCTCTGGAGACATTTGATTTACACCACTAAAGAAACCTACATCTGAATTAAATGGAAATACTATCTGTGATGTTGGAAAATTATTATAAGTTTTTTGTTCTGTTGGTATTGATTGACTTCTAAAAAAGCCTCTAATGTTATCTGCTAAACCCAATTAAGTTACACTCCATGTTGTTTTTCTAACTATTCCAAATCTAGCTGCATAAGCTAGAGCATCCACCATATCATCATGAGATCCAGAGGATGGAAAGCTAGTTAATTCTCTTTCAAATTCTACAAGCCATTTAGCATTTTTCAAAAACCATATAGAGCCATTTTCAACTCCTGCTGCAGCAGGAACTGATCTAGCAGTTTTTGATTTATCTGCCTTTAGGTTTTTTATTGGCAAACCCTGTCTCCTAGCCATCTGAATAATTCCAAGTCCAAAAGAAGCATCTTCAACTCCCAACCAAGACATGTTCCATTTAGTAATCATTGCTTCTATCTTTGGGAGTAAATCAGGAGCTTCTAATCTGTCCCTGAATATGTCCATTATTAATAGCTTACCACTAGGAGTAGATCCAACTGCCATTATTACAGAATAATCAGCAGTTTCTTTAATACTCAAAGCTGTGTCCATAGTGCCAAAGATAGAAAGTTCTGAATGCTTAACTACTTCATCTCCTAAGATATATTCTGGATCATCTCCATCAATAACATCATAATATTTAAACCACTCTCTTTTAAACATGTGTCCTACCTCAGTAAATTCTGCTAAAAACTCTTGAGCATAAACTAATGAGCCTAATTCCTCTCTTGCTTGTGCTAGTTCATCAATGTTTATATTTGGATTAGATTCTGTTGGATAGTGCATTATCTTCCAATCTTTTCTTAATTTAGCATTCTCAAATAATGTATAAAGCCAATTCATTCCATTTGGAGTTGATACAAATAGTCCTTTACCTAATGAATCAGATAATATAGGTCTTACTGTTTCCCATGTTTCTTTATCCATATAAGCAGCTTCATCAAAGATAATTAAAGAAATACCACCTGCTCCTCTTAAAGTTTCTGGTTTATTAGCTGATTTAATCTGAATAGTTCCTCCATTCTTTAAAACTATTCTTTTTTCTACTTCTCTAATTTCATAATATTCTTCTGGTAACTGTCTAACTAAAGATTTTAAATTTAACCAACTTTCTAAAGCTTGAGGATAAACAGGAAATATAACCCATACTTTTAAACCTTTAAGAGCTTGATCTATAGCACAAGTTAAACTAGCTGTAGTTTTTCCCCATCTTCTTCCACATATAGCAATAACAAATCTATTTTCATCTAATGCTTTTATAAGTTCTTTTTGTCCAGAATGTAGATCTGGTGGAGTTGCTTCAATAATCTGTGTCATCATCTTGCTCCCAATCCCATTTGAACTTTATTTGAGGATATTCTATTTGTGTTACTTGAACTTGTGGATTTCCTAGTCCATAAATCTGAGAAATCATCTTGTAACAAATATCTAACAATCCTTTAAGTTCTGTAGGATTCATAGAAGCTAAATCTCTTTCATTTATTTCATTTATTATTTTAAAAATTAATGGTTTTAATTCATCAGCTAAATCTCTAGCAGTTTCTCCAACTTGAGCTAAAACTTCATTAACTATCTGCTCATTAAGCATTCTATTGATAGCTTTTATTCTGTCCTGCCATTGATTTTTAGCAGCTATTTGTTTAACTCTCCTGTCTGTAATAGTGAAATTTTTGGAAACTTTTTCATAAGATCTAGAAGCCCCTAAACCTAAATAATATTGAAATCTTTTAAAATCAGAATTACTTTCACCTACTTGTTGTTGATTAGGCAAAGCTAAAGACATATCATCAATATAATCCATAGATAAATTATAACTTAATTGTGAGAATTATCTCCATGTTTGCAGTTACAAACATTAACCCAAGTATTATTAACTTTTTCTTTAAAACATTGTTTTTTAACTTTAATATCATCAACTTCTAGCCAAACTTGTGCATCATTAGGATTTTCCTCTTTAACTAAGTTATATTTAAGCTTTGCATTACCCATTAGCTCTATATGTTTAGCATTAAGTAATTCTTTTTCTCCCTGCTCATTAGTTACTTCAAACACAGGCAAATCATAGTTTCCTTTATTTAGATTTAATCTGATGTTATTTGTATTAATTGCAATATATTTAGCCATTAATTACCACCAAGCTTTATTAAAACCTCTGTTAAAGCCATATTTAATTCTTTTTCTCTCATAGCCAAATCTACTACATTTTGTTCTAATTTATTTATTTGCACCATATAAACAGCTACTAAAGATTGAAGTTCATTAACTGTTTTAAACAACCAACTAACTAAAGCTAATATTCCTGCCTGAAGTAATTGGCTAGGATTTAATTTTATATTCATTTTTCTCCTACATTAAGTTAGCTAATAGGAAAGCTAGAGAAAGTAATACACCTATATAGCTAAAAAACTCTGTTTTTGATAACTTTGCATTAACTTTTTCATGCAATTCATCTATTCTTTTATTTATTTTCTCTTGTCCATCAAGCACTAGCATTAACATTTCTTTTTGTGTTAAGCCATTTCCATTATTTTCTGGCATATCATTAATTTACAGGAGAAATACAGAATAATGAAACTCTAACATTTTCTTTAGCTCCATCCTCTAAAATCCAAGCTGAAATAGTTTTTTTAGTAAAAAATTGAATTGTTCCATATCTCCAGAGAACTTTATCTGTTTGAGGATCTATTATTCTTTCATCAGTAGGAATAACAAATTTAACTCTTTGATGCTTTTTAAATTCAGTTCCTCTATAGTTCATCTCCAAATAATTCCCTGTAGTGCATTGTCTTTGCTGCTTTTCTATAAGTATGTTGATCTAAAGCTGAATTTAGTAACTGATCCTCATCATGTTTTAAATTTATATAAAATATATGCAAAAAATTAGTTAAAGTTTGTGCTGATTCCTCTTTAACAGTAACTGTTCCAAGTTCTGTTGTAGTTTCTATGTTAAAAGATCCATCATAATTCATTGTGATTTTAACTAATGTTGGCATTGATTTCATAAGCATATAAAACTCAACACCTCCCTGATGAGCTAATTTTTTAGAAAATATTTGAACAGGATCTACTTTAGGCTTTACTTCACTAATTTTTTGTAATTTATCAACTAAGGTATGTTCATCATTAATAAACATCATTACAGTTCTATAACCAAGATTTATATCATCTGCAGCATATTCCATTAAAACCTCTTATATTGTAATCTTGTTCTAAATGCTTCATTCTACCTTTACTTCTTTGCATTATCTCTAAATGATTATCTAAACAATCACATTTATCATCAATTAAATCTGTTTCAAAATAATTAATATTTTCATTAATAGGTATTTTATAATAAAATTCTCCCTGTTCATTTTGGTTTAAATAATTATCTGAAATATTTTTTATATTGATAGTTGCAAATTTATTAGGAATACAGTTCATAAATACACAACCTGCCTCAACATTGATATATTTAGAAACATATCCTCTAAGTAGATCTATTTTGCTTTTAGAAATATAGAAATTAGAAAGTTTATCTAATGAATGATTATGCCAATAAGCAGCAACTTGAAGTTCCATTGGATAATAAATTTTATTAATCTTACAAACATAATCCTCAAAATAGTCCTCTTTGTTTTTTACTATCTCCCAATTCATATAAACACAAATAAACTCCCAAGATTTTCTTGCTTTATTATCAAACAAATCATATTCATCTTTTATAATCTGCCTTCTACCATTTTGATTAAGTTTCATATCATCCAAATAAATTTAACTGTAAATCCATATTTTCAAATTCAACATCATAATTATTATTTTCTCCTTTAGGATAAGGTAATATATTTAATTTAAAATCTTTTAATATTGTTTTTCTTTGTTTTTTAGATCCAAGAATATAAATATATCTATGTTTTCCCAATATTTCTTTTCTTTGTAAATTATAAAATTTTATAATGTCTTGATTAGTAATTTCATTTTTACTTTTACTTATTTCTTTTTGAAAAGTTGAACTGTGTTTTTTATGTCTAAAATTCTTAAAATGAAATTCTTTTCCATCTGGATATTCATATTGAACAGAATTTGAACTTACACCTGTGTAAATGAAATTAGTTGCTTGATAGATATATCCATGATGTCCAGAATTTGGATCAGCAAAACTAACAATAATTAATGGTTTAGGTAATAATTTAAAAGATTGTGTTACAAACTGTGATAATACATTTTTTTCTAAATTATTTACTGTAATCAATCTATTTAATTCATAAACTAAATTCCTGTGTTTTTCTCCAGCTATAGATTGTGCTAACCCTGCTGATGGGCTCATGCCATAGGTAACAACTCCTTTAATAATTCCATCTATATACAAACCATAAGCATAAGATACAGAACATAATCTTTTTGCATAATGTTTATTTAATAACCAATCACTATAAACACTTTTAGGAACTTTTTGCACTAATATTTGCATAATATATTCTCCTGTCTTTACTCCATTTTTTATTTTCTCTCCAATACATCAAATCACAATCAGAACAAATAAACTTAGATCCTCTAAACATTGTTCCTCTATCTTTTAAAAAATCACAAGATAAACAGACATATCTAATTTTCATATTTTCCCCAACATTTTCTACTATTATTCCAATGATGCCAACCATCATTTCTAACTAACCAAGCTGCAGTTTTTATGTTTGTTTTAGGATTAAACATATCTAAATCTTTATTGTATATATCTTTTTCTAGCCATTCAGTTGTTTTTTCCCAAAATTGAAATAAACCCTGATCCTGAGAATTATCTTTATTAACATTAATTGCATTTGGATAACCATCACTTTCACAGCTCATAACTGCTAAAGCTTTTAATGTTTCATCTCCAAAATATTGCTGAGTTAATCCATACCATTGTTTAACATCTTGCAAATGATTGCAAAGAAAATAATCATCTATAGATTGCTTAGTTATTTCATTAGTTAGAAGTAAAGAGCAACCTATAAATAATTCAATCATTAAATATAATCCTCAGATATAAGCCATAAAGTCAAAGCTCCTAAACCAAGAACAAGAATAACTAAATAAAAATCCATTTATTCCTCCTCTCCTATTTCACTATCCCAACAAGTATTGCAAACAGAATGATCTTGATCTTGTTCTGTCATTGCTTTTTTGCAAAACATACAATAACCAGAGAATGGAGCAGCTTTAACATTATTGTTATCTATTTGATGATTCCAGAATGCTTTTAATTCATCACTTAATTCTGACATTATAAAGCCCAATCTTTTACATAAGCTTTATGAACTCTAGGTGTTCCATTTTTATTTAATTTAGCTCTTTGCTTATTGTTACAATTACAGTTCTCCATATAAATCCCTGAATTATATTCATCATTAAGCCTAGCAACTGCTTTTCTAAGATTTCCATTATTAGAATATATTGGATCTAGAGAACATATTTTGCCCTCTAGTTCCATAATATAATGAATTTGCTTAAATTGTGATAAAGTCTTTCTCTCTAAAGATAAAGTTTCAAATTTTGTTAATGGTTTTGATCTAGCAAATATCCCTAACATTATTCTCCTCCATCAGTTTCAGTTTTAGAAAATGTAATAATGTCTTGAATTTTATTTTTAATGGTTTGTAAATTAGAAATATTTACTTCCTTTTTATTCATTCCCATTTCTCCCAATGCTTGTGCAAATAATTGTCTAGCTTTTTCTAAATCTCCATTAGTTAAATCCAATGCAAAATCTTTAATATTATCCATTACAGCTTGTAATTTCATAGATACATCTTCAACTAATCCATCTTTTTCTAATAAATTAATTTTATTTTGCAATTTATCTATATTTTGTTCTTTATTACTTGTATAACCCTCATATTTGTATTTAACTCCCTGATTAAGCGGCTTATCTGATGACTTATTGTCATTTACAGGAATTGTATCAACATCATCTTTACTAGGAACAATCCCAATCATTTCCTCAGCTAATGTAGTTTCAGAGAATACAATTCTAAGACATCTACCATTAGCTTTGGTGTTAGCCATCTCAAACCAAGAATTATGATCTTTATTTGTTTGTTTTGCATAAGCTGTAGCCTTTGGCTCTAAGTCATCTTTATTTTCAAAAAAAGAACTTTTAAAGATAACCCAATCATCTCCATATCCCATCATTTCAGAAACTAATCTGCAGTTTGGATATTCTTTATTCATTTTGCTGATGAGTTCATCAACTGTTACATAGTCCTCTAGGAACTTAGGCATTTGTGCCATTTTCAACCTCCATTTTATTTTTTCCAATATATTTTAATTTATTGCATCCATCAAAAGTGCAATTTCCCCAAGCTACTGATTCAGCAACTTGAAAGCCCTGATCTGTCTGTATAGTATAAAAAAATAACTTAGGATTTTTAGAATTCCAATATAAGAATTTATAAGCCCAAGTATTTTTAGTTTTTCTAACTATAGGATAGAAGTAAGACATTTATTTTTTCCTAAATCCACATAATATTGCACAATCTTTACAAAGATGTATAGGATTATTAATAACTCCAAAATTATTATGAGTTTCAGTTGCTTTATTTTTTTTACATTTTTTACACATTAGAATATATTTCCTTTATGTAACACTTCTCCTTTATTTAATCTTGAAATAAAGTCTGTCTTACTTGTTAATAACTTTTCCTCTAACCATAGACTAAGCCAAGCTAAAGTCATTATTAAACTGATTAATCCATAAGCTGCTAAGCCTAGATAGATCCAATGTTGTATCTGCATATTCCTCCTAATCAATGCTTTAATATAAATTTAATAAAAATTTGTCATATTGTCAAGCATTAAAAGTAGAAATTTAAAATAATAGGAACAAACCCTGTTACTAGGTTTGTTCCCTATTTAAACAAGTTTGGTAGTGATTGTTATATGTAGAGCTAACCCTGTGCCACTCCCTCCCAACCAGAATGACTAAGTTTAGTAGCATTATCAATATGTGGAATAATTGGCTTTAACCCAAGTTATCATGGTGTAGCTAATCCACTTTATAGAACTCTGATCCTTTATCTCTTTCTAAAAGCTACAGAGATAAATTGCTTGTGTTTAACATATTAATTTAGTGTTAAGACAAAAATAGGTGTAATTAAAATTAATATTTGTTCCAAAGCTTTGTTA
>Ga0222716_10003519_pt1 | contig 12500 bp, 14 predicted proteins | sample C33_13DmetaG_FD_165044 | JGI IMG/M metagenome (GOLD analysis project Ga0222716, IMG submission 165044) | Estuarine water microbial communities from San Francisco Bay, California, United States - C33_13D | ecosystem: Environmental > Aquatic > Marine > Unclassified | place: USA: California... | reverse complement strand
TTTTTGCTTTTTTTTTTTCCTCTTTTTTTGTTTCTTTTTTTTTTTTTTTTTTTTTTTTTTTTTTTTTTAGCACCACCATTTAATTCATGGTATCCAAATCCAGATCCACCTTTTCTTTTTTTTCTTTTTTTTCTTTTTCCACCTTCTTGTCCAGCTTGAGGATTTTCTTTGTAAGTTTGATTAGATTGTATTTGATCTATAATGTTATCCATTTCATTTTTTTCATATTCGATACCAGTTATAGCATTATCTAAGGTTCCTCCTCCTAATTTATAAGCAAATTCTTTTTCATAGCCGCCATCCATGTTGTAACCACAACCTTGACCGCCTCTTTTGGAAGTAGGTCTTCTTCTTTTTACTACTTTACTCTTAACTACTTTTTTAGCAGCTAATTTTTTAGCATACATTTTTTTATAATTAACGTAGCTCATAAATTTACTTTTTACGGTTTTATGCATTACATATAATTTGCTACTACCAGCTTTTTTGTAAACATTAACTGGTTGCTTTTTTCCATCGATTTTCTTTGTACCTACTTTTTTATATTCTGTCATATTGCTCTATTAATAAATAAGAAAATTTATTAAACGCACTAAAAATTAAGTAATATTATATTCTTTGCGAATTTCCATAATATCTTTATAGTTTGGTATTATATTATTTTTTTTCTCCGACTCTATTTTTTGCTCTATAAATTCCTTTTTATCCTTATCTAAAATTACAGTCGACAATCCTATTATTTTACGATTTAATACATATTCAATAACAAAAAATGCTATGAATATAGTAAATAACCATGCTGTAAGAAGAGAAATAAGATTAATAAGTTTATCAGTAATATAAAAAACTATAGGATGTTGCTTAATTGACAACGAAAAAAATCCTAATATATAACCACCTATAAGTATTGCAATCGGTTTTAATATTTCTTCAATTAATTTTTTTATAAAATCTGAAGTAGTAATACCAATAGTAAAACCAGACGCAGCAATTAGCACTTCGTGCTTAAAAATATATTCTTGAAAATCTTTATAAAACTTTTTAAACATAATATCAATAAACATTTTAGTAACACTAATTTAATATAAGTATATTTAATTATTTTCTTCACTAATACTTTCAATTATATCGAGAATACTTTCGCAATTATTAGCTAAAGCAGTATTAGATTTATCCTTAATTGAATTTACAATACGCGCGATTTTATTTAGTTTATATACAAGCTTATATTTTTTAGTATAATTTCGCAAAGCATACCATTCAACATCTTCTTCTGTAGCAAACTGAAACTTTTTCAACAAATTACTATTATCACCAGTATTGTAATCAAAACTATCTTGAATATAATATGTTAGAATTCTACTTTTAACAGCACCATAAGTGCGTCCCAACTTCACAGAGGCGTTTTCAATATCAATACGTGTAATAATGCTCTTATCAGCAAGTTTCTTTAGATAATTATCATTATCTACACTCCACTTTTTACCATGATTATCAGGGGTGGGAAGGACAGAGGCAACGGGGGGGCAGAGCGCAATAGCAGCATTTCTGGTCATAACAGTCATCGTTTTTTTGTACAATTATGTCTTTAAAAGTGCACAATCAATTTTTATTTAATATAATATAAAAATAAAATAATATTTTAATATTATTATGGAGAGTTCTAATTCTAATAGAGTCGTAGATGAATTAATATTGGTTAAAAAATTATGCAAAATGATTAGAAAGATACCATCAATAGATAAAAAGTATATTTGCCTATACATGCATAATCAAAGAGAAAAAAAAATAAAGTATTTTAAAAAATGGAAAAAATATCACTATGCGAAGACTAATCGCTGAGTAAATAATAATCATGTTTATTCCAAATATCGTGACAATATGTTAATATACCACCATTATTTTTAGTTCCCCATGCTAAAAATCTTTGTATACCTGATGCGTTTTTGAAAAAACACACAAACTCAATATATATTTTATCATCATTACTAAAGTCATTTAGATTCTTAGGAATATTAATATAAATACCATCCCTAAATTTAAGTTGATAATATCTATCTATATCTTTATCTGATATCGGAATAAAATATCTATGATCAGCACTCCATGTTAATTGATTATAATGTGTATTATTAAGTATATTTTGTATCCTATAATTTCCTTGCCAATTGTTTTTCAAAATAATATAGTTTATAGTAGTATAGTTATCAAAATCTGTGATATCACTTATGTCAATGTTTGTATAATTTAATTTTATTTTTTTATTCGAATTATAAAGATCGTATAAATTAATGTGATTTTGTAAATTAATATTTTCGTCAATCAGAGCATCTTTTTTTAAAATAAATTCTTTTAAATTGCCATTTATACCATCATACGATAAATGTAAACCTGTACGTATCGAATTGTTATAAATATACCCTTCTGTTAGCCAAATATTAAAGGATATAGTGTAATTAGTATTATTAATATTTGTTTTATCAATTAAATCTTCAATAATTTCATTTTTTGGAATATAAGGAGAACATGTTATACTCGCATAATTGGATCTTACTATTAAAGTACGTAATATGTTAGCATTTTTATTTAATTTATTATAAGTTTGTGTGTGTTTTAGTTTTATAATTCTATTTGCATATAAATGCTCGCTTTTGTAATATTCTTTATTATTGTCATTGTATCGCCTTTGTTTTATATAATATGAAGGTAAAAATATAGTGTCATTAATTATTTTGGTACTTCTTATTTTATTACTACTACATATGTAGTTACTTAAAACAATATTATTTCTCCAGTATTCAGGATTCGCAATTATATCATTTTTGGTTTTAATAAAATCTATATTATTATAATAATACCAATTACCTATATAATTAGATGCCCTATTATTATGTGGAAAAAGCTTATTATTCCAATTCCATTTGTTGTCAACACAATTAAAAGTATGTTTTATAGGATATATAACGGAATATAAGTTAAAAGATAATACAGTATTTATAGATAATACTATTAATAAACGTCTCATTATATTATTAAACTAATAAATATTTAAATGATATTATAAAATAATTTAAAAATATATTGCTTTAATAATTTTAAAGAATGTTTAGGTTTATATCTAAACCATTTAAACGATGGGCATTCAATAGGGCTAAAAATTATACAAATTATTATATTAAAATATACAATATTAAATATATTATTAAGTTTTTAAATAAAAGAAAAAAACTTGCAAAATTGAAAAATAACAATAAATTAATAAAGCTAATAGATAAGCTAAATGATACAGAATTATTTAATAATATATCCAGTCATTTTAATAGTAATGTTGTATATAAAACCAATGACGAAGAGTCTTTATTTTTATTAATTAATACTCATCTTCTTAATACATCTGATATAGTTAATATTTATAATCATGTTTTTATTATTGATTTCGTAAATTATATTATTAATTTGAATAATATTAACAAAAAAGATTTAGGTCTTGATCATTCTAAGGTAAGAGAATATTGGCTCAAAAGAGGACCAAGAATATTTATAACTTCTATAATATTCGTTATATCGAATTACTTATTATATAGATATTTGAAAAAAATAGATTATTATACAAATATATATTTAATATCAATAAATATAATAACATTATTATTATCATTTTATATGTTATATTTTAGATTACCAGATAGCATTGAATCGGCTGTAGCAAGAACTACACATGATTATTATGTTAAATATAAGGAAAATTTATCATTAATGGTATAATATTAATTAAATGATAATAATAACAATCCTAATGTTGTAAATATTACACCTAAAATACCGCGTTCTGATATTTTAAGAGACTTATCATTGTCATTATAATAATATGTGTATAATAATATTATCATTATTTCAAGAGATACAAATGCTCTAAAGTATGCTGGATTTGGACATGCTTTTATTATATAATAACTCAGTAAAATTAAAAAGAATACGACTACTGAATATATATAATATTTGGGTTTGTAAAATTCGCTATAATGATTTAAATAAAAAGATAAAAAGTATGCAATACATAATATTCCAACTAACATGTTAACAATTACCGGAAATATATATTTAGGAGTATCATCAATTCTCAAAAACATAATTAAACTTGCTGATATAAAACTTCTAAATATTGATAAAGGTACCCAATACATGTTATTAATGTCTATATAAATGTAATAAAATAATAAAAAATTGATAAGATATGATAATGATAAAACCTTATCGCAATAGCAATATGGAACAAAAGAATTTCGTAGTGTCCTTCATCAACAACAATGATAATACAAATACTGTTCTCACGGGTTTCAATCGTCAAATCATGGAGATTATGATTGCTATAAATAACTCTGCAAATTATCAAGAAGCTCAGCATAATAAAATCAATACTATCCGTGAATTTGTCGAAGCAAATAAAAAAGATATCGAGTATCTCATCTATATTTATAGTATCGAACTTGCACTCGGTAAATATATTAACAAGTTTAAGATGTTTAATAGTAATTCTACCATTCTAATAACAGATCTTGCAATTCTAATTATTGACGAAATTATTTGTATTTATGAGATTCAAGTTAAAGAAATTAAAAGGGAAATATCAGAATCTCTGGATAGCGACTTGCAATTTAACTTAGAATCTCGTGAATAATTCAACAAAATCATTGGCTCAATGATCTCGGAAAATTCAAATTATTAAAACAATTAATTTATATATATAGTTTTCTTAATATCTATAATATCATCTTTAATGTCTTTGAGTTCTTTTTTTAACTCTAAATTTTCACTTTTAAGAGTTTCTACTTGCTTAGTTAAATCTTTAATAGCTTCAACAAATACAGGAGCCAATTTTTCATAACAAATTGTTAGATAATTTTCACCCGATTTTGATTTAATAACGCCATTATTATCTCGCATGACGTCAAATGGAGCTATCTTTACAATTTCGGGTAATACTTTTTGGACATCTTGGGCACTTAGACCTATTTCTTTTTGGTTTTCAAAGCCATTAGCAATCGCTATACTATTAGGTTTATAATAATATCCTTTTAAATTATTGATGATTTCCAATGGCTTATCTATATTTGCTATAAAATCTTTAAGTCTACAATCTGAATAATTAGCAGTTATAAAACCGGTAGCTATAATATTTCCTATCACATGCAATCTTTCAGAAGGTTCAATACTATTACCATCATCAATATTCTCCTCAAAGTTTGTATTCCCGTCTCTCCCGATACCTACAAAACCATTTTTATTTATACGTAGTTGTGTTTCGGATGATCTTTGCAGATTAATAATACTACCTGCTTTATCATCTGTATTGGGTATATCATATGTTTGATTAATTTTTAAAATACTATTAGCACTATTATTTTTAATATATAATGTCTTAATTTCTATATTTTCAGCTGTAAGACCAATTGCACCTTTAACATATAAATCACTTTTAATAACAACCGGCTCATCAAATGTAAATCGATAAGTTTCAGGAGCAGATGATATGAAAAATTCTTTTTCACCTTCAGGATTATCTCTCAGTGAAAAAAACTTATTCTCATTCCCTCCATTTAATAAATCAGGTTGTAATGATGCTATATCGTCAAGAGTAAATGAACTAATTCTATTTGATATTACATTTGATGTTTCTGTTATTATATCTACTCCATTAATTTTATAAGCTCCATTTGTATTAATATCACCATTTACATCTAATCGATAATTATTTTCTACAAATGGTATTGTACCAATACCAACAATATGTGAATCTTTTAGTGTTGATGCTGGATACCAAATTATATTACCTTCCTTTACCCATTTTGAAGCAGCAGAATTAGTTGCTAAAGTTAATTGATTATCATCATTAAGAATAAAATCATCATTATTTATTTTTAAAAGACCTCTTTCAGTTGCTGATGCGCTCGGAAATTTTTCAAGATCAAAATCTAAAATATTCCCTCCAATTATAATATTGCTACCATTAGGCAATATTATATCACCATTGACTAATAATTGTTTATCAGTATTACTCCATTTAAATAGTTCTGTTTGCCCTATACTATATTGATTATCTCCAGTTATATTACCAATAATGATACCTCCTTTTATGTTAAAATCATTGTGACCTGTTCCACCTCTACTAACGGGTAATGTTCCTGTTGTTATATTTGTTGCATTAATTGAAGCTATTCCGCTACCATTACCCTTAAAGTATGTTGCATTTAAAGTGTTATTAATCCAAGACAAACTTGAACTTTGATCTATTTTATCAATACCACCATATAATAATTGATATGGTTTTATATCATTAACACCCGTACCACCTCTTGATAATGGTAAAACACCATCACTAATATTTGCAACATTTATTAATGTAATATTACTACCAATTCCTTCTAATTCTTTGCATTTAATATTACCATTAACATCAAGAGCAATATCAGGATTAGTCACTCCGATTCCTATATTACCACTAAAATAACTTGTGCCATAAACATTAAAAATATTACTATATAATCCATCGCTCTCATAATTAATATTAATAACATTTACACCATGATCATCTCCACCAACAAGATTTGTAATATGTAATAATCCGTTTAAGTTAACATTTCCCGTAATATCCACATCATATTCCGGTTCAGATTTATTAATTCCCACTTTGCCACTTTCTTTAACTGTAAAATAATCTGTATATACTCCATCATATGTATTAGATTTATTATTTTGTATACGATAATCTCCTGTTTGTGTAGATATTTGCCATACCATTTTATTACTCTATTATATATGCTGTTATTATTTTTAAATAATTAATTCTTTTCCATAAAATTTGCCATTATTTTCATATATTTTATATTTTTCTATTGTTTCCTTTTTATAATTAGATAAAACTGTTTTACCCATATTAAGATCATTTAATATATTTCTTTGTTTAGTCTTAGGATTAATATTATGTTCATGATTATATGCTAATTTTTTTTCCTTATTAGCTTCATACCATTTTTTATAATTCAGGCGTTTCTTTTCAGCCAATGATAACGCAATTTTATTTGGTTTATCTTGAACTTCTTTGTCTTCTTTGACTTCTTTGTCTTCTTTGACTTCTTTGACTTCTTTGACTTCTTTGACTTCTTTGACTTCTTTGTCTTCTTCCTTATCGTATTTTAAATAAAATCTTTCAATTACATCACGTGATGTTCGCATTCTTACCTTCATTAATTCCTTGTGTTTATTACTAATTACAGGGTAATAATGTGATACAAATGCACTTCTCAATCCATCAATGCAAATATTTTTATCATTAGAAACTTGTCTCAATGTATCACAAATAGTATTAAAACTTGCTTTACTAAAATTTTGCTTTTGCCAATTATCCTTACTGATAAATAAATAAGGTCTTGGATATGTGTCAATCGAATATTTAATTAAATCCGCCAATTTCTTATTATGATCCTTAATATGTGTGCTATCTAATTTATATGTAATACTCTTATGATTTTTAACATTTTCGTTAAATATAAATTTAATTATTTTGGATATCTTGTTATTTTTCAGCTTTTTAAGTAATATATAATTAGCATCATTTGCATCCTTACTATTATATATAATATCCATAACATATTTCTCATGTCGGGAAGGATAATCCCATATGTTTAAAGCTAATGCTAATATAATTTGATGCTTATTATAAATATCGTTAGTATGTTTCATGCCATTTTTTCTATCCTTTTTATGTAATTTATTTACCTCATTTAAATAATCTTTCCGTAAATTATCTAATATTTCGAGTAATTTATCATATTTAATAAACTGCCTTTTTTCATTTTCTGTTACTATCATATTATCATCATCTCTATTATTTTCTAATTCAGTAAAAGCAACTTGAAGTGCTGACATTTTATATCTTAATTCACTTTCTTCACCCACTAATAATTTAATAACTCGCACTAATGCTTTAAGATCTTTATTAATGGTTGCTAATGAACGTCTATTATCATCATGATATTTAAATATTTCCAGTAATAATTCGCGATTATTTATTGCAACCCATGATAAATTATCTTCGTCAATATATTTTGCAAAATTAGGAAATGTTTTAATAAAGAACTGAATGCGATTTGCATATCCAGCATCTGTTTTAATGTTATTAGCCTTTTGATCATTTGTATAAAATGATTTATATTCACCTGCTTCAAGTTTTTTTAAACTAATATCATTTATAATTTTTTTATTATTATCAGAATTGTTCCAATTATAATCTAACAACATTACGTTATTTTCCCATGCATTATTGCAGCTTTTGCCCAATTCTTCGCAATGTTTTTTATAATCTTTAAATAAATTTTTCAGCTTCCAATGATTATTGTGATATAGCTCAGTAAGTGAAGATGATATTTTATCATCTATTTTTTTCAATTCTTTATAGTTGCCAAGAAATTTGTATAATTCAACTTTAGACATAATCTTATTACCTTTATTATATATTAAAATATCAATTTTTCATATATAATAATAACAAAAATAATATTTAAGAAGTATCAAGATTTGTTGGGAATCCTCTTAAATTTTTAACTAATTTAAAATCATCTGTAACATCATATTGAAATATAATTAAACTATTGTCAATATCAACCGACGAACCCATTAATATATTATCATCTTAAGTATTTTTTAAATTATAGTTAATTAGAATGAACTGTAATAATGTTATATCATTAAAACAATATGGTCCCACATGTTGGTTCAATAGTATATTAATGGCAATTTTATATAGTGATGAAAGTAGAAAACTATTATTAAAAAAATCTAAAACGTGGAATAAAAGAATTGAGATATTTAAAACAATTAATTATATATTACATAACAAATATTTAAGAACAAATAGCGCAAGTGAAGATTATAAATACTTTGATAAAATAAGACCCGAATACTTATTAAATAAATTATATAAATATAATAAAAAAAAATTTATGTTTGATTTGCAAAAGCACAAATGTGGATTTAAATCAGAATTATATATTAGAAAAATATATAAACTTTTAGGAGTAAATGTATTATATCTCGATATAGTGGGTAACAATTTATATTATTCACTTTATAATAATGCTACTGTTACAAAAATTGAAAATCGTCAAATATTCATAAAATTTAAAACTATAAGCGAAAACAAAGTTAAAGAGAAATTTGAAAATCCCGATATCATAATACTCACAAATAATAAAAATATTATGAATAAATATCCAAACTACTATAAAGTAGACAAAAAAACTAAATTATATAAATTTGCAATAAAAATGGCCAATAATATAGTAACAGATAATGGTAATGAATATATATTAGATTCTGTTTTACTTAATAATTGGAATAAAAGTAATAAAATCGGTGGTCATTCAATCGCAGGAATTACATGTAAGGGAGACAAGTATGTATATAATGGATGGACGCGTACTACTATTGATCCAAATATTGTTGGAAATGCTGATGATAAAAATATTTGGGAAGAAATTATTAGAGATAATAAAAATTTTTACTTTAATAGTTATTTGAAAGAATCAGTATGGATACCACCTAAAAACGCTACAATAATAAAAGCAAAAGATAAAATTACTATACCATGTGAATTAATGAAATATAATTGGAATGTCAATAAAGACAACACATTTTGTTTAAATACTCAAAAATGTTTATTAGATAAAATGAATCCAAGTGATCTTTGCTTTTCATTTAATAAAGGAGGTAGATGTATAATTTATGTTAAAAAAAATAACATAGATAACTTTAAAAAAGAAACGAAAAAATGTCCATCAGGCAAAGTTATTAATCCTCTAACTAATAGATGTATTAAGGTTAAAACAATTAATACTGTGCGTAAAAATCCATTAAGTAAGCCCGAAAAGAAATGTCCATCAGGCAAAGTTATTAATCCTCTAACTAATAGATGTATTAAGGTTAAAACAATTAATACTGTGCGTAAAAATCCATTAAGTAAGCCCGAAAAGAAATGTCCATCAGGCAAAGTTATTAATCCTCTAACTAATAGATGTATTAAGGTTAAAAAATATACTTAAATATAATTTTTTTCTTCTATAATTATAGATAATGAATTCTTTAGTAGGTGGTGGTGTTAAAAAGACTTATGAACCACTTTACAAAAAATCTGTATGTGGTAAAGATAGAGTAATTTATAAAAAAGTAAAAGGTGAACCAACAAAAAAATTATATATGAGACATAATGGTAAATATGTACAAGTAAAAAAATTCGAAGCTGCTATGGTTGCCGCGGGCAAATGGAAAGCTCCCAAAAAAACTGCTAAAAAATCCCCCAAACCTTACAAATCCAATCAACATAGAAATCCAGCAAACGCGACCGGCGGATTCGTAAAAAAAAGAAAAGTTGCCAAAAACCCAAAGAAAAAAGGCAGTCTTCGTAAAAAATCCTCGAGACGTTCTTCAAGACATTCTAACATAAAAGGCATTTAATAGATAATTTAAATTTTTTTTTTATAATATACTAAAAACGTAAAAAATACTCAAATAGCCGCTACTGAGGTAATACATGCTATCAGCGATTCCACCTTTCGGCTTCCCGACAGATTGTCTTCTGTATAAACATGCACTATTGATCCTTTTTGCACCGTTATAGTAGTGTTCCAAAGAAAGTATATTAATAAAATTCGAACCTATGACAAATAACCATTCAAGCAATTTTACAATTATAAAGTTAATGTGATCAAATCATTTTTTTTAATTATTATAACATTTTTGATGCCAAAGTAATCTCAAAATAGATATTTAAATATATAAGTATAGTAATATTTACTATTATTAATTTTTTTCAAATTTTCAAAATCAATTGTTGCATCATTTTCGTTGCAAAAACATATTAAATTATTGAATAATTCTTCATCATCACATAAATTATTGATAGGGTTTGAAAATATATTAAGTATTTTATATGAATTATGAGAAGTTTTCCGTAATAGACAAATATAATTTAAAATATTATTAATATCATCACTATTATAAATACCAACTAATAATGTTGAACTAATAAATCTATTTTTATTTAGCCACAAAGTATCATCTAATATTTTCTTATGATTATTTTCATCACTATTTTTTTTCCAATTATAAAAAGAACTATATGCATTATTATAATTTAAATAACAAATTTTATTTTTATTGAAATTACTGTCATAAAATTTATTAGGACCTATACCAATAGGGTAAGCATTTATAGTATTTATGTATAATATGTAAAATAATATATATAATATTCTTATCATATTATATATATAATAAAATAATTTTATATATATATTAAATACTATTAACATTATTGAAATTTAATTACATAAATTATTATCACATAAATAACAAATATAGTTTTAATTAGTATTGTGAATTTGATTACGAGTACCACATACAGGTTTAAAATATATATCTTCATTGTCACATGTGATTTTGATATAAGAGTTTCTCGTAATTTTACATTTTTTTTTATTATCATATTTTGTCAACTCATAATATTTATTTTCTTTGATTTCAATATTATCAGGTAATTTATTATCTTTTATAGCAGTATTATGGCGTAATTTATTTTTTTCATATTTAATCAAAATTTCATTTTTTAATAAAGGATTTTCGTAAAGTATATGATTACTGCAATAAATATCATTAACTATCTTCCATTCTAATCCACATATTCCACAATAATCACAATTGATTTCACTAAATTTATTGATTTTTAATTTGCTATGCTCTTTTGGTAATATATAATATTTTACTCTAATAACAAAAGCTATGTGCCAAGAAAACCAAATTAATAAATACAAATAATGAATAAAATCATCATATAAAATAACTAACTCATTGCTATTAATATGGTAATAGTGATATTAATCCCATATTAGAACCAAGATAAATATATACATGAAATATATACCAATCCATTAATGTTTGATTTCCTAAAATAGGTAAATAAGCAGCAGTTACAATACTGTATGCTATTGATGTTAAAAATAATGTTACACTATATGAAATTCTATCACCAAGATTATCAATTGGATCAATACTAATATTTAAAAATGAAACTAACGAAATCAAAGACATAACAAACATAATTCGCCATAAATAAACCCAATATTTGCGTTCAACGTAAATATGAATAGTTCTTTTATAAGGTTTTGTAAATGAGTAATTAATTTCTTTATATTGCCATTCTGATAATTGATCAACAATTTTAGAGTTTTTATTAATAATCCAATTAACTTTATAGTCATCTGAATTAGGTAATTCAAGCTCAATTTCTAAATCTTGTACATCGAAAGGAAAATTATCTAATTCAACCTTATCAATAAAACTAATATTATAATAATAATAGTAGATATTCTTGTATATACCATTGCGCATTGTTAAATAAGGACCTATTTTTTTCTCTGATTTAACTTCATGTTTATTTATAAATAGCA
>Ga0222716_10003515_pt1 | contig 12503 bp, 10 predicted proteins | sample C33_13DmetaG_FD_165044 | JGI IMG/M metagenome (GOLD analysis project Ga0222716, IMG submission 165044) | Estuarine water microbial communities from San Francisco Bay, California, United States - C33_13D | ecosystem: Environmental > Aquatic > Marine > Unclassified | place: USA: California... | reverse complement strand
AATACTTGCTGCAGCCCATATCTGAGGTTCTACTCCTGTTTCTATTTTTATTTGTTGTAATAGGTTTTGTTCTTTTATTGCCAGTGCTGTTTTCAATTGATTGGCTTTGGACACGTCTACCCGCACCCCTAGGAAGCGCATATCGACTAAACAAGGAAACAGATCTGTCTCAAGATTAAATATATCTTGAAGATCATCTTCAATAATTATTTTTTTTAAATGTCCCCAAAGTTTTAAAGTTAGTTCTGCATCTTTTTCTGCGTATGCTCCAACTTCTATTGCCGGTAGCTTCCACATATCTGCTTTAGGATCTAATCCTCTTTCTTTAGCTGCTTGATTTAATAATGCTTCGTTCTTCCCTTGATTTAAATAAACCCATGACAATGCATTCAGTGTATAATTGTATCTATTCTCATCAATAATAGATGCTGCGATCATGGTATCTATAATTAAACCGTTGATTTTTATACCTAAATTTCTAATCCAACATACGTCGTACATTGCGTTGTGAAAAATTTTAGTTGCTGGACACGCACAAATATCTCTAAACCATTCAATAACTTTTTTACGATCCATGTTTGGACCTTCTCCATGTGCTATTGGAAAATAACCTTTCCAACCATCTACAGCTACTGCAATACCTACAACCTCTCCTCGACCTACGATGGACCCTGATCCCAGAGTCTTTAAATCTGGATCTCTTGTTTCTAAGTCGATTGCTATCTCATTTGCTTTTCTTAAATCAGGAAACTCTGTAGGTTGTACCCATTCAGTAGTTGGAATTAACATTATTTTTTACCCATGTCTTTCATTTTCTTTTTCTCTAATTCACAATAATGAATTATTTTTTCTAGATCTTCTATGCCGTTTTTGTTCATATAACGACAAACATATTTGATAACATTTCCTTGAAAGAAACTCAAGTCGTTCTTAGAAATAAATTCATAAGGTTGAATGTGAAAGTCTTTGTAGTGACTTCCGCCTATCTGCTTATCTTGTGGAAATACATCATCAAACATTTTTTTGTTCGTCATTTACATATCCTTTCTTTTCAAGTTCTTTATTTATTTCTTCTTTGGTTCCTGAATAAGTGAATACATCTTTATTCACATAATAGATTACGAAATAATTATCGCTGTTTTCTATTTTATCCATACTTGATATTTTTACTTTACTCATTGTTTGCTCCTATTTTATACTCGTTGCTTTTTGTTTTTGCCTTTAATTTATACAAGTTGTTTCTTGCCCTTGTAATTCCTACGTACCAGACTCTATGTTCTTCATCTGCTTTCTCTTCACTTTTCTTAATAGCTTTTTTAATTTTGTGTCCTAAATCTAAACACAAAATAACATTATCTTTTTCTCCACCTTTAATTGCATGAATAGTAGATACCCATATTCTTGCCGGTTGATCTAAATCTTCACCATTATCAATCATATTTTTTATGTATTCTCTTTCATCAAAGTTTGTTTCTTTAAATGCTTCGAACCAATCGATCTCTGGATTCCATTTATCTATTTCAACACCTGTGTATTCCGTAATATCTTTAATTTCTTTTTCATCTAAAATTTTACCCCTACACCATGAGTTGTAATTAACAGATGCATTATATAATCTGACTGCAAAACTCTTGCCTTTATTACTTTGATAATACAAATTACGCTCTCTTAATTCATCCTTTATAGTATTAAGTCTTGATATTGTTCTCGTTAGTATATACCATTGTCCTTCCGATAAATCAACGTGATCTAAATTGTTTATCCGTTGCGTTATTCCTTCAAAGTCTCTAGGATAGTAGTCCTTTTCTTTTCTTAAACCTTTAATGTTTTCAATAGGTAATTGTGATTGTTCCTGTACTGCTATAGATATTCTTTTAGAATACTTTAATACTTTTTCTTTTGCAGGCTCTGAAATAAATCGATCTACATCAGCACCGGCCCAGGCAAAGATAGCCTGATCATCATCACCAGCTAAATAAATATCATCTGCATGTTCTTTTAGTTTATCATATAGTTTCCACTGCAGTGGAGATAGGTCCTGAGCTTCATCAATAAAGATAACTTTAAATTTTGGTAAGTCTGGTTTGTTAATTAGTCTAGTAATCATGTCATTAAAATCTAATTTACCTGTAACTTTCTTATATTCTTTTAGATTATCATCTATGGTTTTTAATAACTTCCATTTGATTTCTTTACGATTGTGTTCGTTTCGATCATATTCTTCTCTAATATTAACGTCTCTATTGATTGCTCTACCTACCATTTGAAAGTATGGACTATCACAATTTAGATAATGTATTTCTTCCTTGTTGTATTTATCATAGTATTTAACTTTAACATTTAAAGCTTTGCCAATTCTTTCGTAGTCTTCTGCTTGTAAAATTTTATCTTCGGATAAACTTAATTGTTCAAACGCAAATGAATGTATCGTTCTAAAATAAAAAAGCTTACTATCTTCTACTGGCATTCTTTCTTTTGCTTCTTTAGCTGCTTTCTTTGTAAATGCAAAGTATGCAATCTTATCAATAGGGGTTCCGATTCGAAGATAGGCTCTGGCTCTGGATATTAATCTATATGTTTTACCAGTACCTGGTGGTCCATAAAATTTATAGATCATTACACTATTTCCTCTTCCTTCTCAAAGTGTACAATTTCTTCTATCTCATCATCTTCTTTATCAAAGATATATAAAGGTATTGCTGCACAACCATTGACACCTGGATTAGGTTTACCTGTCTTTTTATTCTTACCTGGAAATCTTTTCTTCTTTCCAAACTCTGGTTTTAATTTATCTTCATCATCAAATAGTTGTTCAATCATGTAAGATGTTCTCGATGCATCTTTCTTCCAACCATTGTCTTTTAAATCATTATAGTATTCATCATAAACAAAGTACGCATAGTTATCATCTTTCAATACATTACCACTAGCAAATGAAGTATGCGTTGTTGCTTGTGGTCCATTGATGTATTCTCTTAAATGTTTCTTTAATATCTCTGAAGGCCTGGTCCCTGGAGCCGGTTGCACTGTATCAATAGTCGTAAGCAATGCATTAATAATTTCATAGAACTCCATACCCTTGACCGGTGGTGGTAAGATATTAGCTTGTGCCATAATCAAACCTCTAAGTTCTCTTTGATCTTTTATCTTGTTAACATCTTTCGCATGCACTGGAATCGTTTCACCATCACCTTTCTCCACTGTAAAATAGTATTCTGGATCTGGTTTAAAATCTATCTTCTGTAAGTTATTAAGTACAGGCCAACTTGCTTTTGATTCAGATGCAATACCAAATTTTCTTTTAACACATTCTGATTTCAAACATACTGTATTGATTGGATCTTGATGACAAGTATGTCCTTTAGTTTCTTTGTCCCAAGATTTTATCTTCTTTTTAACATGATCGTCTGTCCAGTTTTGATCAAACTCAAAATAATTTCTAGCTGCTTCTAATACTTTATTCTTCCAATTGTCAGAATATTTTTTCTTAGCAAACACCATGTAGTTATATAAGAATCGATCTCTACCATCTGTCATCTTTTCTTTAGTTAAGATTTCTAAACATGGTGGACCATCTTTAAATTCATCAGCACCACCTGTTAATTCATTAATTACAATTCTATCTTTTATTTCTTTTAACTTCTTAGAATTTACTTTGTTAAGTTCAATACATTGTAAAAATTTATCCAATGGCATTTCAGTTCCATCTGGATACAATGCAACTCTTTCAACTTTATTAAAGTAAGGTAGATTAATAAAGTTTCCATTCATCTTCTGACCATCTGTATTAGAACCTAACTTAGTTTGTTTAGGAAATATTTCTGTCTTGATGGTTAGTTTAAATAAAAATAATACTTGTTCTAAAAATTCTTTGATCTCCAAAGCTTTGATTGGTTCTTCTGTAAATACATATAAATGTAATCCATTACTTTTAGACTTGATTGGAATTAAAGGTAATTGTTTATCTTGAATGACATCTAAATAAAATTTGATATCAAAATTTTTATATATCTTTGGATCAATATCAATTGCACCAAACCTTGCTAAGTTATTATCATTGCAAGGTTGTATTCCTATAGATTTATTTCCATTTAAATGTTCTTGATAATCTTCATCTGTTATAGGTTTGCCTGCCCAGCCATAATCACCTGAGTTAAATTTTATCTTGCCTGTTTCTAAATCCTTGTAGCCTTTGTCTATATTACAAAAACCATAATCACGTTTTAATCCTGTAAAATATTTTATAAAATCTGTCATAACTTTTATTTCTGTTTATGGAGAGGCGATCGCAGTCTCCCATGATCGCCTCCTCTCTAGAGTATTCACTTAGTGAATTATATAATGTCTTCAGTCTTCGGTTGATTACTCTTCTCATACTCCGGTTTCACAGAACCTTTAGACACAGTCTTTTGTAATTCCTGTGCCATTAAATATAAGTCAGCATCTTCCTTCTTAGCCACATCTAAAGCTCTCGCCATAGATGGTTTATAGACATGCCAGCTTTTACTTCCTGCAATTTTACCTACAGTTTTTAAATTATAAACTGCTGCAAACGCTGCTGGATTGTAAACACCTTTGTCGTCTTTAAATCTAAGATTTTTAATCAACTGATTTAATTCTCTCGCTGGTGTTAAGTTAGATGATCTCATTGTAATCACTGCAGGTCTAGGTTCATCACCTAAAACGATCACATAAAAATATGCGGTCTTCTCAATGTAATTACCATTTGATAATCTATACTTACCATTTCTTTCTTCCTGTGCGTCTTCAGGTATTGAAAGATGGGTCATAACAGGTGGAGCCGCTGTGTCTCCCATTTCCTGCCATTCTGGATATCTTGTTTGCACATGTGCTACAATAATATCCACACCTTTATTTCCATCAACTAAAGTACCTAAACCTTTAGCATAGATCATACCTGGTTGAGCACCATCAACGTATTTAGCGTTGGTAGTATTACACTCAGGTGATAGTTGATGTAGGATTTTTAAAATCGGTGTTGACATATCATCCGATTTTATTTCTTCAGCACCTCTCCCAGAGTCACCTCTAAGATTGATAGTCGATAGTGCACCTGCACTATTCTTTTTTTCTATAGCTGTATTTGCCATATATTTCTCCTTATTAGTTATTATTTATTTTTTATTTTTTAATTGCGTTTGACTTCCATCAAACGTATTAAACAGTTCTTCCGGAACTTCTTGACCTTTGTCCTTCCATTCCTTCATAACTACTTTGAGTGTCGATGGGTGAACTTTCTCCTCTTGGATAGGTTCATACCCATTCGACCTCGCAAGGCTAGCATAATCGATAGCCTTGTTATCTTCGCCTTGACCAAAAGATACAGTAATATTATTTTTTACTATATCTCCTAAGCCATTGTCTCGAAGCCAGTGTATTGCCTCTGCTTTCTTATCAGCTTTAACTGAGGCACTATAAATTTTTTTAACTGTTAATTCAGAACCATCTCTAAGTTTTAAACTAGATAGGTTCATCTCTTCCATTAATTTTGGAATAACAATACAACTAAAATGTTTTTCGTCTTCTTTTTTATCTTTTAATCTATCTTCTAATTCTTGAATTTCTCTTTGGATTGTTTGTAACTTTTCTACTTCTGTAGAAAGTTTATCAGGATCAATAGTTTCCATTTGATCTGGTGCATCTTTTCTTAAATCTATTAACATATAATTTCCTTTCGTAAAAGGTATATAGGATAGTTATATGGTAATGTCAATACTAGTTTTGAAAAATATTTATCTCGATTGGATAATAAGTTTTTTCTTGTCGATCCCATTTAAGTAATTTAAATTTCCCGTTTGTTATATCAGAAGCGACAGAACATGTCACTCCAATAATTGCAGGATCGCCAGACAATAATAAATAATCTTCTGAAGTAAAATCTTTTAATTTATTTTTTATATTAATTATTAATGGACCAGGAGAAAAAATCATTTGAGCTTTGGCTGGAAACATTACCGTAATTTCGCCATACTTTTGTGCACCCATTACATTATATTTGGGTTGACCGGTTTCCCTGTCTATCGGAATGTCTTGTACTAAATAAACTTTACTCATTGACTTTTTTACTTTTATAACTTATATACACTTTTAGAAAGAAAAAGCAAACATATGAACTATAAATTTAAAACTAAGCCATACGCACATCAATTAGATGCATTAGAAGCATCTTGGGATAAAGAAAACTTTGCCTATTTTATGGAAATGGGTACCGGAAAATCTAAAGTTTTATTAGATAATGCAGCTATATTATATGATAAAGGTTTGATTAATGGACTGTTATTAATTGCACCTAAAGGTGTTTATAAAAACTGGTATGACTCTGAAATACCAACTCACCTACCAGATCACATTGATAAAAAAATTGTGTTATGGAAAACATCTGACAAATCTAAAAAACAAAAACAAATTTTAAATACTTTGTTTGAAACAGGAACTGACTTTCATATTTTAATTATGAATGTAGAATCTTTTTCTGCCGGTGATGGTGCAGCTTTCGCATATAAATTTTTATCTTGTCATAAAGCGATGATTGCAATTGATGAATCAACTACAATTAAAACTCCAACATCAAATAGAACTAAAAACATTTTGTCTTTAAGTGATCATGCAAAGTATAGAAGAATACTTACAGGTTCTCCTGTAACTAAATCACCATTAGATTTATATTCTCAATGTCAATTTTTAGATCCTTGGTTATTGGGTCATCAATCTTATTATACATTTAAAGCAAGATATGCGATTACTAAAAAGATAGAGGTTCAAGGTAGACGTGTAGAAATTGTTGTAGGTTATACTAATCTTGGTGAACTATCTGAAAAGATAAAACCTTTTTCAAAAAGAATATTAAAAGAAGATTGTTTAGACCTACCAGAAAAAACTTATGTCAAGCATTATGTTGAGCTTACAAAAGAGCAAAAGAAAGTATATGAGCAAATGAAAAAAGAAGCAATAGCTTTTTTAGATGGTAAGATGCAATCTTCAGCTACTGTTATGACGCAATTAATGCGACTCCATCAAATTACTTGTGGACATTTTACGGCAGATGATGGTACCATAAAAGATTTACCTTGTAGTAGAATGACTGAACTAATGAATGTTTTAGAAAATATAGAAGGTAAAACTATTATATGGTCCCACTATACTCATGATGTTAAAAGAATTATTGCAGAGATTAAAAGAGTATATGGAGAAGATTCTGTTGTAGATTATTATGGTGCAACCGATACAGATTCACGATCAAAAAATATTAAAAAATTTCAAACTGATGACAACTGTAGATTTTTTGTGGGTACAACACACACTGGTGGTTATGGTATTACTTTAACTGCTGGTAGTAATATGGTTTATTTTTCTAATGGTTATGATTTAGAAAAACGTCAACAGTCTGAAGCAAGAATAGATCGTATTGGTCAAACTAAAAAGATGACTTATATTGATATCATGGCACAAGACACCATTGATGAAAGAATTGTTAAAGCCCTTCGTACTAAAGTTAACATTGCCAATAAAATTATGGATGAAGACTTTAGAGAATGGATATAAGTATTATAGTCCCCACTATAATAATCCCGGTAGCGAACTACCAACCGCCCAAAAAATTAAAGTTTTAATACTAGTGCAGTTATAACACCACCCATGCCTACTAGTAAAGCACCGGCACAACCTATTAGAATTCTTTCTATTCTGTCAATAGAGGTTTCTAATTTTTCTATTTTTTCATGTGTTTGTTTCTGCATAATACGACAAAGTTTTTCGTGGGATTCTATTTTCTGTAAGGCTAAATTTTTAGTTGATCTAGGCATTAAAAACTTCCCATTTCGTCTGAACCACCTGGTCCTTTTGAACCTGGAGATGCTGCTCCACCATAAGAAGATCCTATTCCACCGCCGCCCCCGCCTCCGCTTGGTTGAGAATCTCTAATCGCTCTAAATGCGTCTATTTTTGCTTGGTCAGCTTGTTTAGCTGCACCTCTCGCTGCGGCTTCTTGTCTTGCTTTTCTATCTCTTAGATTTTGAAAAAATTCTGTACCAGTTCTTGATCTACCGAATGTAGAAAATAATGATTCATCACCATATGCTCTTGAACCTTTTGGCCCAATAAAACCTGGACCTGCACCTTCAAATGCTTTTCTTAATAAATTTAAAGGAGTTGGAATATTACCTAAAATTTCCATTAATTTACCAATACCTTTTTTCTCAGGCCCTTCAATTTGTCTAACTTGATAATCATCTTTTTCGGGATCATAGGGTTCATATACCCCTGAGTAATAATCTTGAAAAGTTTGTTGAGGAGCTACAGTTTTTATTCCATTTGGTTGATAATAATCTTGTGGTGCGTTTATAAAATCTGGTTGAGTACTGTAAAGAGATGCATAATCATCTTGTGGTGCGTTTATAAAATCTGGTTGATAATTATAATATAGGGATTGTTCAGGTTTACCTATTCTTGGTCTAAAAGCATCAATGCCTTGTGGAAAAGCAGAAGATTGAAATGCTTGTAAATTATTAACATTATCATTTAAACCATAAGCAGGTTTTAAATCTCCACTGTAATAAGTAGTATCATCTCTACGTGGATCTTGATATAAACCTTCGTATGCAATATTAGGATCTTTTGATGCTTTTATTACATCTAATAAATCATATATTCCATTTCCTAAATAAGCCATTATGCTAATCCTCTTTGTCTAAGACGTATTTGTTTCTCCTCTTCAGATAATAAAGCATTCTCTGTGGCAGTCAACCCCTGATTCATGACGCCTGGAGCCTGAACCGCTGATGTTTGTATTACTTGTTGATCAGGCATTGGTGTAGGTGGCAATGCAGCTCCACCCGCTGGATCTGTATCAGGTAAAAAATCTTCTAAATTTAATTTGAAATCTTGATATAAATTTTGATTTTTTAATATTTTTTCTAATGCTTTTAATGTTCCCTGAGCACCTAAATAAGGATTTGGTTGACCCCCTTCTCTAGCTATATCTTCAAATCTTTCTAGAATTTTTTCTGAAGGAAAGAAAGGATCAAATTCACCTGATAATAATTCATCTAATGTAGATTTTGGAATACCTCTTTTTTCAAAAATATCTTCTAATTGTTTTATATTAACACCTAGTGTCATAGCATTTCGTAAATGATTTAACATTTTTTTTCTTACATCAAATAAAGTTTTGTTAGCTACGAAATATCTTTCGATAACATCTTTAGGTGTTTTAGGTTCTCCAGACAAAACTCCATATTTTCCACCGGTAAATAATTTAGTTGCATCAGATTCCCCAGTTCTCAAATCATATAAATAAAATCCTAAAGCTTTTTTAGGATCAACTTTTTCTAATCTAAATCCAAAGATACCTGCTAATTCATATGGTATCTCATACATTGTAGGCCCTTTGCCGGGTTCCCCTTTTATTGCTTTGATGGTTCTTTCAAAAGGAGCTGTAGTAGGTTTTAATGTTTTAACTAAATGCTGCATTGCAATTTGAATCTGTTCTCCTAAGGGAGTATTTTCATTAAATAATTCTTGACCTTCTCTAGTTCTACCACCTCTAAAAATAAGATCTGCTAGTGCTTCTGTATATATAGATTCCGATATAAATGGTGATGCAGTTTCACCAGCTGATTTTGCTATTCCTTCAACAAAACCTTTTAATAAAATTTCTTCATCTTCAATACCTTGTTGAATATTTGTTAGTAAAGATTGAAAAGGTCTAGTCAAGGTATCGTAAACATTATTTTTAGACCAATCAGTATAATAAATTTCATCTGTTTCAGGATCTCTTGTAAATATAAGTTGTGAATTCTTTGACCATGGTGCAACAAAATCTCTAGCTGCATCTGCTTCTTCATTACTTATACCAAAAATAGCTTGCGACCCTTTAATTAATCCATAAGGAATTACTACTGTAGCTGTTGTCATACCTAACAATCTTTTAAATCCTTCACCTTTCATAGGATTAGTGCTAGTAATCATATTTATTTTACCTGTAATGGGATCTCGAATATCTTTTAAAGCTTGTTTAGCATTTCCTGCACCAGTTCTATATATTTCTGAAGACCATGACATAAAATTACCAACTGGTGACATACGAGCTGCTCTTACAAACTCACCCACTTTTGAATAATTAGGTATTGTATTTTGTACAATTGTTGCAACTTCTTCTTCTAATTCTTGAATTGATTTTTTAATTCCAGCTTTTGCATATTTTTCACCACGAGTAATCATTTGTACTTCAAAGTTTACTATTTTCCAAATATCGTCTTCTGCAACATATAAATCCTGCATAAACTTACCGGTTTTTTTAATTCCTCTAGATACTTTTTTACCCAAAGTATTAATCATAGGTTTTAAAATACTATCTGTTGCAATATTACCTTCTCCAAATCTTATGTCTTTCATAAGATTTCTAAGATCGCCTAATCTTACGTTAGTATTTACTATACCTAGTTCTAAGTATCTTCTATATTTTTCTTGAGATATTGGTGTTCTTGGGCCTCCAACTTGAACAGTACCAAAAGCATTTTTCATTGCTTTTGCAAACGTTGAAGGTTTTGTAAATATAACTCCCGTCCCAACAGAGAATGCACCAGAACTCAAAAAGTTTCTAATATGTGTTGGTATAGATAAAATTGTTTTAGCATATTGTGCACCTGCTTTAGGTGTTAAAATTAAATTACGCCATGCCCATGAAAAAGTTTTACCCAATGGTCCTCCAGTGTCTCCTCTCATAAAATCTTGTATCTTAGATACGTTAGTAAAAGATTCAGCTATTTCTCTTGTTGTGTAAGTATTACTTAGTCGATTAACTAATACACCTTCTTTAAAATATTCTTTTACGTAGTCATCCATTTTTACAATATCAACATTTGGTCCAAATGCTCTTTTTGCAGATAAAGGACTATCGTGAAAAAATCCTCTAGCTCCATAAGGAGTATCTGATTTAACTGCATCTTTTGCAATTTGATCAGCATCTAATATTTCATCAAATAATTGATTTTTTCTTGCAATAGTAGACAATCTATTTGTTCCTTCAAAAATAGAATGTCTTACATCATTAATTTCACCAAATAATTCTCTAAATATTTTGGAACCTTTACCTATAACTATTATATCTTTTTTTCCACCCGGTAAATTTTTTTCTAATGTTTGGGCAAATGTTTTTAAAGCATATGCATCATTAGCAGATTTTGATAAATTTTCATATGCAAAGGTAGGTAAAGTATCCTTAGATGGATCCATCTTCCTAACTTGTTTGAGAATATCATTAACCATACTTTCTGCTTCTAAATCTGTTATTGGATTATTATTTTTTGCTGCATATCTTTTAAATAATTCTTTTGCATTTTCTACTGCAGCTCTAGTTGGTTTGTATTTAGAAAAAAATCCTGCTTCAGCATCATCAAATATTTGAAATGTGTTACCAATATAATTTTTAACTCGATTGCCCATAATCTTTCTCAAGTCTTTGGTAACTCCAACTGGTAAATCAACTTTACCTCCAGGACCTGCGGCAGTAACTTCAAGAAGATTATTGAATTCTTTTCTAGTTTTATCTAATATATCTACAATTTTATTAGCTGAAATTGCTCCTTGTTCTTTACCCATTCTTTTAATTACAGTTTGAATAATATTTTTTTTTAAATTTTCATTTAAAGGTTTGGTCAAATCTCCATCAAATAACGTGTCATCTAAAAGTTTTAAAAAGTTTTTTCTCTCTTCTACACTAGATGCATTAAAGAATTTTCTAAATTCAGGAAATACTTTATCAACTTCTCTATCAATACGTGCAACCATTTCTTCAGAAAAATTAGTATCTCTCATTTGCATTTGTTTTTGTTTTTGTTTAGCTAATGCTATTTCTTGTGGTTTAGTTCCTCTAAATCTAAATGCAGATGCTAATCTATCTAAACCTCTTGCTATCATAGAATTACTATATGCTAATTCTTTTCCTCTTGTTGCTAATGCTTTAATAGCTTGACCTCCTCCGTATACAAAAGGTGCAAGCAGTGCAGATTCAGTTCCAAATTTTAATCTATTTAATAATTTTCTCCCTGCATCTTCTGATGGATCGGATTCTACTTCTCGATCAAGTTCTGTAGGCCCTGATTCAAATACATCTCCAAAGGTTCCAATCTTTTCGTTATCAACAACTAACGTTTCACCTGCAGCACCGCCTAAAGCAATAACTGCATATCTTTTAGCGCCAGTTAATCTATTGTATTCATCAGCTTTATCTAAACCTTTTTTAATATTTTTATTTTTAGGACTTACTAATTTATTAGCTCTTTTAGCTTTTAATAATTTATTGGCTATTTTTTCTGCAGTTTTTACAGTTAATTTTGCTCCTAATGTTCCAAACGTTCCTATCTGTCCCAATGCTTCTGTTATTTTTCCAACAGCTCTTTGTTCAGCTACTTCTTCAAATGGATTTATTTTATCAAAAAATCTTTCTACTTCTGCTGCGTAACTGATATCTTTTTCTGAAAGAT
>Ga0222716_10003511_pt1 | contig 12509 bp, 11 predicted proteins | sample C33_13DmetaG_FD_165044 | JGI IMG/M metagenome (GOLD analysis project Ga0222716, IMG submission 165044) | Estuarine water microbial communities from San Francisco Bay, California, United States - C33_13D | ecosystem: Environmental > Aquatic > Marine > Unclassified | place: USA: California... | reverse complement strand
GCTTCAAATAAATCTTTTTCTGTTTTTTGTAGGTTTCGCAAGTTTTGCAAATAAATCTTTGCAGATTTTCTATCTCCATTATCTAAAGCATCTTTATATAAACCTTTATATTCTTTAATTTGATTGTCTAGTTTATTTAATCTTGCATCGCCTATTTTAGTTTTTTCAACTATAAGATTTCCAGTATCTACTTTCTCTCCTTTTAAAACTTTACCAACAGAATACTGCAATAAAGCCTGTTGATTTTCTGGAGAGATTGCAGCAAGTTTTTGATATATATTTGGCTTACCTCTTTTCTCTGCAATAAAATCTCCTATTCTACCAAAACCAACATGAGCTGCCGAACCTATAAATCCACCTACAGCTATGTTAGCAAAAGAATCCCATGCATCATAATTTGCTTGCTCTGATTTAGCCACACCATAAACAAGTGGCTCAACAGCTGCATTACCAACAAAACCTTCAACAAAACCTTTTTTCATTCTAGCAATATTTCTACCAGATCTTGCTACCATGTTTGCAAATCTAGCTTGACCAACAACAGGAACAAAGGATGCTGCAAGATTTATTGGATCTAAAAAACTTGTACCAAGAGATTCTAAAAAGAAAAAACTTTTAGCAAGTTTACTATCTGGACCTCTGGAAATAACTTCTGCTCTTTCATTTTCTAATTTTTTTCTTTCTACAAGATAATCAACTAAACCAGATCTAGTATCTTTTTCAAATACTAAACCAAGATCTCCATATTGTTTATTTAATTCATCTCTATCTAAATATTCACTACTTGATTGATATGCTAGAGTTTGTTCTACAGATCTAAACACAGAAGATGTTGGGTTGTAATTCCAAGCATTCATAAATGTTGCACCAGCAGTTTCCCAAAAACCACTTTTAGTTTGATCGTATAAAGATCCTATCTCTTGTTCAGAAGTTTCAAAACTACCTAATCCAAAATTTATCATTATCTATTACTTATTTTAGATTTAGGTAAATACATTAAAACATTTTTATCATCACCTCTATATGGTATTTTTTTTTGAGCATTTAAACCATAAGTGTAACTATCAACAATTTCAGCTATCTTGCTTGCTTCTGAAAAAGATAAACCTTCATATTTTGTTAAATCTTTTCGAACTCTACTCATATAATCTGTTCTTATTTTACTAAATGAATCTACTTCTTTTTTCTTTGATTTTGATTTTGTTCTGTTTACTATTACACCTAAAGCTACAGTTGCAGCTAAATCACTATCTGATTCTAAAAGTTTTGACATTTTTTCTTCAGATAAACTTGCAAGATATTTTACTGATGTTTTTCCAATAGCAGAACCTCTATTATATTTAGCAAATTGTTTTTCAAATTTTTCTCCAAATATTGCAGAAGAATTTCTAAATAAATCTAAAGCAGTTTTTGGCTCTATTTGCCAGTATGATCTTGCAACACCTTTTCCATCATCTACAGTTTCTAAACCTTGTCTTTTATATTTATATCCAGACTCTATCTGACCAATAGCACTACCATATTGTATTAATTGTGTTTGAGATAAACCTTTATCACCTTCAAAAATTTTTGCACCTATGGCTATAGAATTTTTTGCTTCAAGTGGAACTGTATAATCTGTATTTAAAATATCTTTTGCTCTTTGTTCTTTTATTGGATCATTACTTGTTTGATATAATGTACTCCAATCTTTAGCTATTTTATCATTAGTCATAATAGGCATTTCTGATGCTTCTGCTTTTGATACAAATAAACTTCCAACATTATCAATTGCACTTCCTACTGTCATGCTTTCTGCACCTATGTTTTGATTTTCATCTAAAACAACCTCATCTAAATAACTTAAACCATCACTCTCTTGTACTAACTCTATATCTTTATGTGTTACTGGGAATTTTAATTCTGTACTTAATATACCTTTATTGTTTTCAGTATCTGTAAAGAAAAATTCTATCTTATCACCATTTGCATTTGTAACTGGTGATGTTGTATTATTATATTCTGTATATAAAATAATACCTGTCATATCTTCGTTCATTAACCATTTAGAATGATTTTTTATATTAGCTGTCATTCTATCTTTAACTTGTTCTTCAGTTAAATTTTCTGCTCCTGCAAATTTAGCATAATGCATATAACCATCTTCCCCATGAAACTCATCTAAATAAGTACCATTGCTTTCTACCTCTAAAAGAATTGCTTCAGCTTTTTGTTCAAGTAATATTTGATTTGTTCTTTTTCCATTAACATCTACTGGTATCATAAAAGTTTCAGATGCAGATATTTTATAGTCTCTTAAAAATTCTTTTGAAGCAGTATCAACGGCTTCAGTTATACCCATTTGTTTATATTTAACTTTATATAAAGCAGCTTTGTAAATGGTATCTTCCATACTTTGAATAAGTTCAGTTTTATCTGTTGATCCTTCTATTTGAACTTCAAGAACATTTTCAAAACTTTCCATATTTTTTATTACACGATTTTTAATAGAATTAAATTTCTCACCTTCACCAACTCTACCTTTAACTAAAGTTTCTAATTTTACTAAATCTTGTGTACTTGCAGATAAAATATCTTTTTTTAGTTCCATACTGTTTGTACTTAACGCAACAAGATAATCTTGTGGAAGTTTTAAGTCTGTTAAGTGGTTTAAAACTTTACCCATGTTTTCATTGCCATACATTTCGTTTGTAAACATCATAAAGTTAATTTTATCTTCTGCAGAAGTTTCTGGATCTGTAAGTGTTTTTATGACTTGTTGCATTTCAGCATTACTTGCAAGTCTAATAGATGATTCTGGAACTTCTAAATCTCTTTGTTTGTTAACTAATAAATCTATTAGTTGTGTTTTTTTATCTTTTATAAGTTTAGGATCTGTTTCTGCTTCTAACTCTTGATAAGCAAGTTCTACCTCTGTATCAAATGTTTTTATAAAACCAACAGAATCTTCTTTAAGAGCCTTCTTTTTAGATGCTACAATTGATTTAACATATGTTTCATTTGCTTTACCTTTTACTTCTCCATGTAATTCATAAAATTCTTTTATTTGACCATCTGCTACTTCTTCTGTTAATGATAAAGGAGTGTTAAGAAGTATGGCATTATTTATTGTACGATCTTTAGCAAATGTTTCTTGTTCAATCATTTCATTTACTTTTTTTGTTGGCAATACTAATGAAGCAGTTTTCATATCAAATGATGTTTCTTTACCTACGGCAATTTTAGCAAGATGATCTTCATACTCATCTTCAATCATAGGTGCTATAGTTATTTTAGCTTTATCTATTAATGTTTTTCTTGAATCATATGTTAAACCTTGAAAATCTTTTTCATCCATTAACATAGCTAATGCTTCTCTAGGAGATTCTGAAATCATTTTATCTGCTTCTAAAAATTTTATTTCATTAGGTATTCCACTTATCATTTTTTCCAAAATAGCATTTGGAACTTTGCCTTGATAATTTGTAACATATAAATTTTCTAAATCTTTCTGTAAAACTTCATAGTCAAAACCATCAGTAAGATCTAAAGCTGTAATCATTAATCTTGATTTTTTCTTACTTACTTCTGTATCTAATGAAATTAAAGTATTTCTTTGAACTGCTGTGCTTGTTCTAAAAACTCCCTTTTGAACTTCAGCTAAAGCATATTGATTAAATAAAGTCTGTGAATTTTTATTACTTGCTAAACCAGAATATTTTTGCATTAACATATTTGATTTATTTTTAACAATAGATTGTGCTTGATCTTCGTTTTCTAAATTACCTGCTTCAGTATAAACTTTTTGCATATCTCTAATAAAATCATTTTCTAATTTTAATGCTTCTGTTTTATTTTCAAAATCTTTTTGTTTAACTTTATGTTGTACAATTTCTTTTGTTACAGGTGCTAAAGCAGAACTTATAGTTTGATTTAAACCCATTTGAATATTAGATTTAACAGATCCAACTTCACCTGTTATTGTTGCTTGAGTTGTAAATGTAGGTATTTTTGGCATTACATCATATCCTCTGGGTTTCTACCATAACCACTTTTACCAAAACCAGTATAGGTATTTGTTGATGTTTTAGTTCCAAAATTACTCATATTAAGTATACTTGTTGAAGTAGAAGCTACTGTTTGTAGTTGTGCAAGTTTAGCTTGTTGTCTATTCATTGCACCAGTTATTCTAGCAAAGTTTGCTTCTTCAATTTTTTTAGATTGAGCAACTTTAGAATTGTATCTCATAATATTTTCTTGCATATACTTTTCTCTAGCATTAGCAGTTGCTATTCTATATGCTGTGCCTTGTCCAGAAACTACACCAGATTTAGCAAGGTTTACTTCTACTGAACCTTTTAATTTTTCGTATGAATTATTAAATCTAGCAATATCAAATTCAGTTTTTTTTTCTATTTGTGCTGCTTCAGCTTCAGCAACTTTAGCATTACGTTCACTAACAGATTCATTAAACTTTCCAATCGTACTTTGTTGTTTATATTGTGCTACACCTAATGCACCAACTACTGCTGCTTGCCATCCCATTAGAATAACCTCGCATACATATATTGATCAGAACCATCAAAACCAAATTTTCTCATTAAACCTTCTTCCTCTAATCCTAACCATTTAGCAAATTTTAAACCTGTTGTATAGTTTGCTCTTACAGCACTTTGAACTCTATTGATATTATTTTCTTTAGCAATTCGTGCAAAATCTTTTTTAATTGCTTTAGCAATAGATATAGGATGATCTAAAGCATCTTTAGTTGCTAACACCCAACCTTCTGCAACACCATTCCAAATAATTTTCATGCCTGCAGCAAAAATAGGTTTACCATTAATCATACCTGTAAATGCTAAATTTTCTTGTTCTAAATTCATTGCGTTACCTTCAAACTCCATATCTTTATCCATTAACATATGATTCATTTCTTGTTTCATAATGTATGCTCCATGCTCTCCTCTGTACTTTACAATATTAATTATTTTATCCATCGTTTGTTTGAAGTTTAGGATATAATGATAATATCGTCAAAGGTAAAGGTTGAGTTTGTCTAACAAATATAAAACCATCTGTTTCATAGTTTCCTCTAAATTCTACTTCTTTGTCTCCAGTAAATACATTAACACCACTATTCATATTATTAGATGAAGATCTAAAAGGTATTCTTTCCATGTTATCTAGATCTGGACCAACTTCGATACCAATACTTTCATAAAGTCTAGCAGTAATTTCGTAAATTCTTTTAGTTTTACTTTGTGATGTGCCATTTTGTGAGCCAGCATCTATTCTCATTGTCTGTAATAAAGATGTATAACTTAATCCAACTTTAACTTTAGTTGCAGATCTTTCTAATGTTATTGATCCAGAACTTACAGTTTTGTTTGGATGAGTTGCACCATCTGCTAATATTGAAACTGATTGACCCTCAAGATGAGCAAGACCAGATATATTTGTAACTGCAGATCCACTATAAGACAATTGTGAATCTAAAAAGTTAAATGAAGTATCATCTGTTTCATCAAAGTCATAACTATGAAGATATTCTACATATCTTTTTGTAGCACCATTAATTGTTCTTTTAACAATAACCCATGTTTGATATTCTGAATCATCTGTAGGAATGGTTGCAACACTATCACAAACTGAATTACCATTTCCAAATACTCCACCAAAAATATGTCTATGCCAAGCAACTACTTGTTGTTCTCTTTGATAAGTTAAACCAACTAATTGACCATCATTTCTTGCACACCATATAACTTGGTTAGGTTCTTGTTGATATGATAATTGTTTAAATCCACCTTCAGAAATATGTTCGGCAAGGATAGTTAAATCTGGAGCAACATATCCATCTACGTCAAAATTGTAAGCTAGTTCTCTTAACTTTCTTCTTGCTCTTTGTAAAAATAAAGTTGCGTTACCAACAGCTAGAGCATCTACATTTGCAGCTCCATTGTTAGATTGTTTTTTAATTAATATATTTGTAGGTGTAATAGCAATATCAGTACCACCACCACTAACTGCAAACTCACCACCAGCTGTTCCTATAATTAAAGTTCTTGTAGCCGTCATAAATCTAATTGCGTTTACTTGGTTTGATGCAATCGTATAAATAATAGAATCATCATCTGCTACAGTTTCGTGATAACCATCATCCATGTTTTCGTAATCACCAGATTTAGAAAAAAATAATGTTTGTGGTTGAGATAAGGTTGCTGCAAATACTAATCTTTGTTCAAAGAAAGTTACGCAAGAAGGATGACCTGTAGTAGAACTAAATGATCCTAATGCAAAATCAGTTGTAGCAGAACCATTAGATATATCTGATACTACTTCCATACTTACAACAGTTGTTGATGTGTATCCTGTAATTTTTACATGACCATCAAGTACATGAACTAATCTACCAACATCTGTAGTTAACCAACCTTGATTAGAATTAACTCCAGTAGTTGATGATAAAGTTAATGTTCCTGTTTGACCTTTGTTAGTATGTGACGATGTCATAGTTGTTGTTTCAATATTGTGATCCATAAATGGACCATTCGTAAAATCAACACTTGTTAATGTCCATGATGTGTGACCTGTTCTAGATAATTTTTTTACAGGATGATTAGGATGACATAAATACATAACGTCAGCTGATTGAGCATATTTAATATCAAACAGTTCTGCTTCTAAATAAGGTGAAGCTATTTCATAAGCAGATCCACTAGATAATATTTGACCATCATCTTTATAAAATCTTATGTACTGATTGCCAAACTCCAACATATAAGTTTGTGTTGTACTAAATTCAAAAGGAATTAATCTTGTTTCTTTAGAGCTGTCTTTTACTTCTGCTACAAATTGTGTTCCAGATCTTCTTGCTGCACTTCCATGAGGATAGATTATCATGTTCTCTAATGTTTTACATCCTGTAGGATATTTTTGTAGATCGTTTCTACCATCTAATCTTGGTGATAGTTCTCCACCTGTGAAGTTCGTTAATTGAACAGCAACTCTAGCCATAGGTTAGTACCTTGCGTTTATAAAAGAAGAAGATCCAACAACATCTGATTGACCATTGTCTGGATTGGTATTTTGACCTTCTGTAGCATCTACAAATCTTGCTTCTCTTAATTTGTCTTGAAATAAATTATACATATTAGAAGCCGTAGGATTAGATGAAGTTACTGCATAAGCAATGTCTGCTGCTAATGATGCAGAAATTGTTTCTCTTAATAATTCATCATACTGATTAGCATCTGTTATTCTTGCAACATATTGAATTTTTACTGTGTCATGATTTGCTACAACTTTTCTACCTTCAACTTTAAAATCATAATCGTAATTTAATATTCCAAGAACTCTTAAACAATCAGAAGGTAATGTAAACTGATAACTAAAACCCCATGAAGGAGTTTCTGTATCTCTTGCTAGTTCAACTCTTTTAATTAAACAATTCCAAGGATGAGATCTAAATAAACTATCTCTAACTTGTGTGTATCTTGCGTTGCAAAGTCTTGCGTTCTTTGAATCTTCTGTAAGTGATAATATTGTTGACGCACCTAGTTGATTTAATGCTCCATTACAAATGTCTACTACTGATGCCATATTACTTCCTTATTATATATTTGCGTCTTATTTGTCTACTTTTTTCTAACGCAAAGATTTCTTCTGTTGTTCTACCTTGTTTTTTATCAAAACCATAATGATTTTTACCATCATGTTGAAACCTGTCTACTAAAACGTATCTGTAAATATAATTACCTTTCTTTAAATGTATTACAGTTTCTAAATTTTTTGTTTCTTTTGTCATGCACTCTAGGGGGTTTCCACTCTCGCTTCCACCCCCTAAAATTTATTTACTATGCTTCGTGAGCAAGTATTTCAACAACTTTAGCTTCTTCCATTCTAGTACTTCCGAAAGCAGCAGAATAGTAAACTTGAGTTGCGTAACCTTTGTCAGATCTTTCATCGATTCTAGCAGTAGAGTCTTTACCCATAGCTAATGCAAGACCATCTTGTACGAAGGCAATACATTTTCTTTTGCTTGAAGCGATTGATAGTCTGTTAGTTACACAGAAATCAAAACCTAAGAAAGAATTAACATCACCAGATGCTAATGCTTTTACTGTGTTGAAATCACTTGAAGTTACTTCAGTAGTTCCTAATAGATCAGAGATCTGTTTTGGAGATACTATGATGTATCTTTTTAGTGAAGGATCAACATCAGCTAGATCGATGATTTCTTTCGCTTGTCTTAATTTAGCGATAGTTAAACCAGCAGTTCCAGATTCAGCGATTTTTTGACCAGCAGGTAATGCAACAGCAGTACCACCAGCAACACCTGTGTCAGATGAACCAGTTGCAGCAGCGATGATAGCATCATCCATTGCTCTACCCATTGCATAAGCAGCAGCTTGTGCATAGCTAGAAGTAGGATCTACTAACATTCTTACTTTATCTAGATCGTCTACAAGATCTGCAAACTCGTAATCAACAAGTGAAACTCTTCTTCTTGAGTGAGGAGTATCTGCTTGTGGAGTGTTCGAGTGTCTGCTTGATCTTACAGTTGCAGTTACAGAACCAATTTGGTCAAAGAAAGCATTCTTCCCTGTAACAGATTCAAGTCTCACTTTATCTCTTAAAAGTGATCCTTTTTGTTGTGATAACATTTGTATGTTAGAACTATATTGTTCTACAAATGCTTTTGTTATTTCAGTTGACATATTATGTCTCCTATTATTGTTAAGTTAATGTTAAAACAAAACAGAGACGTTATCAGAAATTCTGGCTTCTCTTGGATTTAAAGTCTTTTAGACTACAATTCTATTCTTTGTTGTCAGAAAGGTTCTTACGAATTGTCTTTCTTTTGCTAGGCGAATTTTCACTCGCCTTACAAACCCATGTATAATATTCTTCGCAGATTGGCAAGGGATTAGATTTTTGATTTTCTGATCCACTCTCTACAACAATACGAAGTATTTCTAATCTTATTTCTTCTTTATCCATTAATCATTGTTCTTAAAGTAAATACTTGTTGAACTACTTTATCATGATCTGGATGAGACTTATTCCAATATGGACCATCTCTATCATTAACAAGTTTACTAATTTCTGCTTCATAGTCTGTACCTTGATCAACACTTTCGCTATCTGTACTTACTAATTTATCTTCAGACATTAGATTAGCAATGCTTGCAAAACCTTTTATCACAGAAGGATGATCTCCAATACGAGTACCATCTTTTAGTTCCATGTTAAGAATATCTTCACTCATGTTTGCTTTAGCAATAGCACCAGCTTTTTTTATATTCTCATCATAAGATCTACCCCATTCTTTACGAAGTTCTTGTTCAGCATTTGCTTGAGCAGTTTCAGTATCTACTCTTGCTTTTTGAACAGATCCTTCCATAGAATCTTTATAGTATTCTAAAATACCTTGAGCCTGTTTATTATTTAAACCTAGCTTGTGAGCATTTTCTGCAAATTGTTTTATTGCACTTTCATCTAATGGAGCTGTTTCAGATTGTACTTCTAACTTGTATTTGTCTGCAGATTCTGGTCTGCCAAGTTTTCCATACACTTCATTCCATTGATCGTCTGTTGAGTTTTCATTTGGTACTGCAACTTTATCTTGACCAATCATTCTAGTTGCGTTGATATAGCTTTTAGCTAACGCATCTATTTCAGTAAATTTAGAAATGTTAGGATCGTTTCTAAACTCTTCCGAGATTGTTTCTTTCCAAGACTTGGCAACAGTTGATGGTTGTTCGATTTCTTGAGGAGTGTCTGTAGTAGTTTGTGTTGTCTCTTCTACAGGCACATCAGTTTGTGTTATCTGTTCACTTGACATTTTTATTCTCCTTTTGCAGCATTGTTTTTATAAATAGAAGTACACTGCGTTGACCTTCCATATATGCACTTTCATGACTATCACCTTTTACATTAGTGGTAGAATGATAATGACATCTTTTTTCTAAATCAGACAAAACTTGTTTACCTTCGTCTGTATTAAAAATATATTGATAATTGTCTTTTAGTTTCTTTATGAAACTTTCCATTTGTTTTTCTGATTGCATATTATTCAGCTTCTGAATTAGCTACTGCTTGTGCTTCTTCTGGCAATGCTTTTGCTAATGGTGCTATATCTCTCCCTGCTTGTGCTACTTGTTGCATCTGTTGCATTTGTTGTTGTTGTTCAGCTTGTGCTGCTTGCTCTTGTCTTTCAGCATTTATTTCAGCTTGTGGCTTCAAAATTTTTTGAGGTACACCAACAATGCTAGTTAAATGCCTAACTAATTTATCCATATTAATATGGTCGAATACTGGAGCAACATTTGATAAGCTACCTAAAATTTCAACTGCTCTCATAATAGATGACAGCTCTGTAGATTTTTGTGCTTTTGCAAGTGGTGATACATATTCAATTTCTATATCTTGACCAGATAAAAATTCTGGTGGATTAGCAAATAAATTCTTTCTCATTAAAATTGCAAATGCTCTATCAATTAATGGTTTTAATAATTCAGATTGTAGTCTACCAAGAACTGGTCCAAGTAATCTCATCTTCTCTTCATTTCTTTGAATGACTTCTGTTGCCGTCATTTGTGGACCATCTTGCATTTGTAATTGATTTACATAGAAAGCATTTCTGATTGAGTTTCTTCTTTGCTCTTCCATATTTAAACCTAGTGTATTGTTTGCACCAATGTTTAATGGTTCAATTCTATCTCTAGTTCCTGCTCTGTAGAAGTTTAGTCCACCGGGTACAGTTCTTACAGGTAACATAAATCCATCGTCTGGAACAAGTAAAGGTGGATCAACTTGTTTCTGTGCAGACTTGATTATAACTTTAGACATTTCATTTAACATCTTAACGTCTGGCAAAGCTGTCATTGCAGGAGATCTACCATAGATTTCGTGTGATGCTTTTAAGTATCTTGGTACTACAAAAGGAAACTCTCTAAAACCAGATACAGATAATTCATCTCCAGAACTTGCATCTAGATATACAGATTCAAACTCCATGTTTTCTTTGTCTTGTTTTTTAGGATTAAAATCTGATCTAGGATAAACTGAATGAAGTATTTCTACTTCTTCGTATGGATCTTTTTTTGCTATAACTGCTATGTTAGTTGATACGTTACCAAACTTTTGAATTGCAGCTCTTGCAGATATTTTAAACTTTCTAAATACTGTATCAATTCTACCTTTGTCATTTTCTGAAATATACATTTCATTAATATGTCTAGTAGAAAATTTTAAATCATCTTCATCATCTTCTTCAATAAACATTGCAGCAGTACCAAATGTAATTAAGTCATGATACAATTCAAATATTTCTTGTTGGAAGTTAGACTTGTTAAAAGCTGAATACATAACTTCAGTAGCAGACTCTAACCATTCTTTTGCTTCATCCTCTCCTTCCATTCCATCGTTCTTAAATTTTAAAGAGAACCAAGGTGTTGATGGGTTAGTCATCATACCATGTAATGATGCTGCTAATAATTCTACTGATTGTAATGGTGAACTATCAAAAATAAGTTCTGTTCTTTTATCACCTTTAGATCTTGTTTTAGTTACGTCAGCTTTTCTTGGTTGCATATAGTCTGCAACTTCTTGCCAATGACTTTCCCAATTTTGTCTTTGAGTTTTAAGTCTGTCAAATCTTTTTAATAAATTTTTTGCTAAATCTGTTTGTGCCATATTAACTACCTAATAAACTTGGTTTGCCTAATGTCAAGCCACCAGTTACACCTGTAACTCCTGTCATGATTGTTGGTGATCTTCCTTTTGCCTTAACTCTCTTTTTTTTTAATTCAGCACTATCTTCTACTTGTGCTGCTTTGCTTTGCGAAACTTCTGCAGTAGTTGGTGTTGTTGTAAGTAAAGTTCTTCCACCAATATTTTTTTCAACTAACTGACCACCACCCCCATCACGATTATTAACTTCTCTACCCATAGCATCTATTGATCCAGAACCTCTTGCACTCATGTAACTTTTATAATCTTCTATTGAAGCACTATATGCTTTTCCTGTTGCTAGATTTGTTTTACCAATAAGATTTTTTTCATAATATGCTTTATTTACTTCAAATGATTTTTTTCCAAATAACTTTGAAACAACTTTTCCAGCAATTGAAGGAATGAACTTTGGTGGTTGATAGGAATAATCTTTAAATTTTTTTGCATTATCTTTTGCTATATCTGCTGCTACTTTTGCTTTTGCTTTTTTTGTTTGTGTTGGAGTGTATTGAGTGTATTGAGTTGTAGTTCTATAAGTTTCTTTATTATCGTTTCCACTTCCTGTGTTAGTTGCTGTAGTTGTGTTTGTGCTTTTACTTATGCCTGCATTATAAGAATTGCTTGTATAGGCATTGGAAGTTCTATAACTTTCTCTTCTATCCATTTATTTTCCGAATGTTAAAGAAGATTTAGTTTCAGATTTAACTTCTACTTTTCCTTCTGTTTTAACTGTTTGATTGATACCTACACCGGTATCTAGATCATCCATATTGCTAACAACTTTTTTAGCA
>Ga0222716_10003510_pt1 | contig 12509 bp, 7 predicted proteins | sample C33_13DmetaG_FD_165044 | JGI IMG/M metagenome (GOLD analysis project Ga0222716, IMG submission 165044) | Estuarine water microbial communities from San Francisco Bay, California, United States - C33_13D | ecosystem: Environmental > Aquatic > Marine > Unclassified | place: USA: California... | reverse complement strand
CGTTGCCCACTCGCTGGCTCTGCCGTTCACTTAACGACATGGCGTAGCCATCCACGTCCGCCACAATCTGGATGTCCCTGCATCCGTTCTTCGCTAAGCCCTCTTTGAGGAGTTGGGTCTCAAAGAAGCTGAGGCTTAGCGCATAGGTGGTAAATAGAGCGTGTTCCCATTGCCCTTCGTTGACGATCTCCAGCGGTGTCATATTCGGTTCTGCCCGTTTGGCAGGAACCGACTTTGTGGTTATGAAGTTTGTTTGAACAAGCTATATCCTAACCATATTGCCGCTATCAGTAGCACACCAATCCAGTGAGGCGGAGCGGGTAGCGGAATCTGAAAACGAGCGCAGAGGGCGCCGATACTAAAGGCAAGGATTACAGCGATGACTTCTTTCATATGCGATCACAGGTTAGGCTCTGTAGGCGACTGTGGACCGAGGTCTTTCCTGATGCAAAGGCGAGGTTTTCCAGCGCTAATCTAAGTCGGTCGGTCGGAGAGGGATCAGTGATGGGTTCTCCCGAACCAAACCAGGACTTGCCGTCGGCAGCGGCCTTCACATAGGTGCTCGAATCCACACTATCGACTCCTGCTGCGAAGAGAGCGTGGAGGAAATCAGGGTGTCCCAGTCCAAAGACGTGAAGGGGAAGTTCGGGAATTTCCTGTCTTACGGCTTTGACGCAGGAGAGAACAAACTCACGATCTCGTGCTCTTGGGACCATGCCTCCGAGCGCAATTCCGTCGAAAGGATGTTCGGCATAGGCAGCCGCACATCGTCCGATACTGGCTGCGTCCCATCCTTGGATGCAGGCAAAAAGTCTCATCTCGCTGCGCCTCCGATTGTTGAGAGCCCATAGGGCGTTCTCGATCGTCAGCTTCTGGCGCAGTCGTGCTTCTTTTCTGTCGAGGGATGGCGGAATAGGGAAGTCCAGAGTGAAAGCAATATCGGCATGATCTTCCTGGAACTCTAAGACATCCCAGGGAGTGAGTAGCTCTGGTTCTTCGTTGAGATTGACTTCGAGCACGCCCAATCCATCTCGCTTGAGGATACGGCTGCCCTCGAACAAGGCGGCGAACCCTCCGGAGTCGATCATGACAGGAAGGCGGGGACGTTTCGTCATCCGAAGCGCGTAGTGGTGGCTCACCATGATCGCTTGGGCGAGGCGAGGGAGGTAGGGTTGGATCAACCCATCCAGCGGATACTTGTTTCCAAAGGTGGTAACAGGAAGGTAGGCGGGAAACTGGATCGTTCCCGAAGGAGTCGTAAGGAGGCGTGCACTCATGGGTTATTGTCTATCGAACCACAAACTAAAGAGGTCGAGGTAAGGAAGGTTGGGGGTGTCTTTCATTTTTGAGATGGCTTGTTCCAGCACTGGGTCGTGAAGGTGGAGAGAGACGGCGAGGAGGTGTTTGCAGGTGTTGCCCTTGGCAAAATCGGGGCAGGAGCAGACTAAGGTCTCTGCCTGTCGGGATACCTGCCGTGGTTCTGAACCTCCGCTGACATCCCACTGATTCCTGGCCCCTCGTTTTACGCTCAGCTCGATGGCCCGCTTTAAGCGATAGGGATCGACTGGAATGTCGGAGTCGGGGGGCAAGGTGGGGATGCCTTTGGCAACAATGGCAGAAGGAACTCGATCTTTCAGAGTCACTGCATGAGCAATCCACTGGGAGGCCCGCTTCTCGGATAATCCAGGAAGACGGGTCAGGGTTTCTGGCGTTTCTTCTGCCAGTTTGGTCAGGTCGCTCACTCCTTGGTTGGAGAGTTTACTGGCCCAGGATGCCCCAATGCCTTTGATGAGTGTGAGACTGGCAGCAGGGCCGTCGATTCCGTTGAGGATTTTCTGCCGGAGCAGTTCGATTCGTAGATGTGTGTCTGATTTGATACTGGGCTCGCTACCTTCTTCGCTGGGGGACGGTTCATCTATTCCCTGTCGGATTGATGAGGCGGCAAGAAGGAGTCGGTCCATAGCTTCTATCAACCGACTGATTTCAAAGGGGTAACATCCTTCTTCTTCGGCAACGGTTTCAGCATCGCCAGTGACCGTCCATCTCCATATGACCAGTGCGGTCTTCAGGGAGGAGAGAAGTTGTTTGCCGCCTAGATCCAATAGATCCCGAGCATGATCGAAATCCTCATACAATCGGGAGGGTCGTCGAGCAAGTTCCTCCGCGAATGTTTCGAGGTCTTCGAAATCGACTGGTAAGTTGGGGGAGCAGTCTGGAGTCGACGCAGCTACCAACAACAAATCGAAGTCGGTGAACGTATCGAGATCTTGGAGAAAGCGTCGCAGCCTAAGCACTGTGGCCGGTTTAAGCTGATGACGACAGGCAATACGTCCAAGTCGAGTTGCTTTGAGCAAAGTGCGTTCTCCTACCTCCTCCTGACGCAACATGCCTGCCTGGAGCATTTCGTCGATAGCCTCAGCTACCTGCATCGATTGGTCTTGCAAGGCAGCGAGGGATGTCTTCATGACTCGCTCCAGCTGAGAGTGAGTGCGAGCAAGGCCGGAGTGAACCTCAACGAGTATCTGCTCAGCTAATGCTGCCGGTTGGGCTATTCCGGATTGGATCGACTCAAAGCGCCCGGCTGAATATTGATCTGAAGTTCTTTCCCACGTTGGGGCTAGAAGCACGACTTCTCCGGAATCGTCGAGCCCGAGCCGCCCAGCCCGCCCAGCTCGTTGCCAGACCGTATTGACTGAAAGAGGCTGAAACCCGACCCCATCAAACGCTTGCAGGTCGTAGAGGACAACCTGACGAACGGGCAAGTTCAGCCCCATCTCCAATGTCGCGGTTGCGACAAGGATCCGGGTGTCATTCTTACGGAATGCTCTCTCGACTTTTCGTCTCTGATCATGAGCCAAGCCTGCATGGTGATGCAGTGCATTGAATCCTCTCTCTCGCAGATCACTGGCAATTTGTTCGGCTCGGCGTCGACTTTGAACAAAGACGAGGCTTTGACCTCCGTCTTGAGCTACACGGGAAACTTCGTTAGCCAGTAGTTCCAGCTTTTCCTCGGGTTTTCGATAACGGACGAGTTTCCATTCGAGCGGGACTGGACGCCAAGATGTTTCTAGCTCAACTCCTTCTAGCCAGTCTGCGAGCTCTTCACGATTGCCGAGCGTCGCCGAGAGTCCAAGGATCCGACAGAAAGGGTTGATTCGTTTGAATCGAGAAATGGCGCCTTCAAGGCGACTGCCACGGTTCTGATCTCCCAACAAGTGGATCTCGTCGACAATGAGCCAGTCCACATCCGGAATCCATGCCCAATGGGAACGCCAAGAACGAGTGCAGGCATCAAGCCGCTCAGGTGTCATGATCATGACACGAGCGTCGGAATACGAAACAGGAAGTGACCGACCGGGCTTCCCGTAGTCTCCAGTGAAGACTCCTACCTCTGCGTTCGTAAACTCTTTTTGCCATTCGGAAGCTAGTTCGTCGGCCAGCGCTCTTAACGGGCTGAGATAAACGGCACGGAACCCCTTTTTGAGCGATTGCTTAATCGCCTTCTGGGCAAGCCAGGTTTTGCCGGAGCCGGTTGGCATTTGCAGCACGACACTGAAGCCCGACTCAAGTAGTCCGTGGTCTGAAACACGTTGCTGAGCGGGGTTGAGATAGGAAGCACTGGAGCTTGTTTTCACTGTTCAAAAGAATACCATTCCATTAAAAGCGCAAGTATTTAGTTTCAAAGTTGCACTTAGTGAGTTAAATAACAAAAATGACCGAACTGGTTCACCTGAATCCCTTTACGTTGAATCTCCGCTGGATCTTGAAATTGAGAGGTGCTCGACCCGACGATTGGGCCAAGGAGTTGGTTGGTTTGACCCGCAAGAGAATTGGCTTTTCGAGAGCAGTCACTCTTCTCTCTGGAGCGGAGCCATTGCCCGAGGAGGTGAACGTACTAATCGACATGACGGACTTCGATCGCGAGGAGCTGATCACTGCTCCGATCTATACTCGAGAACAGTCGTTGCTAGGCCAGAATATCCGTCACCTGGTCGAGGCAATCCCTCACGGTCAGGGGAAAGAGGCAGCCGGCAAGATCGGAATCACCGAGGGACAGCTGTCCCGGTGGAAGAAGTGGAAGGAGGAGAGAAAGCCTCATCGAACTAACCTGAGGAAGCTCTTGAAGTTTCACGGAATGGACCCCGACATCGATCTGGAGGAAGTCCCCGTTTTCCTCTCTATGGAGCCTCTCAGTGGATACGCACAGAAGGAATGGGTCTCAACTAAGGTGAATGAAATGCCGGCATCCGAAGTGGCCAAAATCTACCCGGCTCTGAAGAAACTATTCCGCTCTGATGAAGAAAATTGAATTGGCATCTCTTGGGCGGAAGCCAGAACCGGGATCTGGGATCAGGTGGGAGGACCTGGTTGAAACTGGCAATGATCGAAAAATCATTGATGCACTGGTTCCAGACTCGCACCCCACTGAGGTACAAGTAAGGGCCATTCAAGAAGCCAAGATTCTGACCTCTCGCAGAAATTTACTGGTATCCAGCACCACTAATTCCGGTAAAACGCTGTTGGGGTATCTCGCCCTCTTTAGAGGATTAAATAGGGGGAGGAGGGTGTTGTTGCTAGAACCTCTTCGTGCGCTTGCTGAGGAGAAAGCTGCTGAGCTCAATAAGCTTGCATCCATTGTTGAGGTCGAGCCCGGTAAGAAGGTATCGGTAGAAATTACCACAGGCGATTATCGCCTGAATCATGAGCGAATGCAGAGTGCTCCTCCTGAAGCTGGGCAAATCGTAGTCGCTACTCCAGAGCGGATTGAATCCATTCTTCGCAACCCTAGCTACGACGAATGGATCGATTCGATATCGGTAGCGGTAGTCGATGAGGCGCACCTATTGGGAGATCCTATGCGTGGGGCTTCACTCGAATATGTGCTCACTTCTATGAAGATGCTCCGTCATGCCCCACGGTTTCTTCTGCTTTCAGCGACTCTAGGGGATACAGAATCGTTGGAGAACTGGCTTAGTCCTTGTGACACGCTCCTTTCGGATCTTCGTATGCCGCCTTTGCATCGTTCGCTGGTCGTGATGGATGAGGACAATGACTTATTGGCGGAACTCAGCCAGATGATTTCGGAAATACTTTCAGAGGCGGAGGCATCTGTCCTGATTTTTGTCTACCAGACGGCAGCGGCTGATAAGTTGGCTCGGGAGCTTTCGCCTGCTTTGCAGTCGGATGCTGGCCCTCTGGGACCCAAGGCCTATCACTCGCGGCAAAGCGCTGCGACAAGGGATGGTGTGCGCCAAGCATTTTTGAGTGGGGATTGTCGATGTGTGGTTTCAACAACGGCCTTGGCGATGGGCGTGAATCTCCCGGCAACTCATGTGGTTCTTCGCGATCTTGCTCGTGGTCCAGGAGGCAGGGTAAGGCCAGACGAGTTGATTCAGATGTCTGGGAGAGCGGGGAGGGGGCACAGGGAAGGGCACTCGATTCTGGTCCTGAAGCCGCGGGATCCCTGGTCATCCGCTGAGTTGGTTGAGGCATTAGAGCACGAACACCTACCGCCAATTCGTTCCGCCTTGGTTCCTACTGACAGGACGACTTCATATGATACGCTCGGAAGCAATGTGCCGGCGTTGGCTGAATCAGTTCTCTCATTGCTTTCAAGATCATCTAAAAAGGGCTCAAAGGTTGAGGATCTTGAGCGATTCATTGAATCTACTTTGGCAGGATCAGAGGCGCTGCCCGGCCTGTCTGAAAGTCTGAGTTGGCTGGGGAGCCCTTCGCGATTGTTAGCCTTTTCCGAAAGCGATACCTGGAAAGCAACAACCCTTGGGAAGCGGGCCATTCAGTCCTGTTCTCCTCTCGCTGCAGCTTCCGGCTTAGGGCAGCTCATCAGGGATTTTCTCTCGGTTGATCCGGACGACGGTGTCCTCAAGGAACTCTCCAAGCTAGACCTTCTAATACTCACAGAACTGCTATCAACCGGGATTTCATCAAGGGTTCGGTATTCCGACAAGCTCGCGGATCAGGTTGATTCCTGGATGGGGCAGTCCAGTGAGAAATCGGTTCTGTTCACAAATTGGATCCGCGGAGCGGAGGGCTTTTCACAAGCGGAGGAATTGCTGGGTTCACTCGGCGTTGCAGGCTCATCAGGTGGCGGCAAAGCTAAACGTAACCATCGCAAGGACGCTTACGTGACGACCTGCCGGGCAATCATACTATGGCAGAGGGGGCAGGGGGTGAGCCCGGCTGACGTTGCGCGGCGATGGAAGGTCACGGATCTTCAAGAAGTCGAAGAAAAGTGGCGAGACAATCGATTGTTCATGCTCAGTGCGTTGGCTTCGCTTTGGGAAGTTAGGTGCTTCTATTATCACCTCAGGGAAGAATGCGGAGCCGACGACGAGAGAGTGCATCGGGTGAAGCGATCTCTTCAGCGCATCAGTGCGCATAACTACCAGCTACTTGATCTTCTCGCTTGGTGCAGTCCGCTGGGGCCACTCTTTGTCAGGATGAGGCGGGCTCTTTCAAGCAAGAAAGGAGCTGTGCCAGCGCGGGCTACGTTGCAGAAACTTGAGGAGCAGGGGATTACTTCGGTCGCAGAATTGCGAGCCCTGGACGAGGCAGGATTTAAGAAGTTTGGCGTCCGAAGCGATTTGGCGAAGACGATTATCGCTTTTGTAAGGCGAGGTGGATGAATGCAGCGGAGCGTTGACAGATAGAAGGATCCTTTACGCGAAGTGAACCGGAGAGTTAATTCCTTTTGGCAGGCAGTCTACCCGAACATCGCGCGGCAAATCACGACCGCCGCGATCACACCGGCAAGGTCCGCACAAAGCCCCGCTGCAAGCGCGTGGCGAGTGCGGCGCACCGCAACCGAGCCGAAGTAAACGGCGAGGACGTAGAACGTCGTTTCGGTAGAACCGAACATGGTTGCCGCCGTATACTTGATCGTCTCGGAAAGCCCTTCATTGGTCAAAATTTCGACGAGCACTCCCTGGCTTCCGCTACCGCTGAGGGGTCGCATCAATGCCATCGGCACAAGCTCGGGTGGAAACTTCACGAACTCCAGCACAGGCCGGAGCAAATTCTGAAAGAGGAACAATGCACCCGAATTTCGCAGCATCGCGAGCGCAGCTAACATAGCCACAATGAACGGCATGATCCTCACCGCGACGTTCCACCCTTCCTTCGCACCCTCGACAAATTCTTCGTACACGGGGATTCGTTTCAAAGCGGCAAACACCACAAAGAAGACAAGCACGAAAGGAATCGCAGCAACGGAAATCGCCGACAGAAACCGCTGAAAACCTGATCGCGTTTTATCGAGGTCTTCTTCTTCCAAAGTCGCACCATCGGCATCGAGTTGAATCGCAATTTCCCGAAGTCCCAGGGTCTCCTGTAAGGCGACGCGTTTCTCGGGAAACATCTCCAACAATACGATCCCGAGAAAGATCGCGAGGATCAGCCCGAGAATTACTCTGCCGCGCCCGGATATGGTTCGATCTTTCGCACTCGATTCTTTCTCACCTCCCGCATCTGCCTCTCCGCCCGAGACAGCCGATACTCGATTGAAGATGGGCATCTTTTCAAAAGTCTTCACCGCAAGGATCGCTACGATAGTGGAGAAAAGTGTCGCTCCAATTGTCGTTCCTACAATCGCGTAGGGCTCAGCAATGCCCTGGGCGGCAAGCAAACCAATCGCCGTTGCCGGAATCAATGTTACGGAACTGGTATTGATCGCAAGAAAGGTGCACATCGCGTTGGTAGCCGTGCCTTTTTCCGGATTCAGCTCGTCGAGGTGTTGCATCGCTTTCAATCCCAGAGGCGTCGCTGCATTACCCAAGCCCAGCATGTTCGCCGCCATGTTCATCACCATCGCGCTCATGGCAGGGTGATCGTTCGGAACATCCGGAAAAAGCCGCGTCATGATTGGCCTGACAAACCGGGAAACGGCCTGGATCGCACCCGATACTTCCGCGAGGCGCATGATCCCCAACCAGAGCATCATGATGGCACTGAGAGGAATGACTATGTTTACCACCCCCACCTTCACCATGGAGAACATGCCCTCCACAATTCCGTTCGAGCCGGTCAATTGATCCAGCAACGCCGCCACGATCACTCCGACGACGATCATTCCCATCCAGATCCAATTCAGCATGCCGCCATCTAACGACAAAAATATGGGGATGCGCAATCAGATTGTGTCCCCTGCCATCCCAAACAGGGTTGGGTGGAGGACCTGACCTTGTTGGATCACCGACCATACCCTGTCTAATCGTGGGTCTTGCTTGTCGGCAATCGGGCTTCTATTCTCGCAGCGATGAATCGCTTTCTTACATCTCTCTTTCTCATTGGATTTCTTCTCCCGGCAATGGCCGCGGAGAAAAAGAACGTTGTTTTCCTCATCTGTGACGATCTCAACTGCGACCTCGGGAGTTACGGCCACCCGCTGGTAAAGACTCCGAATATTGATCGGCTCGCTGAACAGGGAACTCGCTTCGATCGAGCCTATTGTCAGTATGCTCTCTGCGGTCCAAGCCGGGCTTCATTTCTCACCGGCTTGTATCCTGACCAAACCCTCATCCACAAAAATGCGATTTACATTCGCGAGCACATTCCCAATGTGACGACAGTGTCTCAGATGTATCGGAACAACGGTTTCTTTGCGACACGGATCGGAAAACTCTATCACTACAACGTCCCTAAGCACATCGGCACGAGTGGCCACGACGATCCTTACTCGTGGAACTACACGATCAATCCGCGAGGTCGTGATGTCGAAGAGGAGTCCAAAATTTTCACTCTCAAGCCCGGCACCTTCGGCGCGACGCTGAGTTGGCTTGCAGCAGAAGGAACTGACGAAGAGCAAACCGACGGCATGATCGCCGACGCGGCAGTGGCAGAACTGCAACGCTACCACCGTGAAGACCGCCCCTTCTTTCTCGCCGTCGGATTGTTCCGTCCCCACACGCCATATGTCGCCCCGAAGAAGTATTTCGACATGTACCCTCTTGATCAGATCGTCGTGCCCGAAGTCCCGGAGGGATACGACAAGACGATTCCTGAACCGGCTCTCAAATCAATTCGTCGAAAAAAGGAACAGATCAATCTCGCTGATGACCTCGCAAAGCAGGCGATCCAGGCTTACTACGCTACGATCAGTTTTGCCGATGCTCAGGTTGGTAAAGTGTTAGAGACACTGGAAACTACGGGACTGGCGAAGGACACGGTAGTTGTTTTCACTTCGGACCACGGCTACCACATGGGCGAGCACGGTCACTGGCAGAAAACGACGCTTTTTGAAAACGCAACCCGCGTTCCGCTGATCATTTCTTCTCCCGACCAGAGAGACAAAGGCGGCGTTGTAACTTCGCCGGTCGAGATGGTCGACATCTATCCGACGCTGGCAGAATTGAGCGGACTGGAGGCTCCCGATTTCCTCTCCGGGGTGAGCCTCGCGGCATCAATGGATAATTCCTCTGTGAAGCCACGGGAGTCAGCCCTGAGCCAATACATGCAGGGCTACTCCATTCGCACAGAGCGCTTTCGCTACACGGAATGGGGCGAAAAAGGCGCAGAAGGTGTCGAGTTGTATGGTTGTCAGGATGATCCGGAGGAACTGAAAAATCTCGCGCACTCCGGTGGCGAAGATTTCGTTGGTGTGATCTCTGAACTTTCTGAGAAGCTTCACCAACGCATTGCCGAGGCGAATGAGGCTCCAAAAGGAATTCGGCAGAACCGTTTTCAGAACGAGCGGCGGGTGAGATAACTACCCTGATATCAATCAGGCCCACTACTTTTGATACGCATTTTGCTAATTACGGGTCTTGCGTTGTATACAATTTTATATTCCAATTCACACTTTACAAACCCCCACCGTTACAACCGCACTCATGAACACTCTCTTGGTAATCATACCAATCTTCGGAATCATTGCTCTTGGCTTCACCTTCTGGCGCTCTTCCTGGGTCAGCAAACAGGATCCGGGAACTGACACGATGAAGAAGATCGCCGACAATATCGCTGTCGGTGCCATGGCCTTCCTCCGGGCCGAATACAAGGTCCTTGCGATCTTCGTCGTCTGCATCGCCGTCCTTCTCGCTTTCATGGGATTTCGTGATCCGGAGAACAATTCTCCGCTGGTTGCTGTCTCCTTCATCGTCGGAGCGGTCTGCTCGGCTCTGGCTGGATTCATTGGAATGCGGGTTGCGACAAAAGCGAACGTCCGCACCACTAACGGTGCTCGAGTCAGTCTTGGCGAGGGTCTGAAGATCGCCTTTGCCGGCGGATCGGTCATGGGACTCGGCGTTGTCGGTCTAGGATTGCTCGGTCTCGGATCACTGATTCTCATTTTCGGAAGCATAATCGGAACCGATGCTGGTTCCATTGGGAAGCTGATGACAATCATCACCGGTTTCTCTTTCGGTGCTTCGTCCATCGCTCTCTTTGCTCGTGTCGGTGGCGGTATCTACACCAAAGCGGCTGACGTCGGCGCCGACCTCGTCGGAAAAGTGGAAGCCGGAATCCCAGAGGATCACCCGCTCAACCCCGCAACGATCGCGGATAACGTGGGTGACAATGTGGGCGACGTGGCCGGTATGGGAGCTGACCTTTTCGAGTCCTATGTCGGATCGATCATCGGAACAATGGTCCTGGGAAGTGTCTTCATGGTTCTTCCGGAATACTCCGAACTGCCTCTTGGCGGCGTAGTTCTTCCCCTCCTGCTTGCGGCTCTCGGAATCGTGTCCTCCATCATTGGAACTTTCCTCGTCCGTGTCAAAGAAGGCGGCAGTCCACACCGCGCCCTGAATATTGGAGAAATTACCGCCGGGGTCATTCTCCTCATCGGTGCATTCATCATCATCGGACAGGTTCTTCCTGATAAATGGACCGTCGATGGAAAGGAATTCACTTCCATGGGTGTTTTCGGAGCGATCGCTCTCGGTCTCGTCTCCGGGATCGCGATTGGTTACATCACCGAACACTACACCGGAACCGGAACGAAGCCTGTCATCGGCATTGTCCGCCAGTCCGTAACCGGATCGGCCACGAATATCATCGCCGGACTCGGTGTGGGAATGATTTCCACCGCTCTGCCCATCATTGTTCTCGCTTCGACGATCCTCGCTTCGTATCACCTTGCTGGTCTTTACGGTATCGCAATCGCAGCGGTCGGCATGCTAAGCAATACCGGCATCCAGCTCGCTGTCGACGCCTACGGTCCCATCTCGGACAATGCCGGTGGTATCGCAGAGATGAGCGAACTCGAGCCGGAAGTTCGCCAGCGCACAGACAAGCTCGATGCAGTTGGAAATACGACAGCCGCGATCGGAAAAGGATTCGCGATCGGATCAGCTGCGCTTACTGCTCTCGCACTTTTTGCTGCCTTCAAAACAACCTGGGAGGCAACGCACGATGCCAAGCTAAGCATTGAGGTAACCGACCCGAAAGTGGTCGCTGCCCTTTTTGTCGGAGGCATGCTGCCTTTCCTTTTCTCGGCTTTCTCCATGGAAGCCGTCGGTCGCGCTGCCATGTCCATGATTGAAGAGGTGCGCCGTCAGTTCCGTGAGATCCCCGGACTCAAAGCCGGTCTCGACGCGATGAATCGCAACGAAGATAAGTCCATGGATGAATGGTCCGAGGAGGATCGTGGCATTTTCGATCAGGCCATTTCCGAAGCCGAATATGGCAAGTGTGTTGAGATTTCGACCAAGGCCGCGATTCGCGAAATGATCAAACCAGGACTGCTTGCTGTTGCTGCGCCTGTGCTGGTTGGATTCATTGGTGGAGCCGAAATGCTTGGTGGACTGCTTGCCGGAGTCACCGTTACCGGAGTTCTTCTCGCCCTCTTCCAATCCAACGCTGGTGGCGCCTGGGACAACGCGAAGAAGATGATCGAAGAAGGTTTCGAAGTGAATGGTGAGCAGCTTGGAAAAGGTACCGAGGCTCACAAGGCAGCCGTTGTCGGTGATACCGTCGGAGATCCATTCAAGGATACTTCGGGACCATCGCTGAACATTCTTCTGAAGCTGATGAGCGTCGTTGCGCTCGTGATTGCTTCAATGATTTAATTTCAAATGCCTCTCCCGCATCGCCAGCGCGAAGCGTCGAGGGGCAAGCTCCCGCTTGCGTGCGATAGCAGGGACGGCTGATCGATATCACTCCTTCAGCACAGCGCCCCTCTCTATCTTTTCCTCACTCTCAACGCCGATCAAAAAGCGCTCTTTACCCGCTATCCAATTCTTGAGTTTCCGTTCAGCGTTTTCGATCTGATCTTCATTCAGAATAGGCTGGAGGCTTTCAAATGCCGCCCGCGTCAATTCGATGTCGGCCTCTACGTAGGTCTTGCGATGCCGGGAGAGGCTCCGTTACAGAGATGAGAGGCTTTTTTTGCGCAAATAGAAATGACTGAGGCGCGAATTGCCCCCTTGCCCTTTCCCAATATCCTTGGCTAACTACGCGACCATGAAACCATTGTTTTCCTTTTTGACCCTTGTTGCTCTTTTTGGCAGCTCCACACTCTCCGCTCACGAGGCGGCCGAAGAAATGGCCGA
>Ga0222716_10003507_pt1 | contig 12514 bp, 27 predicted proteins | sample C33_13DmetaG_FD_165044 | JGI IMG/M metagenome (GOLD analysis project Ga0222716, IMG submission 165044) | Estuarine water microbial communities from San Francisco Bay, California, United States - C33_13D | ecosystem: Environmental > Aquatic > Marine > Unclassified | place: USA: California... | reverse complement strand
CATTCACCGCTAAAAGGGTTTGTAACCTCCTCACCTTTATCATACCAAACACCGTGAAACCATTTTGGTTTAATCTGTTTTTTCGTACTCATAACCTTCTTCTATTAATTCGTTTTCTACTTCTTGCTTTATATCATTTACATATGAGTCATAAACTTGCATTACCGCGTCTTCTACGTAGTAGCTTTCGAGATCATCTACATATATTAGCTCGTTGTAATCAACCATAGCTTCTACTAGTTTTTCAGAAAGCTCATTATCGTAATAGTGAACGTCTTCATTTATACATATATTTCTACCATCACCTGAAGTTGTAACCCATACTTCGTAGCCATCAGCTGTGGTTTCAGCATATATACTGTAGTCAGGCTTACCATTCCAGTTGTCTGTTAGTTCAAAATCATAGTGTTTTTGTATAACTACTAAAGCTTCGTCATTTTCAATATCAAATTTAACACCATGCGCTTCTAATCTTTGATCTATTAGATCTTCTGTTAATAATTTTTTAGTCATTGTTTATAATATTATCACCATACATGAAACTAAATGGTTCGAGTTTATAAGAAGTTAAATTGCTATAAGTGATAAGATCTCTCATTTCATCAACAGTTAATTGATTCCATAGAAGCTTAGACATAAGTGTGTACTTTAGTCTTTTAGCAGAGTTATATTCTCTAGCGCTTGATTGTAATGATTTTTTAACGTCGGGCAATAGCTTGTCGTAGACGGTTTTGATTTTTGACATATTATTTATTATTTAATTATATTATCCAACTAAATTCGTAATTGGTTTGTAACTAGTGAGGGAATCGAACCCTCATACTGTCGTAGTAATGAACTCTGGTTAATTTAATAACTCCTGTTGCATCCATACCTAGTTTCCACTAGCTATTCACTTATGTGTAATCATCTAGCCGTTTTTCTCACCTTCGTCAGGATTACGCCTTTAATCATACCTATTAAGCTACTCGTCTAGTTCTTTGATTTTACTTATAAAATCTATCTTTTATATTTAATAAAGCTAATTTATAGCCATAGTTTTTTGCCATTTGCATTAGTAGGAAGTCATTTGTTCCATGGTTTGCTTGTGCAAACATATCTAATACCTCTTCTCTAGGTGTAGCCACAATACTACGATCTAACATATTTAACTCGTGCTCCACAAAATCTTTTACTTTTTCCATATTATATCTTATTATATATTGTTACTTCAACCCATCCTTTTTCAGAGTGATTCGCATCACATCTTAAACCATCTTCAGTTAATTCTTTTTCTAATTTCAAAGCAGCTTTCCAAAGACTTGGTTCAGGCGTCTCGTCATGGTCATCATCATACATCACATCACCTCTACATTGGTAAAATATATCATCAGGACCATTTTCTACATATTCAAAGTTCCAGCCATTTACTGTTATGTTTTGTTTTTCTTTAAAAAATATATTCATTTTACTCTATGTTTAATATTGTACCTGCTTTAAAATTAAGTACTAAATCTTCTTCAGACTTAGCGCTTACATTGATCCACTCTTTGTCTTCTCGCATATGAGGTAGATATGTTACCGTATACTCTTTCATTTATTCTTGATTTATTAGTTCATCTACTTCACAGAATAACATGTCGTCTATATCTGCTCTGCTGTAATTGTCTTTGTTTAGCTCGTAAGCTAAATCCCATGGATTCTTAGTTTTACTCATAACTTTTGTTCGTTTACTTTAATTAATATTTGTCTTACATCTTCTCTATGATCATACTCATCTAAGTAGTCATACAATACTTCTTTTATAATGTTCCATTGCCATACCTGTATCTTTACAGTCTCTTGACCAATACCTATTTTAGCCATAGCCTCGTCTGCTTTCAACGAAGCCCGTTGCTCCTCTTGCATTTCATACCATGCTTTCACTGAATCACTCATACTTGTTTAGTTTATTATTGATTTGGCTAGCAACCAGTCTCATCAGGTAACTATGAGTATTGTTTATTTGTTCGCCTTCACTGTTAGGTGATAAGAACTGGTTAACTTGCCAATCACAATCTTTATAAATTTGCTTTATAGTTTCGTCAGCGATAGCCTCTGCCACTATGTTCATTTGTTTTATTACTGCCATATTATTATCTTAAACATGTTCCATAACCTCTTCTGGCGCCTAGTTTTCTTATAACTCTTGCTTGGCTTTCTGGCATAATCTGAATGGTGTTACCAGTTTTATGATAGTTGATTTGAACACAACCATAAGCTTCAGTAGTTGAGCAGCCGACACAAGTAGTATAGCCTAATTCTAGACGCGGCAGAGGTATTATATTTTTACATTTACATTTCATACAATTATATTATCCAACTGTATTCGTATTTTGTTTGTAATTCTTTAGATAGAATTGTAACATATAGTTTAATCTAGCAAACTCATCATGTATTCTAGCTCTAGCTTTACCTACATAAGATCTAGTTTCTATCTTACCGTCAATAAAGAATGTAGTTCTTTGTTCTTGATTGTAAGTTTTATTGAGCTGATAAGGCGAAGACGTACCATTTATTCTTCTAACATAGCCTGATTTGTACACTGCTAATCGTAGATTTTCACTTCTACTCCATCTTTTGTGAGAAGGTACAGGAAACTCAAATTCTCTAGTGCCATTTATAGCTTGTCTTTGTGTAGTAACTTCTTTTATATTGTGTTCTACTAATAGTGCTCTTGCAAACGAGTCACAAAGCATCTGTTTTTCTTGTCTCCAAGTGAATTTACTCATAATTATAAAATTTAATATTAGTTGCGGAAGGTGGATTCGAACCACCGACCTCTAGGTTATGAGCCTAGCGAGCTGACCAACTGCTCTATTCCGCCGTGTTACTTAATAGGCTATAGTCCATTTGGAACATGCCTTGTGGTGCATATGAATTGTATAAATCTACTAATTCTTGAGTCCAGCCACCGTGTTCTTCTACTTTAGCAAACATAATATTACGTTGTCTGCTGCCGTTTTCATACGCTCGAAAGTCATCTGACATACAGTAAGTGTGGTCGTGATGCTTGAACATTTCTTCTAGTGTGCAATCTTTAAAATATTTAGACATAGTTTCTGTTGTTAATGGTTGAAAATTTGTTAAAGCTTATGTACTTTTTGTCAAAGCTGTCATAGTATCTAGTAGTTGGGAAGTAATCTAATACTTCTGTGTCACCATTTTCGTACTTGAGTATAACATTTTGAGGTTGACCAAGCGTATTGTAGTTTGTAAATTTAAGTTTATTCATATTTGTTATTTATATTATTATCCAGCTTTATTCGTATTTAATTTGTAATAGTTTACATTAAACTTTCTATACCACTCGTCTTCTATCATCATTATTTGTTGACGGTTGAGTTTTAGTATTTTCTTGTGAGTATGTTTTCTAGAGCGTGCCATAATGTATATCAGTATATTCTTCTATTGTCACCCATTTCTCTATTTCGTTAGAGTATATCATACCATCTACTACGTGTTCGTCAGCGAACGACCATAGTTTGTCGTGTGTGTACTTTCTCATACTTATACAGCTTTCCAAAACGACTCTCGTTGTTCTTCTGTTAAACCTTTTAGATTTTCTTGACCAAACATTTCTTTACAGATTTCTGTTCGTCTTAGTGATTCATTGTAGTTACGTGTCACTTCATCCCACGCTTGTTGATTAGTTTGATATTGTCGATACATAGTTATTATTTTTTATTAGTTAATTGATAGAAAGCTATTCTTTCTTGTACATCTTCGCGAGTTATCTCGCCTTCCATTTGCTTTAGTACGTCGCTTGACATATCTATTTGCTTACCGTTTTCACAAGTTAATATAAATTGCATAGTTATTATTTTTATTAGATTAGTAACATATTCCACAGTTAAAGTTAGCATGATTTGCTTGACCTGTTATTAGCATATAAATAGTAAACGCTATTCCAGTGAAAGCTAGTGTGCCAAGTGCACCGATTGTTAGTTTGATTGCTACATTTAAAGCAATGTGAGTAAATTTTCTCATAGTTATTAATGTTTAATTGTTAGTTCTAGTGTGAGTAATCGAAACCCACCTCTGCTCCAAGACTAGATAGCTCAACTGTGTTTATACTCGAGAGAACTATTGACACCGAGTGAGGTAAGAGCTATTATACTAACTCTTTGCCTCTAAGTACTAATGGAATATTATTAGTAGCAGTGTAAGATTTATACTTTAACCAACATGGTAGTTTAGTTAGTGTATCTTTCATGATAGTGAATACTTTGTCATGATTGTAAGTTATTGTATCACCTTTTTTGTTAGTGAATTCAAATGTTACATCTTTTCCGATTAGTGATTGTCTTACAACAAATCTTTTAGTAGTTAAATTACTCATAGTTTTAAAATTTAATTATTATTATTATTTACTTATTTATATTATTATTATCCAATTTAAGTTGTATTTAGTTTGTGTGTTTAAAAGTAGTATGTTTGTTTACTTGTTTAAAATTGGTAAGTAGTATTCCACACTGTCTCTCATTGTCTAAATATCTTTAAATTATTTACATATCTATTATCCATTTTGAGTCGTATATAGTATGTGAGTGAAATTAGTTTTTAAAACTATGTTGTGATACATGGTAAACACGAAAAAACGTGGATAATAATGGTAAAGCGTGGCGGGGCCCGGTTGTATATATTCATTTTTCTTTTTGTAAAAAGTTGGTGGAGAGTAGGGGCAACCCTATACCTCCAAATATCTAACGTGTTTTTTTTGTGACAATAGCCTATAAGTATATACTAGTAACAGGCAAGTGTCACACTATTTTAAATTTACTATATACTATGTAATTATTATAGCATAGAGAAATTAATCATATGCCGAAGCAAAAATTATCCAAGCGAGCTGCTCTAGCTAAAAAGAAAAGAGATCTTGCTGCAGCAAATAGTACTAGACGTAAGAGAATGAGGGCTGAGAATCAACGACTCAGACGTGCTGCTAAAAAAGCGGGTAAGAACCTAAAAGGTAAGGATTATGACCACAAAACCAAAAGATTTACAAGCGTAAAAGCGAATCGTGGAAACAGGGGACACGGTACGCGCAATGAATAACCATACCTCTGAAACCTTAAAATACCTAAATTATGACGTATTTTTATTACAAGACTAATACGTGGAATAGTCAACCACAAATCTCCGAAGACCAGATAAACCTTTGGAAACACCTCGCAGAAAAAAAGAACTGGAGGATCGTACAATTACCTAACGGATTTTTTCAAACAGAATACAAAGACATCGACTGTCCTTGTGATCCAGAGAAAGATACTTGCTGCGAAAAATGGCATGACGTTACAAGGCGAGAAACTATGGAAGGAGCAGAAGCTGCTATTGATGGATCAGTAGAGCATTATGCTAAGAAAGTAGATTTCCTAAAAGGACCTAAGGTAGTGAAAACATTTAAATAGTAAGTATAATTAAAATTTAATTTAATGGAATTTAGTCAACCTAGTGAGATTGTAAAAGATCTCAACTTCGGCATCGATGCCACAAGTAAAATAATGAACGGTGTAGATAAATTAGCCACAGCGGTTAAGTCTACATTAGGAGCTTCAGGTAAATGTGTTATATATGAAGACATTTACGGTAGACCACTGGTGACAAAAGACGGTGTAACCGTTGCGGAAAGCGTAGTCTTAAGAGATCCAGTAGAGAATATAGGCGCTACCTTAATAAAAGAAGCCTCTAAAAATACAGTGAAAGAAGCAGGTGACGGTACCACTACGGCTATCGTCCTTGCTCAATCACTATTAAAAGAAGTAAGAAGTCCTGATAACAAACAATCATTGAGAAATGTTAAGAATGGTATTAATTCAGGTCTTAAAAAAGTAAACAAATATCTTGAAGACGCGACAGTGGCTGTTTCGGGTGAAATGTTATCACACGTATCAGCTATCAGTTGTAACAACGACGAGGTTTTAGGTAGTTTAATAGCTGAAACTTATGAAAAAGTTGGTAAAGACGGTGTCGTGTTGATGGAAGAGAGTGAAAGTAACGATACTTACTCTGAAATAGTTGATGGTGTTCAGCTTAGCTGTAAACTAACATCGTCACATTGGATGACAAATAAAGATAGGCAACTATGTGAGCTTGATAATCCATATGTACTAATAGTAGCATCGGAGATACCAAGTATAAGAAAGATACAAAAGATACTAGAGTATGTTATTAAGCAGAACAGAAGCTTACTTATTGTAGCATCTGTCAGTACTCAAGTAAAATCCGCACTTTTAACAAACAAAGTCAAAGGTAATATTAAAGTAAACATAATTGACACACCTGGCTTTGGTGCTAGTAAGCGAGATACGGTAGAAGATTTAGCTCTTTTAACTGGTGCTAAATTAATAGATGAAGAATTGGGAGATGATCTAGATCTTATCCAGCCAGATTGTTTAGGTGAAGTAGTAAAATCTGTCACAGATAACAGAACTACAGTCCTTACAACTGGTGTTTTAAACAAAGATGTATCAAATAGAGTAAAAGAAATAGAAAAAAAGATACCTGAGATTAAAGATCCTTTCTTTAAGAAAAAACAACAGGAAAGATTAGCTATGTTAAACGGCTCTGTTGGTATTATACGTGTGGGTGCTGATTCTAAGATAGAATTAAAAGAGAAAAAAGATAGAGTTGAAGACGCTATATACGCAGTTAAAGCTGCTTTGCAAGAAGGAATTGTTCCTGGTGGCGGAATTGCTTTATTAAACGCTGCATTATCTATAAAAGAAGAAAATGAAGGTGAAAAAATGCTCACAAGAGCTATAGCTTCTCCATTTATGACTATTCTTGAAAACGCAGGTATCGAAATAACAAAAACCCCGACAAAAGTAGGTTACGGTATTGACGTAATTACTGGAAAAGAGGTCAATATGGTGAAAAACGGTATAATTGACCCAGTTTTAGTTACAAAAACAGCATTAAAAAACGCAGTTAGTGTTGTTTCCACCATAGTTTCTGCGGATTGTGTAATCTCTAATATAAGAATAGACAATGCGAGCAGTTAATTATTACATAGTTGTAGAAAACATCAAACTAGAAGAAAAAACTATAGCTGGTTTGATAGTGAAGGACGAAAATAATCGATATAATAAAGGAAAAGTTATAACAATAGGTAATTTAGTGCAAGGTGTGTGTGATAATGATATAGTACACTATGATAAACACGCTGGTCATGAAATAACATGGAAAGGAAGTGAATATCAAGTTATAACAGTTAAAGACGTAGTCTTAATAGAATGAAATTAACCGCATCTGATTTAAGAGATATAGGTTTATTTAAATATTACAGGCTCGTTAGAAAATGGGCCTGTAAAACATATGGTCTGAAAGATGCAGATCTTGAACTTTTAATCTACCTAGATTGTAAAAATAGATTTACACGTAACGACTTTATCAATGGTACTTATACTTATTCATGGGATAAGAAGCGTTGGGAAAGATTACGAGAAGAGGGTTGGATAGAAGTTTGGAGGCATCGAAACCGCACTTCAATTAAATATAGTATTTTTAAGACATCATTTAAATGCTCCCAATTAATAAGCAGAATATACCGCATACTTTTAGCGGAAGAAGATCTGCCTACATCAGAACGAAATAAATTTTTTAATAACAAGTCATATACAGATAAAGTCTACAACAAGGCTATAGATGATATGATACATGATAAAAATAGATAATTATGGGATACGCAGGACCAAAAGCAGTTTCTAAAGTCAATATGATTTTAAAAGACAAAGGTTGTGGTTTACCAGCTATTAAAGGCTTAGGTAATCCACTAAAGAAAAAAGGTTGTAGTAAAAAGAAGTACTAGTGGCTTTTAAGATTAATAAGCCTAATTTTTACAATAGTGACCAACAACCTAGCGTTGTTAAAAAAGAGCTGGGTAAAGACATTATAGCTGAGGCTAATAAAGATGGTACAATATATTTAGACAAAGACGTACCTGAAAACAGTAAGCTAGGTAAAGAGGCAATACGTCATGAAAAAGTGCACCTTGATCAAATGAATAGAGGTGATCTTGATTATGACGACAACTATGTTTACTGGAAAGGTAAAAAATATTCTAGAGCTAATATGAACGAGGGTAGCAAAAACTTACCTTGGGAAAAAGAAGCTTATAAAAAAGAAAAAACAAAGAAATCATGAGCATATACAAGAAAATAAGGGAATCAAAAAAAACCGCTCTTAAAAAATTAGAAACACAGAGTGTTATGGGTAACGCTTTTGAAGCTGTTGCAGCTGGTGCTAAAGTTGTTTCTGATCAAGATAAAAATAAAAAAGGCGGAGGTGATAGCGGAGCTGGTATTGGACAAGTAGCTAAAATAGCTGGTATGCTTACTGGAGGAGCTAGCCCTATAACGTACAAATCGTCTGCATTGAGAAAAAATGGTGACCCGAATGAAACTGTTAATTACAGGGGTAAACAATATAGGCTTAGTTCTAACGATTATATAGAAGATGGTGTAGCAGGTGGTAATGTGAACGTACCTGATGCTATTAGTGGAGGTGAAGCTGATAACAAATGGGAGAATAGTATGAAGAGTCTTTTTGAAGAAGGTGCTTCTATACAGCAGCTTGTGGATAAAGGGCATGGTACAACTGAGGGTTTAACTAATTTGTTTAAAGGTTTGAAACAGGGGAGCAACTCTTCACAACCAGGATCCAAAACAACAAAATCAAACATAACCCCAGTGATGGAAACAAAAACAACACCTGCATCACAACAATACAATATGGGTGAAAAAGAAGCTGAAAATGCTAACTGGGCAGAGGGTAGAATGCGTAGAGGAACTAGAAGAGCTGAAAGAAGAGCTAATAGAGATATACGCAGATACGAGCAAGGTAGTAAAGGTTTTTTAGGTCTTGGTAAAGGTAAAGGTAAAGGCGAACTAAGTTCTAACGTTTTAGCTGCCGCAGAAAAAACAGGTTTAAAAGCAGATAAGTTAAAAGAAATGGGTTTAAACGTTAATGACAAAGGATCTATAACTGGAGACGCTGATCAAAACGTGACAGATCAAATGAGATCTAGAGCTACAAATTTATCTATGAATAAATATAATACTGGTATAGGACAAACAACTTATACACCTAGCAGTAGTGAAACATCTCATGTAGACGCTAATAACTCTTTTAGAACTATAACAGATGATGATTTAAAGGATAAAGTAACTATATTTGATCAAGAAAACAGTGATAGCAACAATACCTTTGATTTTAGTAAGTATGGAATGAAGAATTATGCTGATGAGTTTAGAGAAAGCACAAATAAAGTGATAGAAGGGTTACCCTCTTTTACTGGGCTAAACAAAAAAGGTTATAAAGGTAAAAATGCAAAAGCATTTAAAAATAAGTCCGGTAGAGGCGCAGGTTATTAATTATGAGCGATAAAAAGAAATTTAAAGAAACTACGGTAGGTAAATTATTATTTGGAGCTGCTTCTATGATAAACCCAACATTAGGCAGTGTTCTACAAGGTGTGTTATCACCTAAAGAAGCTATAGCTGAAATAACTAAAGCAGATATACCTGCTGATGAAAAAATTAAACTACAACAACTGATATACGAGCAACAAAATAAAGAAATGGAGGCTATCACTTCAAGATGGGAGGCTGATGCAGCTTCTGACTCTTGGATGTCTAAAAACGTACGTCCTTTAGTTTTAGTTTGGTGTATTGTTATATTTTCACTAGCTGGTATATTAGATAGTGTAGAATCAATACCTTTTAACATAAATAACACATGGAACGATACTTTTGAAAAAGTAATGATGGCTGTTGTGTTAGCTTATTTTGGTGGACGAAGTGGTGAAAAGATTGGAAATATATTAAAAAAGTAGCATAATGGCTAGGATTAGTACGTACACAAAAGATACTGGTATTAGTAACACTGACAAACTACTGGGTTCAGACTCTAGTGGAGACACTAGAAACTTTGTGATTGGTGACGTTAATAAATTCATAGCTGAAACAGGTTCTGTTGGTTCTAGTAGTAGTTTTACATATAAATACAACGACGGTACGCCAGGTAGTGGACAAGCTAAGTTTACTATATCAAGTGGTGATACCCTTGGTAATATAACAAACATAAGAGTAAGTAAATATAATCACAGTGAAGTAGTTAACGCTGTTGATAATGCGCTAGCATTGTTAAGTGGTAAAACTATAATAATCTACGAAATAAACAATAAAAATAACTTTGGAGTCTACAGTGTAGAGAGCTTTAGCAAAGATGGTAGCTCCGATTTCTACAACATGGCGTTGTCTCACAAAACATCTAACGGTTCTGTTGTAAATAATAAAATATATGGTATAGATATATTCCCAGAAAGTGGTGGCGATAAAACACACGCACATCATCAAAACTCAGCTAGCGCTTCTTGGGAGATAAACCACAACTTAGCTAAATTTCCTAGCGTTAGTATAAAGTTCTCAAGTTCTGATAGTGTTTATACTAATGTTGGTGCGTTTGCTGGAGTTATATATACTGACGAAAATAACTTAACAATAAACTTGGCAGCTGCTGAAAGTGGCTACGCATACTTAAACTAAAACTATGGCAATACCTATTTTAAATCACTTAGACTTAAGAAGTGTATCGGAGCTGCAAAATGCAATACTCCATAAAACAACAGAAGGCTCCGCGTCCAACGTAGAGGGTAAAATAATATACGACACAGGAACAGACTCACCTAAAGTTTACAACGGATCCACTTGGATAGATCTTGGTGGTGATATAAAACAAGTTAAAGTTATTGGCGACAGTGGTAATTACGATGTTACTAGTGGTAATTTTGTTTTAACAATAGCTGGAGACACTGGTATTACAACAAGTGTTAGCAGCTCTACGTTGTCAATTGATCTTAATGATACAGCTGTTACACCAAATAGTTATGGTAGTGCAACGGCAATACCTACGTTTACAGTAGATCAACAAGGTAGATTAACAGCTGCTGGTAGCGAGAATATAGCTACAGCACTTACTGTTGATGGTGATTCAACAACAGCTAATGTAGATCTACTAACAGATGATTTAAGAATAATAGGTACTTCAAACGAAATTGAAACCGCTGCTTCTAAGTCTGGTACAGATGTATCTTTACAAATTGGTTTACCAAATAATGTAACTATTGGTAACAACTTAACTGTAACAACTGATCTAAGCGTAGATGGTGTATCTAATTTAGACAATACTGACATAGATGGTACTTTAGTTGTAGATGGTACTAATATATCCTTAGATTCAACCTCTACATTAAATATAGACAACTCTAATACTACAAATGGTATTACAATAGGTACAGCAACTTCTGGTGTTCCTATAAGTATTGGTCATAGTACGTCTCTAGTTACAATTGGTGATGACTTAAGAGTAACTGGTAACTTTACGGTATTGGGTACTCAAACTACATTAAATGAAACTGTAAAGGTTGTAGAAAATAACACTATAGAATTTGAAGGTACTACAGCTAATACTCATGAAATAAAGCTTACAGGTGGTGATCCAACCGCTGATAGAGTAGTAGCTTTACCAGATAACTCAGGTACTATAGCTTTAACAACTGATATAACAGCTAGGCAGTTTACTACAACTATAGGTAACGCTTCAGCAACAACAATAAATTTATTAAACTCAGGCGCGTCTGCACCTCATAAAAATCACGGGCTAGGCGCTGATAGTACTCAGTTTATGATTCAGTTAATTGAAGTTTCAACAGGGCTTACAGTTATGGCTGATGTAGCTAGAGGATCTAGTGGAGCTGTAGCAATTACGTTCTCATCAGCACCGGCTGCTAACGCAATAAGAGTACTTATCACTAAGATAGGATAATAAAATAAAATTCTCACATGGCGCAAAAGTTTTTAAACGGCATACTTTCTGTCGACGGGTCTAACTCGTCACCTTCATACAGCTTTATAGGCAGAACCGATACTGGTATGTACGCACGTGCCCACTCCTCAAATGACAGAATATCATTTGCGGTAGATGGAACTGAAAGGTTTTTTATAGATGCAAACGGTGTAGAGGCTATTGGAAACGTATATGTAAATTCCGGCAATTCGGTAAGAAACTATAGTGGTGTTTGGCAAGCTACAACTGGCACAACTGAAAATGGTTTTGTATTTACAAACACTGCTGATAGTCAAGTAATGTTTGAAGCTCAGCACGACTACATACGACACACATCAGATGGTGCTGCTGCTGATGGTGCTACATTATATTTAAAACACGCAAACAATAATTCTACAGACACAATAGGTACCATATTCTTTGGTAACAATGCCGACACAACACTTTCTAAAATAGTTGCAGAAACAAACGGCGCAAACAACACAAGTAATTTAAAATTTGGAACAAGCAATGCTGGTACAATAGCTACCGCACTTACTTTAAACGCTGATAATTCTGCAACTTTTGCAGGAAATATAGCTACAGCATCAACTAAAAAAGTATTATTTGATGGTGCTAGTGGCCATACTTACATAGCAGAAGAAAGTGA
>Ga0222716_10003505_pt1 | contig 12518 bp, 13 predicted proteins | sample C33_13DmetaG_FD_165044 | JGI IMG/M metagenome (GOLD analysis project Ga0222716, IMG submission 165044) | Estuarine water microbial communities from San Francisco Bay, California, United States - C33_13D | ecosystem: Environmental > Aquatic > Marine > Unclassified | place: USA: California... | reverse complement strand
AATATTTTAGCTGATAGAGTAATGCAATTATGGAACGGAACAAATGGACATCATGTAGGAAATACTAATCATGGTGCTATTAAAGTTAGCCAACCAATAGTTACACCAGGTATACACCAAGTAAGCAGAGCAGATACTTTAGACAATATTATTAACCCACAAATGGGACAAATGCCTGCTCAAAATAATGTTTCAATGATTGATGCATTACCTAATATGATGCAACAAGAACAAGGTAGTGGAAATGGATTAAGTAATTTCCAACAACAAGCAATACAGACATCATTTATGGAATCAATGGAACCTATGGCTGCTAATGGCGCTTTAGGTGGTTCATTTGGTGCTTCATTTTAGATTTAGATTTTAATATTTTATTATTTTTTTAATAAAATATTAATATTTTTATTGAGTAATTAAATAATATTTTTAGCAATTGTTGTAGCAATTTTATTATTTGTATTAATACTCAAATTATCATATAATTTTGTTATTATTTTTTTTAATAAAGTATTAATGCTAATTATTATTGCGGGTTTATTTGCTAAATAAATTAAAACAGCATCAAAAATCAAAATAACTACAATAACTATAATAGAAATTAAATATGCAAAAGAACCCAAATCTTTGAAATCAGGCATATCTTTTAAAATTACATAATCATTTAACATTTTTTTACTTAATTCATATTTCATACTATCGTCATTATTACTTAAACCATATTCTTCTTCATTAATAGATTTTATTTTTACTAGTATAGAATCCAACATTGTATCTGTAAATTTTGTTATTAAATAAACCAATACATAAATATATAAAATATATACAAAAAAATATAAAAGTATTCTTGACATAGCTCTACTTGAAAATGCAAAAACAAATTTAAAGAATGCCGAAAATAATATTAATAATACGAAAATAACAAGAACAACAAATATTAAAGTATTATACAAATATTCCCTTTTAAATGGTATTATTTTTATACAAGAAAATAAAAAGGAAAATAACATAATTAATGGAAATGAATTACCAAAGTTTTCAAAAATTATTTTAAAAGTACGAACCATATCTTCTGAAAAAGCAAAAGGTTTTTTAAAATCATCATTTGATGTTATTATTGTCTTAAAAAAAATATATAAATTATTAAATAATTTTAAAATAAATAAAAAACTTACCAAAAATATACAAGCATACAACCATCCCATTACAAAATGCATATCAAAAATAATCAATAAGACTTGAAAAATAATAAATGTTATAATTAAAACAAACAATAATACATTAATCGATAAATCAATCGTATAATGCATAGATTCAGGATAACTATTTGTAAATATATTTTGTATTTTTGTAAGAAGTAAAAATAATATATTATCTATTTTTTTTAAAAATCCCGGCTTTTTTGTATCATTATTTAATTCATCGGCTCCGCCTCTTTGATTATATTTTTTTTTATATTTTGCCATAATTAATATATAACAATATAATTATTTTATTCCAAAAAAGTATTATCTAAATCTTTTAAATCATCCTTTAATTGACTATTATTACATATTTTTTTTACAAGTTTATCACTTATATTATCAAATTTTGCACCACATTCTTTAATGATACGAGCAAAATAGTCCTGTTTAGAATCTACTTCTTTAAAATCAGGATTTTCATTCATCCATTCTCTAATTAATTTATAATGTTCATTGCTTAAACTTTTAAGAGCATCTTTTATCTTTGTTTTTGATTTATCTTTTTCCCATCCATCTTGGTCTTTTATATATAGTGTCTCTCGTTTGCTATCAGTACAATGCAATGGTCTCTCGTATAAACTTAATTTATTCATATTTTCAATAAAAATATTACTTAAACCTTCTGCTAAACCGTGATGTTTTGTAAAATCCAAATTGTTTAATGTGAGTTGTATTTTTTTTATAAAATCATTCATATTTATAGCATCTTTGCATTGTTCGTTGAGAAAAATATTTATATTGAATTTTTGTTTAATATTAGCAGTATTATTATTGGTAATATTATTACCTATTTTGGGGACAATTTCTACCAATTGTTTTTGTTGTTCTATTAATTGTTTATGTTGTTCAAATAATTGTTGTTGTTGTGTGATTAATAAATTTTTTATATCAGTACTTTCATTTATTAATTTAATTATTGTTTCTTGAGTAATTATATTATTATTTATATGATTACTATTTAATGTTAATTGATTATTGCTTATATCATTATTTGTTTCTTCTTTTACAAAAACACATTTTTTTTTATGATTGAATAAGCTTTGATTATGTTTGTATATTTTCCCACATATACATTCAAATATTTTATTTGCGACCTTTTTTTTATCATTTATAAGTAATTCTCCCAAATTATGTTTTTGGGTTTGTAGATGTTTAAAATAATCAGATTTTTTACATGTTACATACTTGCATTTTTCACAATTATATTTTGTAACACATATTGCGAGTTTTTTATAAGTCATTTATAAGTATAATATACTTATAAAAAAACTCTCTAAATTCTTTTTTCTGTATTTTGCGATTTTTTGAGAGATTATAAGTATTTGAATTAAACATATATATAATAATATAATATTTTAATAATAATACATCTAATAGGGTTTTATTTTTTAAAAATATAAAAAGGTGCGACTTTTTTGCGACTTTTTTATAAGTATTTTTATAAGTATTTTATAAGTATTTAATACTTATAAAAAAAGTCGCAAATTTTTATTTTCCAAAATTTTTGGAAATTATTGCCTTACCATAATTTTTTTATTTTAAAAAACGTTAAAAAATGTAATGATTATCAGTAAGACGTTAAAAAAAGTAAAATCAGCTTTTTTTGAAATTTATTTTTTGTCAAAAATATAAGAAATGGACATTTATTAAAAAATCAAAAATGTCCAAACCCAAAAAAAATGCCAAACAATAAATTCCAAAAAAAAATCATCTTTTTTATAAATTTTTTTTTATTATGATAAAAGGTAACATACTTATTTTTGTTTAAAAAGACACACATTTCTTTAAGTTCATTTTTAATATATATAATTTAAACTTATTTTGCGATTTTTTGCGCCTTTATAAGTATTTTACATATACAAGTAAAAAATATTTTTGATTAATTATTTTATATATACATAATGAGTTTAAAAAATATGTAATTTTAATTTATGGCGACTTTTTGCGACTTTTTTATAAGTATTTTTATAAGTATTTTATAAGTATTTAATACTTATAAATTTTACACCAAATTTTAATTTTTTAAAAAATTTGAAATTTATTGCCTTACCATAATTTTTTTATTTTAAAAAACGTTAAAAAATGTAATGTTAATTGGTAATACGTGAAAAATTGTAAAATCTGCTTTTTTTGAAATTTATTTTTTGTCAAAAATATAAGAAATGGACATTTATTAAAAAATCAAAAATGTCCAATCCCAAAAAAAACGCCAAACAATAAATTACAAAAAATTTCACGTTTTTATATTTTTTATTTTTTATTATCATAAAAGGTAACATAACAGTTTATAAGGATTTTTAGGGTTTATTTCTTTAAGTTCATTTTTAATATATATATAATTTAAACAATATAATTTATATAAAATATATTGTTAATATAATTATGAAAAAACTTTATCAAAACATATTCTTATATGGGTTGTATTTGAGTTATATATTGTATTTTATAGTTTTATTTGGTTTAAGCGGATATGCACCTCAATATTTGGATTATTTAAGAACTTTATTAAAACTATATATTTCTTTAGTTTTGATTGTTTTGTATAATCCATTATTTTATAAAGAAAGAAAATTTGAACAATTTGATAGGAATATTGTATTTTCTTGTGCTATATTTTTATTATTATCAACTTCATTAACACAAGGAATGGATGAATATATTATGTATAAATCTAAAGATTTCTTACAATCAGGTGTTCAATTGATTAAATAATTTTAGTTTATGTTTTCTAGTATGCCCTCCTTTAATTGGATTCTTTCTTTTTAATCTTTTTTTGCTAGTTTTTTTTGTTTTTATAATTTTATTTTTATTTGATTTTAAGAAATTATCAATTTTTTTAAGTAATTCTTCAGTATATTCTTTATCATTAAATTCTTCCAATTTACTTTTATTTATTGTTTTATAGTTATTTGCATATTTATTTATAAAACTTAAATAAGTATTACCATTTGCATTAAATAATTTTTTATTTTTATTATAAAAGGTTTTTGCTAACAAATTTAAATCAGTAGAATATTGGTAAGGCTTCAGTTTTATGTAATCTACATTTTTATTTTCCATAGGTTTATGATAAACATCATCCAAAAAACAAACTTGAGTATTTTCTGGTAATTTTGTGCAACTTATAAAATCATTATATGATTTTGAATTCATTGTTCTACACATTTCTACTCTTGTTCCTTTCGCTTCAAATGCTCGTATAATTCTATCAAATAAATTATAACTAAGTTTATAATGTAGATAATCTTTTATAATATTTGCCCACTCATTTGGTCCGTTATTATTCGTATAAATTATAACATAATCACATTTTTTTTCTATTTTTTTATTTTTAATAAAATTTAATAATTTTAATAAATTTGGTCTAAAAAATAAAGGAAAATTATCTATTATATTAAAAAAATACTTTTTATGTAGTTCGTTGTTTTTTAAATACTCTTTAGTAAGTTTCCAAAAATAATAAAGTTGCCCAAATGACCCCAACGTTTCATCCAAATCAAAAACTATAACATAATATTTTTTCATCTTCTTCTAATATAACACAATATTTTTATTTTTACAAAAATATTAAAAATAAAAATATTATAAATTTTTTTTATTTGCATATATTAGTAGCATAAATATGCGATTATTGAAACAAGATTATTTATCCATTTTAGACTATTATAATATTAATTATAATAAAAATTTACCCAATAATTTATTACGCAAAATGGTGGAAGATAAATTAGCAAAAAAAATATGTAGTTGTATTAAAAAAGTAAAAGAAAAATATAATGACAATGAAGAATCAAGGTCTATTGCTATATGTAATAATAGCGTAATAAAGAAAAAAAACTTAAAAATTTACGGGTTTTCTTGTAAAAAAAAGAAAACACTTAAAGCATTAAAAACAAATCCTAAAGGTAATAAAGTTAAAAAAAATGGAAAATATTTAACTATTAACAAAACAAAAAAGAAGAAAAAATAGATTTAAAAAATATTTAATTATTCAAATGTTTAATGGCTTTTAATATTACTTCTTCTTCACAATTAATTTTTTGAAATATTAAATTATCATTAAAATAAATAGTAAAAAATCTATTTTGAAAATTTTTAAATACTAAACCAATCCCCTGATTTAAAACTTTTATTTCACATAAATTATTTACACCTGATAATTTTATATTTTCTATATTTTTTAATTTTATATAACGTATATTACTGCCTATTTTTAAATCTTTTAATTCCTCTATATATCTATAACCTTTTAAATTTGAATTGAACATTTTTAAATCATCGCGATTTAATCCCAATTGTTGTAATATATTGTTTTTTTTATCCTTTATTTCCTGAATACTTGTATTTATTAGCCCTACATTATCATCATTTTCCAACGCTTTTTTTAATAATTCAAAATCCATATATTAATATAATATTAATAAACTATTATATTAATTAAAAATAAATTTAAGAATTAATTTCTATAAAGTTAGAGTTATGAAATTTTTACACATTTAAATTTATCATTTCTTGTTTCATTTGCTTTACATTTTTTATTACAACGTCTTGTTTTAACATTATAATCCATATTTTTTTTAACACATATTGATTTTTTAGACATTTTAGATGAAGATGATTTTGAAGATGATTTTTTAATTTTATTATTTTTATTAATTTTTTTAATTTTATTATTTTTATTAGATTTTTTTTTAATTAATGATTTATTTACAACACATTTATAATCTTCATTACGTATATACCCATCTTTACATAACATTAAACATCTATTTGTATTGGGATTATGAATAGGTTTTTCTGGTGGACATTCTTTTTTCTTAATTTCCTTTTTTAATTCTTCTTTATATATACTTTCTACTTTATCTTGTATTTTAACACTAGGAGATGGATTACCAGTTGTTAAATATATTTTATGTTTTTTTAATAATGCTGTATATTCTTCTTTAAATTTTTGTATATTTGTTTTTCGTTCAAATAAATTAGCTAATATATAATATTTTGATAAATCTTTTAAATCTTTACCAAAATTTTTATATTTGTCAACATTAATTAAAAAATTAGCAATTTGATAAAAAACTAACGCCAATGTATATAAATCAAAAGAATTTACTGCTAATTCTAAAAAATCATGATAACTATACTCTTTATTGTCTTTTAAATGCTTACATTTAGTTGATAAATTATATCTATGAAAATTTCTACATATATTTTCAGGAGGCCAATAACTATGATCCATAGCAAAACCGTCACTACTTTTTTTTGACAACTCTATTGCTCGTGTTTTTTTAATCATTAAACCAAAATCAATGTATTTGATTTTACCATTATTAATATTATAAACAATATTATCTGCTTTTATATCTCTATGTAGAATATTTTTAGTTTTAAAAAATTGTAATCCATCTAATAAAGTAATTAACGATGTTAAAAAATAATGCTGTTCTTTTACTTCTGCTTTTTTGAAAATATTTACTACAAAATTAGTAATATTTATACCTCCATCTTCATATAATAACATACTATGATGAGATTTTTTTTTATCTACATTGTTTATTAATGGATTTTCACATTGAGTAACACTTGATATATAGTTATCGTCTATTATTGGTTTGCATAGAATCGGTTGTGTAATTGCATATTTTTCTAAACCTTCAATTTTTGAAATACTTTTATATTCTTTTAATTCATTGGTTGCTTCCCTATTTACCATCACTTTTGAAACTTTGTTTTCATAAGTGTTAATTTTTTCTTTACATTTTAAACTTGGCTTAAAAACACATCCATATGTCCCTTCTCCTACTTTTTCATTCATATTTATATTATATAAATATTTTATATAATATAAATTATATATGAATATTTCAATATTAAATAATATTTTTGATAAAGATTTTTATTATTATGATTACAAATTAAATAATGGAAGGTTAAGTTGGTTATTAATACCTTTAAGTTATTTAATTTTATATTATAAAAGTTATATCAAATATTTTAGTTATGCATTTGTTGTTATTGCAATTATTGGTATAGTTGATACAATATTATTAATTGAAAGATATAATTATTTTCTTTTAATTAGCGCATCGTTAATATTACACGCAATTTTATTATATCCATTAACAAATATTAAGAAATATTTAAAACTTAATATTAGTAATATTGCTTTAGCATTTTTAGGTATTGTTACAATATTATATTTACCATATTGGCCATATATTTTACCAAGAAGCACAATTATTATATTTTCTATAATAATTTATATTTTCCTATTTTTATTATATAATTTTTATAAATAAATCATAAATCATAAATCATAAATCATAAATCATAAAACTATTTTTCTTCTATATTATTATTTTCTTCATTATAAATATTTAATGTACGGGCACTCGCATCATTAGAATCAATAAAACGTGGCATCCAATAATATGGAATCAAATTATCACATCCCTGATAATGTTTATTATAAATATATTTATAATATGCTTGTTCATATGTAACTGGTTTTGTATTTGAAAAATTCATATGTTTATAACTTTTTATAATATTATCTAATTCATTATGCAATTCTTTATTAGTTTGTATTTTTTCTTTAATAATTTCAAACCATGAACGTTTTAAAGAACTTACTCCATCACTAAATGCTTCTTTTGTTCTCCATAAAATTTTTTCCGGTACTAAATCTGGCATTAATTTAGAAAACGATTTTCTAATTAAATATTTTTCACAATTATTTATAGTAGTATTATAACGTAAATTTTTATCTATAGACAAATAAAATTCAACAAATTGTTTATCTAAAAATGGTGTTCGTGGTTCAAGACCATTTGAAGAAATAGATCTGTCACTACGTAAAACATCAAAATTATAAATATCATTTAATAAACGTTTACATTCAAAATCAAAATCTTGAGAACACATACATTTTTTAAAATATAAATAACCACCCATTAATTCATCCGCACCATCACCATTAAAAATAACTTTACAATCACTATTTTCTTTAATATATTTTGCAACCAAATAATTACCGACACTTGCTCTAACTGTTGTGGTATCAAATGATTCTATTTTTTCTATAACTTCAGGTATGGCATCAAAAAAATCTTGCTCGGAAACTACAATTTCATGATGATTGCTATTTATATGTTGTGCTACTATTTTAGCATATTTTAAATCTTCTGAACCTTCTAATCCAATACTAAATGTATTTAATTTAATTTCTTTAGCATTGGTAGTATTATCATTATTAATAAAACTATTTACTATACAAGCAACTAAACTGCTATCTAATCCACCTGAAAGAAGACATGCAATTGGTCTCTGTGTTGTTCCTAGTGTGCGTTTTTTTACACATTCCATAAATTTATTTACAATAAGATGATTAATATCATTCATATTATTATTTATTGAATCTAAATTATTGAAGCAAGGAAATGCTATATATTTAGAATAATCCATAGTAAGTTTATTATCTAAGTCAGATATCATCATATAATGTCCCGGTATAAAATTACAAATGTTATTTTTTCTAGATGGAAAACTATATAAACTTTTTATTTCACTTGCAAAACCAATAGAATTATTTTCAATATAATAATATAACGGACGCACACCATATGGGTCTCGTCCAATAAAAAGTAAATTTTTTTGTATATCATATAAAATAAACGCAAATACACCATCTAATAGTTGAATACTATATTCCATTCCATATAGTTTATATAAATGCAAAATAATTTCGCAATCAGAATCGGTTTCAAGAGTTATATTATTATCAATTGCTAATTGTGCAAAGTTATAAATTTCACCATTACATATTAATACGCAATTGTTAATTTCAAAGGGTTGATTAGATTTAGTATTTAATCCATTGATGGCTAATCTATGAAAACCAAAAATTATATTTTTATGATTTTTTAAAACAGAAAATTCAGGACCACGTGGTTTTCCTTTATTGAAATTATTTTCAACAATATTATTGCTTGCTGTATTATTTATTAATGCAAATATCCCGCACATACTTAATATATTATCAAATAATATTTTTAAATATATTTTTAAATATTTTTAAATATATTTTATTATATATTTTGATAAAAATAAAATATTATATTAATATATTATTTTATTATATAATATGAATTATAATGTTACTTTGCAAAATTTCAAAAAAAATGATAACATAAATCATGAAATATATTCACGCCAATTTCCTTCGCAACAATTAAATATGAATTTTTCACCGCGTTCCGTATCTACCAAATATAGCACATTACCTATTTTAGACCATAGAAAAGAAACAAATGTACCCTTAAATAATTATCCAATTTATGATAGTAATTCTACATTTTTTCCAGGAACTTCTAAGCCACATTTTTGTGGTTTTGCAAAAAATGTTGATTTAGAATCAAGTTTAAGAAGTCAATTTTTCGCATTACAAAAAGGCGACCAAGCAAAATATATACCATCATCAGGTAGTAATTTATATGAACATCCAATAGATTTTGTCAATACTAATCAAGATTTAACTAATCATTTATTATTTCAAACACCTAGTTTTAATGATTTTAATCCAAATTTGTCAAATAATATTGGAAATGAAATATTTTTAAATTCTACAAAAGTTCAACTTAAAAATTTATAATTAGATAATTAGATAAAAAATTAATATATACTTATAATCAATTATATATTAATATGGAAATTAACAAAACAAAAGATGCTGATTTGATGCTGTTAGGAAATAAAGAATTATATAATAAGTTAGTAAATAAAAATGAAAAATCAATTATTATGAAAAATGAGTTTATAAAATATAAAAAAGAAATAAAAACAAAGATAAATGAATTATTTACTTATTATACTGATCCAAGTAATAATTGTTTATTTATAAATAATAATAATGAAGATTACAAATATTTAAGTGCATTTAATTCATTTGTTAATCATTATATCGAAAATATTAAAACAAATAATTTAAAAAAAGAAATTCAAAATGAATTAAGTATATATAATAATAATAAAAATAATAATTTACAAGATAGTTCATTTAATAATGACTTTAGTAATGTTAATATAGACATAAATAAAGATTTTTTTAATAAACCACAAAATAAAAATAATACTTTAGATGGGTTTATTGAGAAAAGAAATATTAATATAAAACCAAAAATATTACCCAAAAAAAGATACCAAAAATAAAAAATAAAAAATATATTTATATATTAAAATATTCATATATTTCAATATGGCAAAGCCAACCAATAAAAATAAAAGAAAAAATAAACATCATAATAAAAATAAGACAGCAAAATTTAAAAAATTAAATTGTGCACCAAATAGAGGCAAAGAAATAAATGGTGAATTACAAAAATTGTCTTGTTATAATAATAGTGAATTATTTAATTTTAAAAAAATATGGAATTCTAAAAATCCCAACAATTTAATAAAAACTAATAATCCCAAAAATATTTGGTTATTTTTTAAAAATAATTTAAGTTCAAAATGTTATAATGAACTGTGTTGGATTAAAGAGAATCATATTGGAAATATAAATAAAGATCATATATTAAAAAATGTATTTAGACCATTTTCACCTACTACTTGGAAAGCAAAACCATATGAATGGTTATCAAGTGTGGATATTTTAAAAGTAATGGAACAATATCAACGAACAAATAAAAATTTTGTTTTTATTGGACCAACTCCAATTGATTTTGATAATAAAGATTTATTTGGTACTTGTATATATGAGCAATTATGTAAATTTGATATTAATAAATATTATAACGTGAAACCAAGAAAAGATAAAATAGGTATTATTTTTAATACAGACCCACATGACCAACCAGGAGAACATTGGATAGCATTATTTATAGATTTAAAGAAACAGTTTGTATTTTATTTTGATAGTAATGGTGAAAAAATAAAAAAACAAGTAGATATATTAAAAAATAGAATAATAGAACAAGGCAATAAAATAAATTTAAATTTAAAATATTACGATAATAAAGGTTTAATACATCAAAAAAAAGATGGTCAATGTGGTATGTATACATTATATTTTATTGCTGAACTTTTACAAGAAAATAAAGAACCCGAATTTTTTAAAGATCAAAGAGTTCCTGATGAATTAATGAAAGATTATAGAATAAAATATTATAATAGCGAATAAAAATATATAAAAACTATATAAAATTAAGTTACAATATATTAAATTATAGCAAATTAATATATTATGTCAAATAATGTAAGCGAATTATTAAAAAGTGAAAATAAGGAATTTTTATGGAATGTACTATATAAAAATAACGTATTTAATGCTATACCCAACTCTAAAACACCTGAAATAAAAAGTTTATTTGAAGAAACAATAAATAATAGCATTGATTTTATTAAACAAAACAATTTACAAAACAATAATTTACTTGAATTAAATAAAATAATTGTCAAAAATTTAAATTCTAATATTATTGCATATAAAAGTCAAATGCTTTCACCGATAGATAGTAAAGACATTTATAAAAAAACAAAATTTGATGGACTACAAGAAGAATTTAACAAACAAAAAGAATCAATGAATAATACTTTAAATGCTGACAAACCAACAACTATTGATTTTAGTGATAAAAATGACGAACCAATTGAAAATAATGTTATGTTATTAAAATTACAAGAAATGGAAAAAGAAAGAAATATTAATTTAAATACGAATAGCAATAGTAATAGCAATAAACAATTAAAACTTAACATAGAAGAATTGGAGCCAATTAGTGAAAGCAATGTTCCAAAAATAAAAATTTCCAATATTGAAGACTTATTAGAAGCTGGATTAAATTCAAATTTAAATATTGAAAATTTAGATTCTAACAATGAAACAAATACTTTAAAAGAAGAAATATACAAACAAAATTACGAAGAATCGCGTAAAAACTATTTTCAAAAAAGAGATTCAAGAATAAATATTACAAATATTGATGAAGTTTTAAAACAAGAAACTACAACAGAATTTATAGCAAATAACAATAATAAAACAGATTCATTGTATAATATGTTAACTACTATATTAAATAATCAAAAATTAATTATGGAAAAATTAGAAATCAATAATTAAAAATTAATAATTAAAAATTAAAAAACTTATAAATAACCATTGCACAATACCAATTATTGTAGACAATAATAAATCCTTTGTTTTTAAATAAAATAACATCAAAGTTACATAAAATAAAAAGGTGTTTAATATAAAAATAAATTTTGATACTATATAACCCT
>Ga0222716_10003502_pt1 | contig 12526 bp, 8 predicted proteins | sample C33_13DmetaG_FD_165044 | JGI IMG/M metagenome (GOLD analysis project Ga0222716, IMG submission 165044) | Estuarine water microbial communities from San Francisco Bay, California, United States - C33_13D | ecosystem: Environmental > Aquatic > Marine > Unclassified | place: USA: California... | reverse complement strand
CCATATTTAAGAAGTGGTATCACATGGCGATGGGGGCGACGGGATCGACGGCGCGCGCGAGGCGCGGCTACGGACGCGCGGCGGTGAGGACGTCGTCGTCGATCTCCCCCGTCAACACGCGATGGATGTGACGCTCTTTCTCGCGACCGAGCTCGGCGAGTGGGGAATCGGGGATGGACCAGATGCGGACGGCGCCGTCAGCGGAGGCGGAGACGAGCGCGCGGGCGCCGGGGGCGAAGGCGACGGCGACGACGCGGGCGCAGTGGCGAGGGGTGATGGCCGTGAGGTCGCCGGATTCGTAATCGAAAACTTTTACGATGCGGTCGGTGCCGGCGATGGCGATGGAGGCGCCGTCGGGGTGGGCGATGGAGAGAGTCGCGAGCTCGGCGTCGGCGGGGTCGTCGACGACGCGGAGCATGGAAGCGTCCGCGGGGTCCCACCAGGTTATCTTGCGGTCGGTTCCCGTGGTAACGATTTGTTTCTCGTCCGGGTGTACGCCTATGGCTTTAAAGTACGTCGAACCGAAGAAAGAGACTTGGCGCGTGCGGCGAAGGATGTCCCAGACGACGCACGAGCCGTCGTCAGAGGCGGTGACGGCGGAGGCGTCGTCGTTGAACAGGGCAATGTCGTTCACCGACGATCGGTGTTCTTTCATGGACGCCTCGAGCGTGATAATGCTGCCATTCATCACGTTCCATAGTCGCACGTTACCCTCTGAACCACCACTGATGATTCCAGAAGAGTCTTTCATCCCTCGCAACGCCGTCACTCTATCGTGCGCGTTGGCGGCGACGAAGAGCAACTCGCCGGTCTCGCGATCGTGCGCTCGAATCTTCCCATCGTCCCAACCGCTGAGCAAGGTAGCGCCGTCGGGCATGAAGCTGACGCACAAACATTTCGACGTGCAAGGTTTGACGTCAATCTTCAGCAACAGCTTTGCAGAGTCGGTCGCCCAGACGCGAACCTCCGAGCCGCCGCCCGTGGCAAAGTATTGGCTTTGCTTTCGAGGGAAAGCCACGCTCGTGATCCCGAACGCGTGCGAAGACTGTTCGCAGATGATTTCGGGAAGAAGCAAGCACTTGGACGTCAAGGGATGTTGGGCACAGTATTCCAAGCGCAACACCTCTCCGCTCGAAGTGCCGCAATAGACGTCAAACGTTTGCGAAGCATCGCGGTAACATTCAGCACCTATATATCCATTCCTCAAACTCCGGAGAGCTTCGTGCACGTATTTGCGCTTCGCGTAGTCACTCATGCACTTCTTTGGATACTCCAAGCCTTGAACGTTGGATTGAGGTGACCTCGCGACGGCTACGCTCGTCACCGCCCCGTCGCCCACAGTGCGGCAGGCTTCAAATTTAAGTACGCAAGAACCGTCTTCGCGCCTCATCAGCGACAAACTTCCATCGCCTGCACCCGCGAGCAAACCATTGCGCACGATCGTGAGCGAACAAACGCCTCGCGATATGTACTTCTTCAGCGTGAAAGACTCTTTGATGACGCGACTAGGAATGGATACGCACAGCACATCCGCGCTCGCCGTTCCCAAATACGCGTACTCATCGTTCTCATCGATCGCTATCGATAAGATATCCCTCTTCAAAATACCCAGCTTAATAGGTTCGAGTTTCAGTCGCTTCGTCATAGCGTCGTACTCCCACGCGCTCACGGCTAATTCGCCAGCGGTCAAGAAGTGCGTGCTGGAGTGGCGCAGGAACGCCACCGTTCTGACTTTACCGTCCAAAGGTGCTGGAGAGCCGCAGAGTGCGTTTCCGTTGGAGACATTCCACAAGACGACCCTACGATCATTATCACCACCGATACTCGCGAGCGCGCTCTCGTCCGTGCTAAACGCCAACGCGACGACTTCTCCGACGTGCAAGGAGAGGCGCCTCGCGACAGCGTACGTCGTCCCGACAGCCTCGTTGCAAGCCTCCCAGACTATGATTTCCGCGATTCGACCGGAAACACTCTCACCCGAAGCAATAAATCGACCCGATGAAGACACCGCCAACGCCGTGACTTCGCCGGCGTGACCGTGGAGAAAAGTAATGTGTGACGTTTGGTGTTCCCGCGTGGGCGCTCCCTCGCTCGCCTTGGAGTCAGCGCGTGGGCGAGAGATGGCTATGGTCGCGCCGAGGGGATAGACTCGAGACTCGCCGTCGGGATGAAGATGAAACCCATTGCGCACGGATCCAGAGAAGCCGACCGCGGCATCGAGAGTCAGCTCCGGGAGCGACATGTTGTGAGGTGGTCTAATTTTAGCGGTGAGTGTGTCCTTCGTATGGAAATTGGAAAATCAACAATTCTAACTAATTTGCCATCTCCTGGCCTTCTCCTCGTAATTCTCGCCTGTGAACGATTTCTTCGGAGAATGCAGACGTTGCATCCAACAATGTCGCCGCGGCGTAGGCGATTCGCACGACTGGGAAGTCCTCTTGCGGGTTCAAGTACTCTCGGAATTGGTCTCGTTGGAGAGAGCCCTTCCAGATGGAAATGTCTCCGACGTCCTCGGGGGCGTTTTCATCGTTATTCCAGCTATCATCGACTTCCTCGTCATCATCCTCGTCCTCTTCGTCTTCTTCCTCGCTATCGAGTTGTTGACGACGACGTTCTTCCACGGCTTCAGCGATGACTTCCTTCGGCAACAAAGCTGCGAGTTTTCGACGAGCGAGCTTCCACGAACTCATATCCTTACCCGTGTGCTTCAAAACGAGCGCCTCGAGCGTAGCCTTCGAGAGTTCGTCCGGCGCTTCTGGTTGCTTTTCGCGCTCAATCTTTTCACGCTCAGCCGCGAGCTTGAACTCTTTGACTTGGCATTCAAAGTATTTCTCCTCGAGGTGAAGAAGACTTTCGGCAACGTAAGAGTTATGGGCATTCTTCAACTTGTTGCGGAACGTTCTCCAATCAACGTCGGTTTCTAGGCCAATTCGCTCAGCGTTGATGCACATGGTGTCCATGCACTTTCTCGCAGCGGTAATGACAGCACCTTCGTCGCAAGCGAGATCAGCAGCGGGACGCGTGGCGACGTACGCGTCGTTAGATGGCGCCGTGCGAGATCTCGCAGAACGACGTTCACCACCCTCAAGCTGCGCCGCAAATCGCGCATCACGTTCTTCTTGCGTTTCTGCCAATAGTTTGAACGCGTCAGCGATGGTAACCTTGCGCTTCTCGAGCTGCTTTTTCAAACCGAGTTCGCGAACACCTTTTTCGCAGAGCGCATCCACTAAAGCGTCGACGGCTTCCTGCGAGTTGTACACGCCCCATTCGCCCGAGAACGACTGCACGTACACGGCATCTTTACGTCCGCCGAAATTCCACCAGTAAGTCGCGAGGTGTCGATCCATACCGAGAGGTCTCGCTCGAACCTGGCACGCTGCGTCCTCCGCCGCGCGCTTAATCTCGCGATCACGACTGCGCTTCTCCTCCAGCTCGAGCTTCCGTCGGGCCTCTTCTTCGACAGCTTCTTTCTTACGCTTGATCTCCGACTCAGTCGCTTTTTGCATGCGAATTTCCTTCGAACGATCGCTCTCGTATTCTTCACGTTCGCGATCGAGTTCGGCTTGAACCTTGGCGACTTCGTTCTTCCAAGCCATGAGAGCGTGTCTGTCATCCGGATGACCCTTGTACTCGCGAAGGCGTTCCGGCAGCTCAAACATAGGCTCGGGCGCATCTTCCATCGCGACATCTTCCTTGACTTCGTCGTCCTTGGTTTCTTTTGCGTCTTCTTCGATCTTGACATCGCCCTCTGGGTTCGCGCCCGCCTTGGCCGCCTCAGCCGCCGCTTTCGCGGCGCGTTTCTCCTCAGCGATTCGTTCGCGTTCCCGTTTTCGCTCTTCTTTCTCAGCCTTTTCAACGATACGTCGGTTCGCGACAGCTTTAAGTCTGGCCTCGTGGCGTTCGCTTCGGAAAATGTCCGCTTGCTGCATGCGGGACGAGATGATGTCGCGGCACACGTCGCCTTGAAGTGCCAAATCGGCCAAAGCACGAAGTAAAACGAGATGATCGGCGTTTGAAAGTTTGTCCCACGTACTCTTCGCAAGTTTGGTGGCGACCTCGACCGCTTTTTTGCCGTGTGCTTCTTCACCCCCGTGCAAGATGAGTTTGCGAGCCACCTCCGGCCAGTTGAGGTTGTTCACGATGCGGTTCAAACGCGCCACGAAGCGGCCAGGACCACTCGCCGCGGGAGTCAATGCTTCGTAAATGATACTCAAGTATAGCTCGGCGAGCGTGGATCGAGACTTGGGGGTGTTCTCAAACATCGCGTTCACGCCTTCGACATTCGTCAACCCTTGCGGCGCTTGAATTCCAGCGCCAAAAACGCTGATAAACTCGGCGACGAAAGCTTCTTCAGCAAGGACTTGCCCGTTTGCCAACGAAACCGGAGCTGGAATCGGTTTGAGCAAGGTTTCTAGAGGCACACCCGCTGCCTTTGCCTCCTCCGCGAGCTCGACGGCTAAAATGTCGTCGTCTAAAGGATAGCGCGCAGCCTTTTCCTTGGCCGCCTTTTCCTCCGCCTTGGCCTTGTCTCGTTCGGCTTTCTCGGTTTCGCGTTGTTTCGCTCGTTCGGCCTTTTCTTCTTCTTTCAAGCGGTTCTTCTCCTCAATCAGGCGAGCGCGTTCGGCGTCGCGTTCTCCCTTGGCCATGAGCCTGAGTTTTTCCCGTTCAATCTGATTTTCAATTGCGGCCAGCTTTTGCCCAAAGAGCTGCGTCATTTTCTCGTCGAGAGCGGCGATTTTCTCATTCACAGCCTCGATCGCGTCTTCGCCTTCGACTGAGGCCTTTTCTTTCATCAATTGAATTCGATCGCGCGTGATTTCGTGGACGATTTCTGCGCGCTCAACGGTGCCTTCCGCCAACTTGAGCTGTTGCTGAGCCTTGCTGACGGCGCTCGTGAGCTGTTCGCGCTTTTTGTTCAACTTCGTCGACGCTTCGCGAATTTCCTTTTTGCGTTGCGCCACGTACACGTCCTGCGCTCTCTTCACACGAGCGCGCTCGATCTCCACAGATTTCTTCCACGCGACTAAAAACTTGCGATCATCCGGTCCCGTGTACACGCGGTACTCCTTATCCAGGACGTCGCTCGGCGCCTCTGGCTCGCACAAGATATCTTCGGCACTTTTCGACTGTACGTCGCAATCCGTCGGAGGATTGGCTTCGAACTCTTCCAACGCCTTGGTAACCCTTTCAAGCGCGTTCTTCGCCTTCTCCACCTGCTGCTTGGCCTTTTTCAAGTCGCCCGCGTTTTGCTTGAGCTTTTCCGTCCACGCCAAGAGCATGGCCTTTTCGTCGCCGTCCATCGACTCTAAAATTGCGGAGAACCCTCCTCGCACGCGCGGTGCTTTCGCCTTTCTCTCTCTCGGTTCCTTCTCGCTCTCCGCCTTGCGCTTGGTTCCCGCGGGCAATCCGACGTGCGCGCGCAACGCCCACTTGTTCTTCGTCCCCGGCATCCGCACGAAGCACTGATCGTGCGACAACCCACTGGCCAACACCGTCTTATTCTTCCCCACGTTCACTCCAGCCTTGCTGCCCATCTCGTAAAGTTCGTTCGCGTCCATCAACTTCGGCCACGCCGCCTCGAGCATTTTAAACACCTCCGCCTTCAGCGTCCCCTCCTTGAACCGCGCTCGATCGGCATCGATGGAAAACGCGCTCGCCTCCACCGCGGGCAAACACTCGACGTCCTCTCCCCCGACGCCACCGACCCGCGCGCCGCGCTCCGTCGATCGCGACGCTCGTCTTCGTCCGCGCGAGACTTCAAAGTCGTCGTCGTCGTCGTCGTCGTCGCCGTCCTCCCCCTCCTCCTCCTCCTCCTCCTCCTCCTCCTCCTCCTCCTCGCCCTCCTTCTCGTCGTTCGCGCCGTCATCGCTCGCGCCTTCATCGCTCGCCCTCGACCGCTTCCCGCTCCCGCCTCGCGCGTCGCGCGCCTCGTCGTCGCGTCGCGCGTCCATCGCGAGCGTCATCGCGCGCCCTTCGCGATCGCGCGTCTCGCGCCCCCGTCGTCGCGTTCGCCTCGCTCGGAGTTCGCGCGCGCGCGCGCGTCGAGATCACCGCGCTCGCGTGCGCGTCGCGCGCGCGCGCGGCGTCGTGTGTCGCCGCCGTCGTCGCGTCGTCGCGCGCGGTCGTCGCGCGCCTCCGACATTCGAGACTCACTTTACACACGGATTCTCGACGGACGACGGTCCGTGTGCGCGCTCGCCGCGCGCGACGCCGATCGCGATCGACGTCACGACGCGACTCCGCGGCGATGCGCGCGGCGACGACGACGCGCGCGCCCGCGCGCGCGACGACGGATGCGACGCGAAAGACGCCCTCGCGGACGCGTCGCGCGATGACGCGCGCGACGACGGAAGAGACGACGGCGACGGAAAAGACGACCGTCGGCCGTCGGGACCTCGCGGCGAAGACGCTCGCGGCGATGGCGCTCACGGCGACGCCGACGATCGGCGCGTTCGCGGGACCGGCGCTGGCGCTGAGCGGGATGAACGCGGTGAAGGACACGCGCGAGGGGTACGAGTTCCTGTACCCGGTGGGATGGCAAGAGATTCAGGTGGACGGGCAGGCGGCGGTGTACAAGGATATCATCGAACCCCTGGAGAGCGTGGCGTTGAACGTGTACCCGACGCAGCGGGAGAGCGTGAGGGACATCGGAACGGCGGATGAGGTGGCGAATACGCTGGTCGGAAAGGCGCTCACCGCGCCGGGGGCGCAGGCGAAGGTGCTGGCGACGAGCGAACGCACGGATAAGGACGGACACCTGTATTATCAGTTTGAGTTCGTCACGAAGACGCAGAGCTACGAGAGACACGCGCTGACGGTGGTGACGGTGACGCAAGGGAAATTCTACACGCTCACCACGGGCTCGAGCGAGAAGCGCTGGAACAAGATGAAGGAACGCCTTCTCGCGACGGTGGGCTCGTTCAACGTCTACTACTAAACGCGTAGGCGTCGCCGCGAACGAGCGCTTCCATCGCGAGCCGCAGCTTCCTTTGAAATTATTGATATGAAATAATACAAACACGAAGAAAATGAACCATCGCGAATCATCATACACTACGCGGTTTCGGCGCGCGCTTACCACCGCCACGTCGCGGATCGCGGTCGGGCGCGGCGCGAACGACTTCGCCCCCCTTCGTCGCGATGTCGTTAATCTTCACCCCGAGATTCCTCTCGAAACGCTCGAGCACGAACGCCTCTTGCGGCTCAGCGATGGTAACCACCACACCAGGGCTGCCCATGCGCCCAGTTCGCCCGGCGCGGTGCACGTAATGGGTCTCGTCCGTCGGCAGCTCGAGGTTAAAGACGGCGTCGCAGTCGTCCACGTCCAATCCGCGCGCGGCGAGGTCAGAGACCACGAGCGCGCGAAACTCGCCGCGACGGAATTTGGCAAGTTCTTTTTGTCGTTCCATTTTATCCATCCCCCCGTGCAAGACACCCACTGGCATGCGCCGCGCGCTGAGTTTAGCTTGGACCTCTTCCAAGCGTCGACCAAAGTTACAAAAAATCAACGCGCGCTGCACGTCGGTGGCGTGAATGGCGCGACGAAGTTCGTCCACTTTGTGTCGACGCTCAGAAATCACAGAGCAGTGCGTGATGTGCGGAGGGAGGCTGACGACGCCCTGAATGCGCTCCTGCCGCGCCGCCGCCGACGCGCTCTTCTCGTCTCTCGCGTCGGCGACGTCCGCTTCCTCTGCTTCCTCATCCTCCCCGGGCGTCGTCAAAGCCGTCGGCGACGGCTTGTCGTACGTCGCGACGATGTGCGTCAGATTGGGCGCGAGATACGAGTACGCATCGAGCGTCTCTTGCTTCAACGTCGCGCTCACGATGACCGTCTGTCGTCCGCCCGGCACCGCCTTGCCCGTGTGTTCGCTGATTCTCGCCATATCTCTTCGAAAGTTACTCGCCAACAAATCGTCCGCCTCATCAACGACCAACATTTTCACCCCGTGCGTCTGTAAAATGCCCGAGCGCGAGAGCTCGGCCAATCTTCCCGGCGTCCCGACGACGATGAGCGGGCGCTTTCGACGAATCGCCTCCTCTTGCCTCTTCGCGTTCGCCCCCCCGATCGCCTGCTGCGTGATCTCTCGCCCCAGATCCCCCAACAACCGCTCAACCTGTCGCACGATCTGCATCGCCAGCTCCTGCGACGGCGCGACGACGAGCGCTCGCACGCCGTTCCCCGCGTCTCTCCGCACCGTCCCCGTCTCGTCGTCCACGACGTCGCAGATCACCGGCAGCAGGTACGCCAGCGTCTTCCCGCTCCCCGTGTGCGACTGCATCGCCACGTTCTCCCCCCGCGCGATCGCCGGCATCGCCGCGCGCTGCGCGATCGACGGCGTCTCGATGCCCGCCCGCTCGAGCGCGCGCGCGAGCCGCGCGCCCACCCCCAGATCCCTGAACGTCGTCCCCGCCGTCGCGCTCGCGCCGTCCGCCGTCGCGCTCGCGCGTCCCGCGTCCCGTTCGTCGTCCCGCGTCGCGCCGCGCGTCGCGCCGTCGCGCCGCGTCCCGCGTCGCGCCGTCGCGCGTCGCAGACGACGCATCAATCGTCCCGCCGCCGCCGGCGTCGCGCGCGCGAGCATCGCGTCGCGGATTCGCGTCCTCGCGCGCGCGCCTCGATCGCGACGTCCGCGACGCGCGTCCGAGACGCTCGAGACGACCGGCGCGCTGTGACGCGCGCGCGCGCGGCGGCGACGCGCGGCAGAGCGCGACGCGCGGCCCGTTGGGGGCGGGACGACGCGCGTCATGGCGCCCGGCGCGAACGCGAGCGTCATCGACGCCGTCAGGCGCGCGCGCGAGGCGTCGCGGACGTGGATCATCGATCTCGACGCGCGAGCGGTCGTCGACGCGAACGCGACGCGCGCGCTCACGGGATGGATGCTGAACCTGACGGCGGTGGCGGAGAGCGCGCCGCTGCGCGCGTACGTCCCGAGGTGGACCCTGGAGCTGTGGGTGCGCGTCGCGTGCACGGTGACGGCGGCGCTGATCGGCGCGCAGTGGGTGCTGGTGAAACTGGTGCGGCTGCGACGGGCGCAGCAGGGGTGGTGGTACTATCTGAGACACTCGCGACACGCGCGATTGATATTACCGCCGGAGTGCGTCACGGAGGCGCCGATGCGATCGCCGCTGAATCGGGTGACGAGGAAGATTAACAAGTACATAAAAAAGAAGGGTGGACCGCTGGGACGAATGTCGAGCGGCGTGGACGCGTATTCGCCGATTTTGAGCGTGGACACGGAGGCGTTGCCGGAGGACGCGATGCCGTTGTTGGTCTTCGTGAACTCGAAGAGCGGGGGGCAGATGGGGACGTACATGCTCGAGTCGCTGCGGTCGAATTTGAATCCGCTGCAAGTGGTGGATTTACACAACACCGGTCCGAAGGCGGCGTTGAAGCTCTTCGCCAACGTGCCAAATGTACGAATTTTAGTCGCGGGGGGGGACGGAACGGTGGCGTGGATTTTGCAAACGCTCGACGAAATCGACGTTCCGAAGAAGCCACCGGTCGGTGTTTTGCCTCTGGGCACCGGGAACGACTTGGCGAGAGTACTCGGATGGGGCGGCGGGTACTCGAACGAGCTCATCTCTGAACTTTTAGTGCAAGTGCTCGAGGCGCACCCCGCGCTGCTCGATCGCTGGCAGGTGGAAATCACCGCCAACGAGCCGCCGAAAACACCAAACAAGCTCGCATCCGCGGCTGGGTTACCGGCGGCGCCGCCCTTGCCGAAGAAGAAGGAGATTGTTTTCCAAAACTATCTCGGCATCGGCGTAGACGCGCAGGCGGCGCTGCGCTTCCATAGAACTCGCAACTTGCGACCTCAATTGTTTTTTAGCGCGATGACGAATAAACTGCTGTATGGAGCGTTCGGGGCAAAAGATGTACTCGAGCACTCTTGCGCAGGGTTGCACCGAAGCATTAGAATTTACGCCGATGGCGTGCGACAGACGATTCCGCCCGAAGCCGAGGGAATCATTCTGCTCAACATCAACTCGTTCGCGGGCGGCGTGCGGATGTGGGAACGCGACGGCTCGTACGGGATGTCTTCGATGCAGGACGGCATGGTGGACATCGTCGTCGTGCACGGTGCCTTGCACTTGGGTCAGCTGAACATTGGTGTCGACAAACCCGTGCGCATTTGTCAAGCGCGAGAAGTCCGCGTCGTCGTCGATCGCAAAATCCCCATGCACGTCGACGGCGAGCCGTGGGAGCAACCCGCGTGCACGATGGATATTAAATTGAGAAACAAAGCCACGATGCTCCGTCGAACCGCGGACGTGCGCGGGATGACGGTGATCGAGATGCAAAACACCCTCGACTGGGCGTGCAAAGAGGACATAATCTCCGAGCCCCAGCGCGAGCGAATCATGGTCGAAGCCTACCGCCGCGCCGACGCCCGTTCGATGGAAAACGGCCATCGCCGTTCGGGTTTGCACCGCCGATCGGGCAGCATCGGCAACCTCTTGAACGCCAAGAGCTCGTCTTACAGCCAGCTCTTCGTCGGCGACGGCTTCGGCCTCGGATAGTCTTTCAGCGTTGTAACATATCTCGGCTCTCGCGCGGCGTCCGCCTCGCCCTCGTCGCGTCTCGAGCGCCAGACCAACCCTCGCGCGATGGCGAAGTGGGGCGAGGGCGACAGCCGATGGATCGTCGACGAGCGACGCGACGGCACGAACATCAACGGTTGGCACTGGGAGGTGCGCCCTCGACGCGCCGCGATCCGATCGCGCTTCGAACGCGCACTGACGACGAACGAACGAACGACGACGACGACAGGAACGAAACATGATGAAGTGGTCTCGCGAGCGCATCGAAAGCTTGCTCGTCGGCGTCGATCTCGACGTCCCGGTGAGCGAAGGTCGAGCGACGGTGACGGAACTGTCGAAATTCGAGGGAGACTCGAGCGTGAGCACGCGCAAGGGAGGTAAAAAGTTTGGATGCTTTGACCTGAGCTTCACGGTGAAGTGGCGCGGCGTCGTCGGCGGCGCGGCGGATTCGACGGAGGATGAAGACGAGGTGAAGGGGGAGATTGTGGTGAAAGAATTTTGCTCGACGAATGATGAGGATGAATACGACTTCGCGGTGTCGGCGAAGGATGGGAAGTCCGAGTCGAAGGCGTTGCTTAAATCTCGCGTCGAAAAGAGCGTCGAGGCGGTTTTGCTTCCAAAGCTTCGCCAGTTTTGCGAAGAGTTGAAGGAGATGTGAACGACGAAACGACATAGCGATCGGAATTAGCAACGAAGATCACACCACGATTATTTACCGTATAGCACGTTGTACACATTATTTTCTTTGATTAAAAGGAAAGCGCGGCTACAAGGGTACAAGCGCGGCGTCGCTAGAGGGTCGCCTTGAGACTATCGCTCAGGCTTTCCACGTTCGTATCGTCGCTGTCTCCGCTATCGCTGCGCGTGCGTTGATCGCGCAATCGAACCTTGGTGCGTTCAGCGTTGATCTCGAATTTATCGCGATGCGAGTCGAAAAATTCCAGATACGTCTCCGGCATCGTCACGGGCTTGCGACATCTGCCGCTCACGCCAGTCTTGCTTTTAATCGCCATCCACTCCCCATCTCCCACCTCCTTGAACAAAAATCCAAACACCTTGTCCAGATACTCATCTCTCGCCGACCGAAACGCCGCACCGGTAAATTTAATCGCCGGCTGCGCTTGCTTGGCGTTGGGCGGCGCTCCCGCGCGGTTGCCAAAACTCGTGCCGCTCCTCGGATGAGGAAGCGAACCGGGCTTGAACGCCGCGCGATCACCGCGCGGCGGTCGCCCGGCGAACGCGCCGTTCCCTCCCCGAGCGCTCCCCGCGCTCGTGGCGTACGAATACACCGCCACGGGAGGTGAAGACGTAGACCGCGGCGACACGCTCTTGTCGCGTCCGTCTCCGTAACTGCTTCCGAGGTCACCGTCGCCAAAGCTCGGAGGCTTGAGCGCCGATTGCGGTGAAAGCGTGTAAGACGGAGAGTCTTCGATCGACCTTTTCAATCCACTCGTTATCCCCCCCCCGCGCAAGTGCGGGGGCGTGTTCATCATGATATCGCTCGGCGAAGAAGTTTCCGGAACGAAGCGCTTCAGAGGCCCCGGCGACCCGGCGCACTCGCGCACCACCTCCAAATCCGCCACCGTGATCCCCGGCGCCGACGGCGCCGCGCACAGCGCTTGTTCCATCGACGGCGCCTCCTCGAATAAATCATCGGGCAAATAACTCGCCAAATCATCGTCGCGCCCCCGCGAAGGCGCGCTTCGACTCAAATACGCCATCTCGCGCGCCTCGCGTCGCCCCTCGACCTCACACCCAACGCCCCTCCCTCGCGCTCGCGCACCCCTCCCGCGCCTTCGCCCCCCCCCCGCGCTCGATCTCCACCGTCAGCGCGTAAATCTCGCCCTGATGCCTCGATATCGCCCTCGCGTTCTCTCGCAGCGCGCGCGCGTACGTCTCCTTATCCGTCGCCGTCGTCGCGTCGTCCGCCGCGGCCTCCTCCAGCGCCTCGCACGACCGCTCCAGGTGCTCCACCGCGTTCGCCAAT
>Ga0222716_10003499_pt1 | contig 12529 bp, 7 predicted proteins | sample C33_13DmetaG_FD_165044 | JGI IMG/M metagenome (GOLD analysis project Ga0222716, IMG submission 165044) | Estuarine water microbial communities from San Francisco Bay, California, United States - C33_13D | ecosystem: Environmental > Aquatic > Marine > Unclassified | place: USA: California... | reverse complement strand
GACGACGTGCGAACGCCGGTGAGGGTCGGACACGGGGGGATTGGGACGTTGAGGTCGACGCATATGATGGAGGACGCGGAGACGCGAGCGGCGAGGCAAAGGGAGACGACGACGACGACGACGACGACGGCGATGACGGTGCGAAGGGCGTCGATGACGCCACCGCAGGCGTTGAGGATGTCGTTGATGTCACCGAAATCGCCGACGACGGTGAGAGTGGCGTCGTCGTCGATGATGGATGTGGACGCGCGCGCGCTCGTCGTCGCCGGGGGAATGAACGCGAAAGCCGTCGAGTCCGAGGTGGAACGACTTCGCGCCAAAGTGACGGCGATCCAGCGCGATCTTGAGGCGATGGCGATCGAGAAACAAACGTGGCTAAACGAGCGCGTGCGCATGGGCGCGATGATTTCTGCGACGGAGGAAGACCTCAGGACGACTGAGACGCGAATGTCGAAGACGGAGAGCCGTTTGATGGCGATGACGAAGGAACGCGACGAAGCGCTGGATGAAACTGAACGCTTGCGAGACGCACTCGCGAACGCGAGGCGCGAGCACGAGACGGCGCTGAAGGCGGCTGGCGAAGAGTATGCGTCCGAGTCGACCAAGCTAGAGTTTTCCGTGCGGGACTACTCGATTAAAATTGAACGCTTGGAGATGTCGCTGCGAGAGACGGAGACGAAGATTCACGCCGACGAGTCGGCGATACGGAACTTGGAGGCGAGTCTGGCGGCGTCTGCGACGGATTTGAGAGATGCGAACGCAAAACTTGAAAATTATCAAGTCGAAAAGGCCACGATGGAGGGCGAGGCGGAAAATTTCAAGCTCGAAATCGCCCGTCTCAGCGACGCGTTGGCGGCGAGCGAGGAGAAAATCGTCGCCGCTGTGGCGGAGTTCCAAGCCCAGCAGACGAAGCAAAATGAAAAATCGAGCCAGTTTGAGATTTTAGAGACTGAGAACGCGAGATTGAAAGAAGATATCGTTCGTCTGAACGAAACAGTGGCGCTGACGAATAGTACCATGTTGCAGAAGGATGCAGCAATCGACGCTGCGCTGGCAGAGACGGAACGCGCGCGCGTCGAGCGAGGCGAAGTCGCGGACGAGGTTACAAAGTTGCGCGCCGAAATCATCGCGCGAGAGAGCGTGTTCGAGAGCGAAAAGAGGATAAAGGAAGAAACTATCGTGGCTCTCGAGGACACTCGCGCGGCGTTGCAAACGAAGACTTCCGAATGTCGAAACTTTGAAACCGAGCTGGAAGCGTTGAAGGTTGAAATTTCCACGCTTCGCACCAAACTCGAAAAGGAGAGCAAAAGAGCGATGACGACGGAAGAAAAGTCGGAGTCGGCGAAGGAAGCCTTCGCCGCGCGTCTGGCTGCGGCGGCCGAGAAACAAGCAGGATTCCAAGGGAGAATGCTCGAAATGAAATCAAGTCTCGAGGCGGAAAAGAAAAAGCTCGAAGCGCAAGCGCGCGCTGAAATCGAGAGCGCCACCGCGGAGTTGAAGAGTCTTCGGCAAAAGTTGGCCGAGAAAGAAGCCGCGTACGAAGCAGTCTCTCAGAACGCAATTCTTTTCGAGCAAAAGCTTGAGGTCACTCTCGAACAACTGAGCGAAGCGAAGAGCGCGCTGTCGGATTTGAAGGGCACGCTCGCCGAGAAGGAATTTTCCAATGTCGAGTTCTCTCACCTGAACGAAGAGCTTCAAGCCGCGAACGCTCAACTGAAACTCATGGAGGTCGAACGTTCAGAGCATGTTTTAGAACTTAAGAGTGCGAGAAAAGAGGTGTCGTCGTTAGAAGGGAAAGTAGCGGGCTTGGAAGCCGCTGCAGATTTGGCTGGATCGGAGACAGACGAGCTGAGGAAAAAGCTGCACGTCGCTGAGCAAGAAATTTCATCGATGGCGGAGGAGCACGAACTTGAATCTTCCATGGCGGCAAAGGCTAACATGATCGCCAATTCGCAAGTCACAAAGTTGGAAAAGCAAGTTGGCTTTTTGAACAAGGAGATTGAAATTTTGCGAGAGAAGAATGCGTCCTCCGCGAAGGTTGAGCGCGACCGCGACTCGTCGTCCGCCGTCGTCGCCGAATTGCATAGAAAATTAGAGGCGGCTGAAAGTCGCATAGTCGAACTCGCCAAGGAGCTGGGAGAATCGAAGGCGAGCGCAGAGGAGAGGAAGAAGTCACTGGACGAAAGTGAGCGACGTTTGAAGGCTGAATGCGACGCGCGAGTCACGGTGGAGACTGAACTCGAAGAAGTACGACGTCAATTTGCCGCGGCGGAATCTCGAGTGTATGAAGTGAACACCGAACTTCTTTTGCTGAACAAAGAGTTGGAGAAGGAAAAAATCGCTTCAAAAAGGCATTCAAAGACGGATGCAGGCGAGCTAAAGGAAGCTAAGGCTTCGCGCGATGCGGCGTTGGCGAAAGTGAAAGACTTGACGATAGACGTGACAAAAGTCACCGCCGAGCGAGATTTGCTCCAGCAATCGATCACGAGCATGGAGAAACGTTTAGAACTTGAACGCTTGGCGTTTGCCGCGCAAGTGAAAAATGCTGTGAAAGACGCGGTGCAGTCGAAGGATAAAGAGATGTTGGTGATTCGTAAAGAGCTTGATACTATTCGACAAATGTCTGCGAGCGGCGATCACGCGAGCGAGGCGTTGAGTAAGGCGCTGGACGACAAACAACACGAATTATCACAAGCTCGAGAATCAATTTCCGAGCTTCGAGCCAACTACACGAGCTTGCAGCATCAATTAGAGCACGCGAACGAGTTGCTCGCCACCGCTAGACGCGACGCGTCGATGACGCAGGAGGGCGATTACGACGAATTGCGCAAAGTACGAGCTGAGCGAGACGAAGCGAAGAGCATGATGCACGACTTCGAATCTCAACTCTCCGACGCTGTCGCGGCGAAAGCTTGGCTGGAAAAACACTCCGCCGCGACGGAAGCTGAGTTGAAAGCGTCCAAGGAAGCCCTGGCGGCGGCGAACAAGATGAGCGAACACGCTCGGACGCAGCTCGCTCGCTATCAAAATAACAGCCCTTCATTGATTTCACCGAAGAAGAGCAGATCTTTTGGGTCGCCGCTATTGCAAGCGCAGTTGGCCTCTCCGTTGAAATGGTTCTCCCGACAAACGAACAGAACGGTGGCGCGCACGCCGCCAAACAACTTGTTCAACAAGTTCACCTTGGCGACGCCGACGGCACCGACGCGAACGCCGGGTGGTTCGTGGCGCGTGCCGTCGCGCCCAGAGACACTCAACGAGGCCGTACAAATGCTTGTCACGTTCTTCATCATCGTCTCGGTTGTCTTGCTCTTCCTCACCGTCACCGCGATGTTCGCCCCGAACGAAACGCTCAGACGCATTTCAGTCTTACCGCCGAGCGATTCGACGTCGTGCGGCGTGCTCTATCGCTTTAACGATTTGCTCCTCGAAATCGGACACGGACTGATCCGTCGCGAGTATCGTTCGCTTTGCGCCGGGCACCCTCCGAGCTAGTCGGTACAACGACGCGTGTAAAATACAACCACCCTAGCCCCTACGTCATCAGTCTATAAAGTACAAGTCGCGCTTCAGCTCCATCTTATAGCACAACCAGCACAAAAACTTGAACGGCACCTCCGTCCCCCCCTTCTTGAACACGTAACACTTCCTCGGCACGATCACCTGCACGTGCTCTTCCTCCAGAATCTCCCTCACGAACGCCGCGTGCAGCACGCCGAGCGGCAGCAACAAACAAAACGGCACCTCCGCGTCTCGCAGCGCCCTCAGTATCCTCTCCTTCATCCCCTTCCCCGTGTACGGCGGATTATCCACCACCGCATCCAGCGACCGCACGAACACGGCGTCGCGCACGCGCTCGAAGAAATCCGCGCGTCTGTGCACGACGCGTTCGAACCCCGCGCGCCGCATCCGCCGTCCCGCCTCGCCGTCGTACACGAACGGCGCCCACAATTTCTTCTTCGCGTACCCGTTCCGCTCGAGCACGCCGAACAGCGACGCCCACGCGCGCTCGGACGTCGCCCACTCGTCGTCCGCGCGCGACATCGCGCCGTCCGCGGCGCCGTACCGTCCGAACGCGCCCGCGCGCGCGACGACGTCGTCCTCGCCGTCGTCGCTCTCGTCGCGCTCGCGCGCTCGAGCGTCGCGCGCGCCGTCCGAGCGCGCCGCGGGCGGCGGCGCGAGCCTCGCGCGCTTGCGCCTCGCGCGGTTCTTCGCCGCGGCGCGCGACGACGTCGACGCGACGTCGCGCGGCATCGAGTGCGGACGCGACTTCGCGTCGCGCATGCGACGGAACGCGCGAGGCGCGAGCGTCGTGCGCGCGACCGAGGCGTGGCGCGCGATCATGGGCGCGGCGTCCGCGACGACCGCGGTCTCGGCGGCGCGCGCGCGGCGCGAGCGACGCGAGTGGGGGAGATTTCAGCGCGATGCGCGATGCGCGAGCGATGCGATTCGAACGCGTCGCGCGCGTTTCTGCGCCGGCGCGCGCGCGCGCGCGATCGACGACGCGCGAAGCGACGACGCGGACGACGGCGACGCGCGGCGCGCGCGGGGCGAGGACGGAGGCGCGAGCGCGAGCGGACGAGGGACGACGCGCGGGTTCGCGGCGCGCGGCGTCGAGCGGTTGAGCGCGAGCGAGGCGGCGCGCGAGTTGGCTCGATTGGACGCCGAGCTCGCGATGCACGATGGAAGGTATTATAACGACGCGGAACCGGTGATAAGTGATTCGGAGTACGATGGGATGCGGGCGAGGTACGATGCGATCGCGGCGGCGCATCCGAAGGCAGCGAAGGCGGGCGGCGCCGGCGCGCGCGTGGGGGCGACGCCGGACGGCGCGAGTGGGCTGGAAAAGATCGCGCACGCGGTCCCGATGCGGTCGTTGGGGAATGCGTTCGACGTGGCGCAGGTGGAGGCGTTCGTGAAGCGCGTTGAGAAGTTGAGAGGGGAGACGGAGGGCGAGGCCGCGACGACGACGGCGATTGAATATTGCGCCGAGCCGAAAGTCGACGGCGCCTCCGCGAGCTTGCGATACGAGAACGGTGAGTTGGTGTACGCGGTGTCGAGAGGGGATGGTGAGATGGGAGAAGACGTCACGCGACACCTCGTCGGCGCGCGGGGCGTGCCGATGAAGTTGGCGGAGCCGTACCCGGCGGTGTTGGAAATTCGCGGCGAAGTGCACGTGGCCGATGAAGATTTTCAACGAGTGAACGCCGAGCGCGCAGCGACTGGTTTGCGCGTCTTCAAAAACGCTCGGAACGCCGCGGCGGGAGCGATGCGAACGCTCGTCGTCGACGATAATCAAATGCCGTTGCGTTTTTTGGCGTACGGTTGGGGCGCCGTCGGCGCGTCAAACGAGGAGACAAACGCTCCGTGGCGGACGCAGAGCGAGTTCTTGAGTGCGTTCTTGCCAGCGCAAGGCTTCGACCCCGTACCAGTTTTAGGCGTGGCGAAAACTATCGGCGAGCTCATCGAGGCGTACGATGCTTTAGAAATAGCTCGCCCGACGATGCCGTACGAGATAGACGGCGTCGTGTACAAGGTCAACTCGGTCGAGCTTCAAAACGCGCTCGGCGCGGATGCGAGGCAACCTCGATGGGCGATAGCGCATAAATTTACAGCGATGAGCGCCGTGACGACGCTTCGCGCCATCGAAATTCAGGTCGGGCGCACGGGCGCGCTGACGCCCGTGGCGTTGCTCGATCCCGTCGACATCGGCGGCGCATCCATCGCGCGGGCGACGTTGCACAACTTTGATGAAATCGCCCGTAAACATCTCAAGGTGGGCGCACAAGTCACCGTTGAACGCGCGGGCGATGTCATTCCCCGCGTCGTCTCGCTCGCTGGTGATGATCTCGCCGAGGCTTCGGCGTACGCCGAAGACATCAAGCCGCTCCCGGAATGGCTCCCTCCGTCCAAGTGCCCAGATTGCGGATCGTCCGTCGTGCGCGCGCCTCTTTCGGCGTCGAAAACCACGATGGGCTCCATCGTGCGATGCACTGGTGGTTTGAAGTGCCCTTCGCAATCGATGGAACGCCTTTTACACTTTTGCGCGAGAGACGCGCTGGATATTCGCGGGTTGGCGCGCGGCACGCTCGAGACGCTGCATCGCGAAGGTGTGGTGAAGACGCCAGCTGACATTTTCACGCTCGAGCGAAGATTCGGTCCAGACAGCGGTGACGCCGTTCCAACGTGGTGGCGATACGCCGGTGTGAAAAACTCGAAGGGTGAAATCAAAGACGGTTCCGACGGCTTGAAACAGAGCGCTGTCAAGTTGTTCCAAGCCATCGAACTGCGACGCCAGGGCGTGCCTTTGCACAGATTCATCTACGCTCTCGGCATTCCAAATATCGGCGCACACACCGCAAAAGTCCTCGCGACGCACTACGGGAGCTTGGCCGCGTTCAAAAAAGCCGCCCTCGCCGCGGCCAAGGGCGGTCCGGCGAGTTTAGCGCACGCCGCGTTGACGCACGTCGACGGCGTCGGTCCCGTCCTCGCGCAATCTTTGGTCGACTTTTGGGGCGAACCCGGCAATTCGTCCATCGTGGATGAAATCATCGCCACGGGCGTCGTCGTCCTCGACGCCGACGCGTCGTCATCGAAGAATCAACCGTCTCCGCGATTCGGCGAAACCGCGTCGTCGCCGACGCCGCGCGCCCCGTCGCCGACGCTCCCATCCCCCGAGCCCACCGCCGATCTCCGAGGCATGAAAATCCTCTTCACCGGCACCGTCGACGGCTACTCCCGCGACGACGTCCACGACCTCATCCGCGCTTCCGGCGGCGACGTCGCCTCGACGCTCTCCCGCAAAACCGCCCTCGTCGTCGCCGGCGTCGGCGCCGGTCCATCCAAGCTCGCCAAGGCGCGCGATCTCGACGTCCCCATCGTCGACGCCGCTCGATTCATCTCCGCTCTGACCTCCGGCGACGGTTCTTTACCCTTGTGATCCACTCATCCCGTCGCGCTCCAATCGTCCGCGCGGCGTCGCGTTCGCCGCGCTCGCTTCGTCTTCTCTCTGGACACGTCATCGCGCCATCGTCGTCATTCCGCGCCCGTCCGCGCCGACGACCCGCGCCATGGGTCGCCGCGCGCTGCTCCGAACGCTCGCGCGAGAGACCTCGCGCGCGCTCGCCCGCGCGGACGTCGCGAGCGTCGCGCGCGCGACGCGCGACGTCGCGAACGTCGCGCGCGCGCGTGGATTCGCGATTGGATTCGACGCGAAAACCGCGACCGCGGCGACGCTGGCGACGCGCGCGAGCGCGCGAGGATTCGCGGCGAACGCGGGAAAGGGCGCGAACGCGCAGGCGAAAACGCAGGGGGCGAAGGGGAAGTTTGCGGCGATGAAACCGCGCGGGAAAGGGACGAACGCGAAGGCGAAGGGCGGCGAGGGCGAGGGCGGACGCGCGAAGGATGGCGCGAAAGAAGGCGCGGAAGCGCCGAAGACGCTGGCAGAGCTGATGCGAGGACCGAGCGGACAACAGATCGCGAGCTTGGCGATGCTGGCGGTGGCGATGAGCTTGCTGAGCGCGACGAGGAGCGACGCGAGGGAGATTTCGTTTCAAGAGTTTAAGACGAAACTGCTGGAGCCGGGGTTGGTGGAACGCGTGGAGGTGTCGAATAAGAGTCAAGCCAAGGTGTACGTGAAGGCACCGGGAGCGATGATTCGAAGCCGACACGGGGCGGGGGATGGGTACGATTCGAGCGACATCGGGGCGCCGCCGGGGGCGAAGACGGAGGGAGGGTATAAGTTTTATTTCAACATCGGAAGCTTGGACTCGTTCGAGCGCAAGTTGGAAGAAGCGCAAGAGCTGAACGGGCAAGATTCTAAAGATTTTGTGCCGGTGACGTACGTCAACGAAATATTTTGGCAGACGGAATTGATGCGGCTGTTGCCGACGCTTTTGTTGATCGGGGGGTGGTTGTATTTCACTCGTCGAAGCGCGGGCATGGGAGGCATGGGCGGCGGCATGGGCGGCGGCGCCGGTGGGATCTTTAACGTCGGCAAGGCGACGGTGTCGACTTTGGACAAGAACGCGAAGAATAAAATTATGTTCAAAGACGTCGCTGGCTGCGACGAGGCGAAGCGCGAGATCATGGAATTTGTCGACTTTTTGAAGAGTCCGAAAAAATACGAAGCCTTGGGCGCGAAAATTCCCCACGGCGCGCTTCTCGTCGGACCTCCGGGTACGGGAAAGACGCTTCTCGCCAAAGCCACCGCGGGTGAGGCTGGGGTTCCGTTTCTCTCCATTTCTGGGTCGGATTTCATGGAGATGTTTGTCGGCGTCGGCCCGTCGCGAGTTCGCGACTTGTTCGCCCAAGCGCGTCAGCAGAAGCCGTCCATCATTTTCATCGACGAAATCGACGCCATCGGTCGTCAACGCGGTCGCGGTGGCTTCGCAGGAGGCAACGATGAGCGTGAAAACACGTTGAATCAGCTTTTGGTTGAGATGGACGGTTTCGGTACCAAGGAGGGCGTCATCGTGTTGGCGGGTACGAACAGACCGGATATTCTCGACAGGGCGCTCCTGCGTCCCGGCCGCTTCGATCGTCAGATCACCGTCGATCGTCCCGATATTCAAGGTCGCGAACAAATATTCCGCGTGCATCTGGCCAAGATTGCCTTGGACGGACCAGTGGATCACTACAGTGAACGTCTCGCCGCGTTGACGCCCGGCTTCGCCGGGGCGGACATCGCGAACATGTGCAACGAAGCTGCGCTCGCCGCGGCGCGTGATAACATGACCACGGTGACTCTCACACACTTCGAGTACGCCGCCGATCGCGTCATCGCGGGTTTGGAGAAGAAGTCGAAGGTTGTGAACAAGACGGAGCGTCGCACCGTGGCGTATCACGAAGCCGGACACGCCGTCGTGGGGTGGTTTTTGGAACACGCCGAGCCTTTGCTCAAGGTGTCCATCGTCCCGCGCGGTTCGGCGGCTCTGGGCTTTGCGCAGTATCTGCCGAACGAGAACCTCCTCGCCACGACGCAGCAGCTGATCGATATGATGTGCATGACGCTCGGAGGCCGCGCCGCGGAGCAAGTCATGCTCGGAAAGATTTCCACCGGGGCGCAAAACGATTTGGAAAAGGTCACGCAAATGGCGTACAACACCGTGGCCGTGTATGGCATGAACGAGAAGATTGGGTTGCTTTCGTTTCCTAAGGACGAGCAAAGCTTGAAGTCGCCGTATTCTGAGGACACGGCGAGAATGATCGATGAAGAGGTTCGCCTGCTCGTCGACACCGCGTACAAGCGCACGTTGGCGCTCGTGAAGGAGAAGAAGCACCTCGTCGAAGCCATGGCGCAAGGGTTACTCGATAAGGAGGTTTTACAGCGCCACGACTTGGTCAAACTACTCGGTGAGCGACCCTTCGTGTCTGAAAACCCGCAAAACATTGATATTTTGAACGAAGGCTTCAAAATGCACTATCCGAAGACGGCGACGGCGCCAGAGGACGAAACCGCGGATGCGGACGAGCCGGAGGACGACGAGCCCCGTCCGGCGTTTCCACTCGCGACTTAAAGAACGAACAGAGCGAATTGTTTAGTAGAGAGGAGATTCGATTGTACCATTAGAGGTCACCACCGTGTAAGCATCATCACATTTCATTTACCGTTACAACGTTCTCATCGCGGCGCGTCCGCCGCCGCGCCTTCCTCCTCCTCCTCCTCCTCTTCCTCAGACTCCGCGCGCCTCGCCCCCGGTTTCGGCACGATGACGTTCACTAACCACTCGAACAACCCTCGCGCCCGCTCGCGCTCCCCCGCCGCCGCGCGAAGCTCGCGTTCGCGAGCCTCCGCTCGTAACTGTCGCGCTCTTCGTGCCGCCTTTCCTCTCGTCTCTCCCGCCCCCGTCTCCGCCCCCGCGCCCGCCTCTCGCACGACGAGCTCATCGAATCCAGTTCTCTCGTCCAGTTCGCGATCGAACGCCATCGTCGACGAGCTTCCGAGCACGATTTCGCACGTCGTGAAGACGACGTTGCCGTCCAGCAGGTGTCCCCCGACGCAGTCCCCTCGCCTGTCCGCGAGCGAGACGTGCAGGTGACAGCTCGCGCCCGCGCGCGAGATCGTTCCGACGAGCGAGCAGATCTCAAACTTTTGATCGGGAAGCGCCAGGACGGCGTTCGTGCCGGCGCCGAGAAACTTGTCGTGGTGGGCCAAGCGGATGTTGGCGGCGCGCAGAGAGCCGACGGCGGTGAGAATCCACGCGCTGGCGAGGTTCTGCGCGCTGCAGTACTCCAACAGCGAGCGCTTCAAGTCCTGACCGGGCTCGAGGCGCACGGCGTGGACGCGCATGATCGGGGACGCGAGTCGCGAAGTGCGGCGAGCGCGAGCGGGACGCGGTTCGGCCGCGGTGAATCACACGTCGCTAACACGTCCGACGGACGTCTACGGGTATGGCGTTTATGTCGTCGTCTAAAATCGCGCTCGAGAGCCAGTCGGCGAGAAGGCCGTGGTAGATGAGACCGCGCGCGCCGAGGCCGGCGGCGAACCAACATCGGCGGCCGTCCACGTCGACGGATCCCGCGAGCGGAAGCGCGCCGGCGGGCGTGCGCGGTGGATTGGCGCGCACGCCGTACTTGAGACGCAAGAATTCCCAATTCGCGCACGGCGGGTACGCGCGCGCGCCGAGCGAGCGAAGCTCTGAAATCGCGCTCGCGGATCGTTCGTCGTCGACGTCGTCCACGACGCCAGAGCGAGCGCAATCCTCGGGCGTGGCGTCGTACTCTTTCGTCGGACCGATCATGGCGCGCGCGTCGCCGAGCGGTGCGACGTACGTGGTGCCTAAAATGCCCACGCGCAGGCCCTCGGGCTTGAGCTCGAGCACGTGCCCGCCTTGCAACGACACCGGGATCGTTTCGAAGTCGAAGAGCGCGGCGACGCCGGCGCCGCAACACAGCGCGACTTGGTCGAATTCATCCAACAGCGCCTTCACGTCGTCGACCGCGGCGATGCGCAACGTCGCGCGCGTGCCCGCCGCGCCGCGCGACGCGAGTATGGCGCACGCGTCCCAGAGCGCGGTTAAATATCTCGGCGCGTCCACGACGACGCCGTTCGGCACAAACATCCCGCCGGCGCACGCCTCGCCGCGCCTCTCCGCCTCGACGACGTCGCTCGTGAACTCCAATCCCGGACACATCGCGAGAACCTCGTCCGTCGTCACGCACTTCACCGCGAACGACGCGTCGTCGTCGTCGTCGCCGCGTCTCGCGTTCGCTGCGAAATCCCTCCCCTGCTTCGCCGACCTCGCCGGTCGCACGATTCCCGGCGCGCTCGCCACGCGCTCGCCCCGCCGCTCTCCCGTGTTCCTCCCCGCGTCGTCCCTCCACCCCCCGTCCGCGTCGTCGCACCGTTCGACCGTCATCGCGTCCATCGCGTCCTCCGCGCGCGCCGCCGCGTCGAGCAACCGCCTCGCGCGCGCCGCGCCCTCCTCCCCTCGCCAGATCGTTCGCCCTCGCGGCGTGTACGGATGCAGCAGCCCCGCCGCGACGCCCGACGCCCCCCCGCCGACGCCGCGCGCGTCGATGAGCGTCAGCTCGACCGCGCGTCCGCGCGCGTTCGCCTCCTCGAGCGTCCGAAACGCCGCGGCGACGCCCGCGAACCCACCGCCGACCACCGCCACGCGAACGACGTCCGCGCTCGCGCGCGCCGCGACGCCGCGCGACGCGCCGCGCTTCCGTCGCGCGCTCGCGCGCGTCCGCGCGCGCGCGCGCGCCGAAAAGCTCGACGAACGAATCATCGTCCGAATTTCTTCAGTCCCGCTTGCGCGGCTTAATCGGCGCGCGCAGCGCCGCGCGTCGCGCGAGCGCCGCGCACGCGACGAAGACGCACGCGACGAACGCGCACGCGACGCCCAGGTCGGCGATCGACCCGCCCGGCGCCGACGCGCGCATGCCGCGCGCGTCCGAGTGACGCGAAAGAGCGTCGCGACCGCGACATCGCCGCGCGCGGCGCCGCGCGACCGCGCGACGCGCGCGGCATGCGCGCGACGATGGCGCTCGTGGACGCCGCGCCGCGACGCGTCGCGCGCGCGCGCGCGCCGAACGCGCGCGCGCGACGCCGGCGCGACGTCGCGACGCGCGCCGCGCGGAGCAAAGGGCCGCACCGACGCGCGCGCGACCGCGCGGCGCCCAACCGGCGCGACGACGTCGCGGTCACCTTCGTCGTCGATCGCGCGCTCGACGAAGCCGCGGGCGAGCGCGGCGTCAGGGCGTGCGGCACGGACGAGGCGCTCGGGCGGTGGGACGCGCGCGCGACGCGCGCGCGGCTGCAGACGGGCGGCGCGGGCGATCGCAACCGACACGCGTGCACGGTGAGATGCGCGCTGGAGGAGGCGATCACGTTCAAGTTGGTCACCGTGGACGACGCGGGGGAGGCGGTGCGATGGAGCGATGGGGCGGGGGTGACGTTCACGCCGGGACGACGGTGCGCGAGCGCGGAGGTGCGGTGCGAGTGGCCGAGCGACGACGCGCGGTTTCAGGTGTCGATCTCGATGACGACGGACGCGAGCGCGAGTGAAAATAAAGTGGAGAC
>Ga0222716_10003498_pt1 | contig 12530 bp, 18 predicted proteins | sample C33_13DmetaG_FD_165044 | JGI IMG/M metagenome (GOLD analysis project Ga0222716, IMG submission 165044) | Estuarine water microbial communities from San Francisco Bay, California, United States - C33_13D | ecosystem: Environmental > Aquatic > Marine > Unclassified | place: USA: California... | reverse complement strand
CAAGAAGACGATGAAGAGATTTTGCTAGAACCCAAGGCGTGGTATCGTCCGCAAGTAATTCTTGTATAAAATAAAGAAAACAAAAAAAACAAAAAAACAAAAAACAAAAAAACAAAAAACAAAAAACAAAAAACAAAAAAAAATATGGGCGCTGGCCCTATTTTTTGTATTGTTTATCAAGCCATTCCAACAAATTAGTGTGTCCATTTTGTTTCGCCAATTGCAATCCTTCGTCTAAAATATAAGGACATTCTATGATGTACCCCCTTTTCTTGAGCCACTCCAATACAACCATTTGTCCACTTTTACACGCGGTTTGAATGAAATATTCATCATAGATTAGTTTTGCTAATTCATCGTCGCTGATGTTAAACCAATCCAACAACTCAATATCTCCATTTTCTATGGCACTATAAATGCATTCGTATGGTGTGTATGTATAGTAACCTTTCTTTTTCAACCAATCAAATACCTCAATATGACAGCCAATCGACGCACAATTTTCCATAACGTACATCCATTCGCGTCGTTTGATTCTAATATGTTTGTCGAACCATTCCAACACGTCTAAATGTCCGCACTTACAGGCGCTACATAGAGCATTGATGTGTATCTTATCATAGTTGTCTTTTAGAATATCCAACTCACGAATGTTTCCAGTTTTACAGGCAAGGAACCATGGGTCAGTGGATTCGTTTTCGCAAATATCATAAGTTAAACTCATTGTTAGGATAGTTTATTATATAATGTTTATTTCAATTTTAATAAAATAGTCATATGTCTTCAGTTGACGTAAATGGACATTATAACACTTTAAAATGATTGGATAGAAAAAAAATAATATTTTATGTGAATATATAAAATCCAATTATGGTTTAACAAGTGTTAGTGAATAATTTTAATGGTGGTTATTTGATAAAAGCAATTATAATCTTTTATTCTTGTAAATAAAATTGAATAAAACGATGCTTATAAAATATAAGATGGTTTTGGAAGGTTTGTACGAAACAGATGCTAAAGTGGTCACTCAAATGATGAAAAATATGAAACTGAATAAGAATTATCTTACTAATGACGATGACTCAGATTTTGTTGTTTCAGATGATTCTAACGACGATGACTCAGATTTTGTTGTTTCAGATGATTCTGACGACGAATGTGTAATCCAAATACAAAATATTAAACTTAACAACAAAGATGAACCTATCCTTATATTGGAACATTTAAATGAAATCATAAAGACATTGGGAGACAAAATAAAAGAGAACTTGGACTTGTTGATTGGTTGGAAACAAGAGGTTCAGTTATATTGTGTTTTAAAAATATATACTACGTTAGGTGTACAACCTACCAGCGAACTCATAAAAATACAAATTACACCATATACAAGCTCTATAGGTTCATACACCATAAAGGACAAAAAAATGCTGGGTATATTGCGACTGGGAATAGGGCATTATTTGATAAGTGACTCCAAAGGATTACCTTTTCAAGATTCCGACTCATTTATCGATTTTATGACTCATTTCTGTGGATATAGTCCCGAAGTGTTGCGTAATATATTGGTGCATAATTCGCGTAATGGTAAGTAAACCCATAGGAGTATCTGCACTGATTTCACAGTATTATAAAAATTGAAATAAAAAAAATAACTTTTAAAGGCTTACCAATCATGTCGGCACAACTTTCTCAAACGCTTAAAGACTCTAAACTTTCGTTCAAGTTGGTACTTGAACACCTATACGAAAAGGACGCGGAACTGGTCAACAAGATGATTACCGAGTTGGAAACCAATAAGCCTGCCAAAAAGACGATGACCCAAGACGAAAAAGACGAGCGAAAAAGGGTCACCAAACACAAGAACGCACATATCAAGAAGTTCATTGAGGATATGGGTGGAGAAACTCGTGTCACGGAAACACAAATCAAAGAAGAAAAAAAGAAATACGACGCAAAACGACGCGAGTCAAAGAAGGTCAAGGCAGACGAATCCAACGCAAGCAACGAAGAACCTACCAAGGCACCAGTCAAGGCACCAGTCAAGGCACCAGTCAAGGCACCAGTCAAGGCACCAGTCAAGGCAAATGTTGAATCCAAGGAAAGCGATGACGATTCAGACCCATTTGAATTGGAAGAAGAAACAGTGTCGGATGTGGAAGAACAAGAACCTCCAAAGGTGACACCCAAAAAGACAAAAAAAGAAAAAATACCTAACGCACCAAAAAAAGCGTCCAAGAAGGACAAATCGCCTAAAAGGACTACGGACACGGATTCCGACCAAGAATAAATAAAATAAAATAAAATAAAAAAATGATGGGTGGTGTACCCATTTTTTATAGTGTATCTGCACTGATTTCACAATATTATAAAATTTAAATGAAAAAAATAACCTTTAAAGGTTTACCAATCATGTCTGCACAACTTTCGTTCAAGTCGGTGCTTGAACACCTATACAAAAAGGACGCGGAACTGGTCAACAAGATGATTACCGAGTTGGAAACCAATAAGCCTGCCAAAAAGACGATGACCCAAGACGAAAAAGACGAGCGAAAAGGGTCACCAAACACAAGAACGCACATATCAAGAAGTTCATTGAGGATATGGGTGGAGAAACTCGTGTGACGGAAACACAAATCAAAGAAGAAAAAAATAAATACGACGCAAAACGACGCGAGTCAAAGAAGGTCAAGGCAGACGAATCCAACGCAAGCAACGAAGAACCTACCAAGGCACCAGTCAAGGCAAGTGTTGAATCCAATGAAAGCGATGACGATGCAGACCCATTTGAATTGGAAGAAGACGAAATTTTATGGGTAGAGAAAAATAATTTGACACTCGGTTTCACGAAGAAATCAAACTAGATTAAATATATTCCTTGACTATTTTTTCTTATTTATATAAGATTAGACAAAAATAAAACTATGAATAAAAAACGAAAACTTAAAAAAAACGCATAAATAAAAAAAAGCAAAAAAAAACAAATGAAAAAGGTAAAGGATTTTTTACAAAATTTAGGTATAATCTATATAAATTGGAAACAAGACAATATAGGAAATGCGAAGACGGTAATTATAAACTGTTTGATTTTTATGGTTCATGAATAATTGTCGTAAATACGCGAAAATTGATAAAAGAACACACACACAAGAACCGATTTAAATGGATAATTGATTAATCTTTTTATATAATCCTAGGATATGGATGACCTTTTAGAAGAAATACGTAAACTAAAAGAAAGGGTCTCTGTGTTAGAGTCTTCGTTAGAGTCTGGTATTAAGTCTACACCTAAATGTTATGAGCAATGTTTTACTAACATAGATATATTGTCTGTATTGAATTCTAAACAAGAGTTATATATTCAAATGTGTGACTATATCTTAGAACATAATGTGATTCAAGTTATGGACAAAAATAAAATATATATTTCCCATAAAGGAAAATGGGTAGGTGGAAATGATGCATTGAAAGAATTGTTTAAGTTTGTGGAAGACCAATGGATCCAAGCTTATTTACAATTTGTAGAAGATTCTGACGAGTTAACAGCTGACCAATTTGAAAAGTATAATACGATTATTTATGATTTAAGTTGGAATAAACATTTATCTAAAATAAAACAATATATTAATGGAGTCAGTTGAATCACAAGACTATTCGTACAATAAAAATTTGTTTGTTCGTGAAAGTCATAATTGTTATACGTATTTTCTGAATTTAAAAAGTGATAAAGCTTATTTTTTATGTAAAGAAACATACAAAAAAGGAAGGTTTTGTCGTCGTCCACAACCAGGCTATGCGTCTAAAATGCCTTTGCTCAAAAAAAAAGATTTCAATTGCCCTACTATGATGAAACGAACATTAAAAGATAATAAACATATTTTTCAAACAACGAAAAGGGAGGTGTGTCCTTCGAACTATTACAAGGGGGCATTAGTGGTTGCACCTGAGCGTGATTATCATTATTATAGACTAAATGATGATGGCATATGGACACACAAACCTGGCTACAAACCTAGTACACATTTGGACAACGACCAAAAACCTATTTACGACCCCGAATTGGCCAATCGCGATTCGGGTGGCACATTGAATTACAAGGACTTTTGTGGTTATTTATGCGTACCGCGTAGTCGCAAAAAGAAGACGATGCAAATGTATCGTGATTGATTATAAAAATTGAAACAGAAAATAAATAAACTACTATATAATCACTATGACTTGCTCTATTTGTTGCGAACCCTTTACATATTCGGTTCGTGCAGAAATTACGTGTCCGCGTGAAGAATGCAAGTTTACTTGTTGTAAAAGTTGTATGAAAACTTATTTTACCACATCGATCAATAACCCACATTGTATGAATTGTAAATATGAATTTGAAGATATGTTTATTATTGAGAACATCAATTATACATTTTTCAAAAGCGAACTCAAAAAGAAGCAAATGGAACTTTTGTTACAAATCGAAAAAAGTCGTATTCCACAATCACAAGAAGAGGCCAAGCGTATATTGTACAACAAAAATCGTATTAAAATAAAAATTGACATAGAAAAACAAAAAAATGAACTTCGAACAATTTATTTGTTAAATTGTGAAAGACTAAAAAAAAATTATTATGATGAGTTTAGAGTATTAGATAAATTAATCCCCCCTTTGTTTGATAAGAAAATACCACCACATAAAACATCCACGGTGAAGTGTCAGAAAAATGATTGTAAGGGATTTTTATCCACCTCATACAAATGCGGATTATGTGATAGTTATACTTGCTCCAAATGCTATGAAGTGAAAGAAAACAAACACGAACATATATGTGACAAAGAAAAGGTAGAGACGGTACAACTGATCAAAAAGGAAACTCGTTCATGTCCTGTTTGTACTACACGCATTTCCAAAATAAATGGGTGTGACCAAATGTGGTGTACGCATTGTAATAACGCCTTTTCGTGGAAAACTGGACAGGTCCAAAATGGACGAATTCACAATCCGCATTACTTCGATTTTCTAAAAAAAAAAAATGGATACCAACCTCGGAATCCGTTGGATGTTTTATGTGGTGGTATTCCTAATTTATCGATTTTGTTGGGGTACACTAGCAAATGGCGTCCAAATGTTGATGCGGTGGAATCAAATATTAATTTTATTCAACAATTTTGTGCGCATTTACAAGGTACTCGTACCCCATTTCCAATGGATAATCGACTGGAAGGATTACGGGTTAATTACATTCTAAACATATTGCCTTTAGACAAATGGAAAGAAGGAATATATAGTATATATTATACGGAAAAACACCATAAATTTGAATGGGATATGGACGATATCATCATCAACGTGGGATGTGATTTGTTGCGCAATTATGAAAAGTTTGCTAGTGAGACAAATCATTCGGTCGATGAATTGACTGATTATGTTATTAATAATACGGTGAAAGAGTTTACCCAAATCATTGATTATGTGAATGAACTTAAATTAAAAAAAGCAAAAGTCTACAAACGAAAGGCGAGGGTCATTATATGCGAACAAATACAACCATTCATTAATAATTATTATAAAAAATATGTAGACCCCTCATAATCGAATATGAATATGAATAATGAATATAATTGAGCATTCAAAAACGATTTATATTAAAATATTTCCCTTGTTTCAAAATTTCTTTTTGTTTTTGGTGATAAGGTTGTTGAGCGAATCAGAATAATTATTTGGAGACAATTGTTTGTGTAAATTCAATATGTTTTGGTGATAAGGTTCTTTGAGGTTGTTCATCAACATAAATAAAAATATACCATTTATATTTATATTTATATTTATGTTGATGAACTCCAATATTATTACTATATAGTTGGAATAAATACTTTTTTTATCTACACTATAAAATTCCAACAAGTAATTTGACGTCATTCGGCAATGAGCGATTAATACATGTTGAACATAGTGGATCTTATAAAATTGTTATTTATATAAGAACGTGTGAATGATGCGATATATATCGTCTGGTAAATGGTGGGTCATTGCAAAAATATTCAAACCCCACGCTTTTGTCTCAATGAGTGCTTTTACCCATGATTTCTTGAATTGTTTGTCTTGTATAGTTTCTATTAAATAATAATTTTTTTTTACCAATTGTTTTAACTCATAAATGTTGTAATCGTTCATCAGGATGTGATGTTCTTGTCCAAGTTCCCAACAATAAATCAATTGGATCGTTTCTTTAGACAAGAGTTCGCTGTAAGCGCGTGGTAACGCAACGCTACTGTACCGAGGGAGGAAACGATTTGCCAAAATATGGTATTTGAATGTATCCTTCTCTTGATTCGTCATGTATTGGGTTGAAAAATAACCAAACCGCGACTTAATAGACGACACCATCGTTTCGAATTCTACCCAAGGATCCATAATAAATGACTATGAAAATCTATAATGATTATATTTATTTCAATTTTTTATATCAAACAAAAATTGGGTCCAATACCCATTTTTTTTGTTTTTTATTTTGTGTTTTTTTTATTATAATCCGCCAATTCTTTGATGTAGTTATCCCACACTTCGTCCTTGGTGAATGTCTCTTTTGCGTGTTCATCGCAGTTCAACTTGGACCACCGAGCATGTTGGATCGACCTTTTGCGTGTCTCTTTCTTGAATTTACGTTCCAACTTGATGTGTTCGTCGGTCCAATGGAACCGACATGGTGGAGAAATGATTTTGTATTTCTTTTGGTATTCCATTATGGTATGAATTATATATATTTAAAAGGTATTTCAATTTTCTTTTTAAACAAAATTGAAATACAAAATATAGTTAAAATATTCTAAATATGAAGGATCAAATTAATCTAACCAACGAGCAAATTAATCAAGCCATTCATTTCACAAATGAATATTATGAGGAACAGAGACATAATGTAAATATAATGTTAAACCTAATCTTACGATATAATCTAATCGAATGGATAACTAACTTCAATCCTATGAATCGTTTTGATGCACATGTTGGGAACAATTATTGGTTGTTACGCGACAATATTCATAATATGGACAACGCAACGTTTGAACGATGCTTACACGTATGTAGGCACGCATTAACTCGAAATGTATAATAACTTTTTCAGACTCAATTATGAATTTTCATACTCATTTCTAGTATATTGTTATAGAAGAACACTTATGATTAATGAGTGGATATTTTTTGTTTGAATTAAGCAATAAGACCCATAAAAGAAGGCGATTGGACAGTACCTAAGTTGTTCCCAATAAAAATTGAAATGAACTAATAAATTAAACAAACATATGGCGTATTACATTACAAATTATGGTTATGAAATCGACCTCGGCGAACTAAAGGACGCCACTTTATTATTCTATATGGAATGCTTTGGACTCAGACACTACATCACTACATTTCTATACGAAGAAATTGACCTGTTTTGTGTCTCCATTATGGAACCACGGGATTTAGATAGTCTAAATATGAATACCCAAGACAAAATCTATATGAATGATTTTATCCAATTTTACAAAGAACTAATAAATTAAAAATTATAACCTTATATAAATGTACAAAGACAAAATCGTATATACCCTCATAGGACTAATAACAGGATTAAGCATAGGATTAGTAGGAATTGGTGCCGGTGTTTTATTTATTCCTTTTTTAGTGTATTACGGGTTACCTATTAAAATGGCTATTACTGTTGGATTAGCCTTACAATTGGTACCACAATCATTACCCGGGTTTTATTTATATTATAAAGAAGGACACGCCAATTGGTTTGTCATTTTTTGGTGTTTTATTGGGTCAACTATTGGTATTTTTATTGGTTCATATTTGTCTACGATGGGAATCATAAGCGAAATTATGATTTATAAACTATTGTTTATCATTATGGTCTTCACTTCAATACATATTGGACATAAAGCATTTGGTAAATAAATTATATTGAACGATGTTTCATCTTCAATGTAGACTTCTTCCTTTTTTTAGTAAAAGACTTTACACGACTTGGTTTAGTTTTTAGTGTAAATGAATTAGAAGAATCAAACAAGGGTTTATACTTGTCCAATAGTTCTTTGGTACTGGTATTTATATAACGTTTTCTTCCATTTTCCAATTTAATCCAAGTAAAGGAACTTTGGCCTGGATTTTTTTTTAATTCTTTATAAAAGTTTCCAATCATAGACACCATAAAGTCCTTATTGCTTAATTGAGATTCATAGTTGTAATGATATATTTGTAAGCGATTTTCCCAAACATAATACAAAAGACGTTTGACGGCATAGCTGTTTTTGCTAATGGACAATTCATCTTTGTACAAAGAGGGTAAAATATAATTCAAATACCTGATTCTTGCCACATGATTATATAACTTGTGTTGCGTAGAAGGGTTGTGTATTAATTCAAATCGTTGTTCCATAGCACTTATGTTGTCGTCCAACATATGATTGAAATCTTGTATCATATATCCGTGAAAGTCATAATGTAGTTTTTTGAAATTGCCCGTGTCGTCCAACCCTAAATTGAAGTTGTCCGACGACACCATTATCATTTCCAGTAAATGGTCTGATTCCCGCATTCCGCGTACTTTACACTCGATCTGAACTTTTATCATTTGTTGTTCTTTAACAATGACATAATGTACTTTACCTTCTCTGTCTTGGTGATGAATCACGTTTTCTCCAATATCATAGTGAAAGACTTCTAAATCATTCGTATCGATGTTTACAGAATTCACCAATAAGTCAAATATCCAATGTAAATAATTTAAAGTTAATTCATTCAATTCATAATTACCACTTATGTCTGGTATAGTTTTGCTTGTACTTTTGAAGTATTCAGACAACACACCTAAACTATTATTCCCTTCTATAGATTCAATCTTAGGTAAATCTATGTGCATATCTATATCACCTGTCGGATCCATATATTTCAACAAATCGCGATAATGGGTTTTGTATACAAAATATGCTGCCCCACCCAAAATAAAATAAGGAGATGACGATGCTGTCGCCCGAATTTGTTTGGTTTCAAAGTGCTTTTCTTCATCATCATTCGTACTCATCAAAGTACAAGGTCCTTCGTACACATAATCTTCCCACGGAAATTGCTGGATTTGTTTGATTATGGTTAAAATATTTTGGGATTCCAACTTTTTTACAAAGGCTTTGCGATTTGTATTTTCGGTATACTTCATATATATATATTAATATATATATAATTTTTGAATCGTTTGTATTATACCAAGAACACCTAGAAGAATAAAAATATGTTTTTCGTGGTGTTCACTTACCACAATAGGTCCACGCGGTAAAAATACAATAATCAACAATGAATACATCAATAATTCAGATATAAACATAATATTCTCTCGCTGGGTTCGTAGTTCTTCTTTGTCTTTATACCAACCTAGATGATCTCTAAGAAAATAGACCATATATAATATTTTCAAACCAATGATAGTCCAAATCAACAACTTGTAAAACATTATATACTAGAAAGATTATATTAAATAGGTAAATAATCCATTCGTTTTTCTTTTCTTTGCTGGAATGTGTATAGTGTACCAAGATGACAAAAATACAATCTTTCAACAATTGGTTTCGTTCTTGTCTCGTATACTCTTTTTTAATTCACCACATTTCGTATTTAGTTCTTGTTTGTTGGTTTTTTGATTGCTTTATCGTTTCATCTTAAACTTTAATAAGTACCACCACAAATCAAGAGTTTACCACTATAATATTTATTAAAACTCTATACATTATAACATAAAAATAGAAAGATAAAGTTCCTGACTACTATAACAACAAAGGAATGCGTAGAAACCTTACTTTCTGTTTAATAATACAAACGAATACCCACGACGATTTATAAAATCTTCATTAGGAAAATTTACATCATCTTAGGACCACAATTATGAACTTCATCGTATATAACATATCCAATTTTAAAGTTATATAGTAACTATGAATATTAGGATTTATATTGAGTGTTTTCTATATATTATGACGCATTTTCAAGTTGAATCTTATACTCTGCTCCATTTATAAATATTACTAAATGATTTCCGCTATTTCCTCCTACGGTATTAGATATAAAACTATCACTATTAAACTTTACATTATAATTTTGAACAAGAAATTCAGATTTAACAGTCAATGTATTACACGCGGTTAAATATAAATTTTGTCTTTTATATTATTTAGAAATTCACATTTATTGAGTTGAGTTAGAAAAATATAATATAATTCCAACATTTACTTCGAATATACCTCTAATCGTGAACAATATAAGTTCTATGAGGGATGTGTCGGCGAAAAATATGGACTTAAGCGGTAGTCTAGATGTTTACCTAATGATTGTCCAAAAAATAATCGGAAAATTTACCAAATTACTTTGAAGATTGAGTATGCATAGTCAATAAACCATAAGTTAAGAAAGTTACCACTTATTGAGTAAGACGCTTTAAACATTCGATGTGTTGCTTGGTCATTTTTTTATAAGGAAAATGCGTCATACCTTGTCCGCGTTTCATATGTCCTTTTCCATAAAAGAGTACTTTTTCAAACAATTCTATAAACTCATCGTCTTCCACATTTTCCATTGTGACGTGTTTTGACCCACGATATGTATACAAATTATAGTAATAATTGTTGTACATTTTTTCGCGTTTTTGAGACAATTTAATGGAAATTATACCGATTCCCATGACCTTGTTGATGGTGTTATTCATTTCTAGCACAAAATAAGGTTTGTCGTAAGACAAACTATTAGAAATTTTTGCTTTGGTCGTATAGAGACATCCACTGGATGGGTTGTTTTCGCGCCACCGCTTATTTTCTATATAAGTCTCGGTCGTAAAACGAGTGGTCAATATACCATAATCCATAGATGGTCTGTTTTGATTGTAATTCTTTTTTTCAATTTTAATAGTATAATGGAATATATTGGATGGTAGTTTATTTTGTTTGATGAATGTTTTGTACAAACACAATCATATACAACTTTGTGGTATTTTACCTTCTTTGCATATATTATTTATTTTTGTTGCTATTGTATTTGTGGTTGAAACATAATGTAAATGATATAATCATAATAGTACTATTCTAAACGCTGTTCCTAATCCAGATTTATTGTTTCTTCTTTTAAACCATTCAAAAAGGGTTCTACATCACTATATCGTGGATCCGGTAAATATTCAAATATGTATTTTTCGTAAAAGTTCATTCGAATCACAAATGATTTTATGAGTTGTTGTATGATTGGTATACATAAAAAATCGTAGATTTTGTCCAGTTGTTCCCCCACAAAAATATATATGTCTCGACCATAAATGCCATATTGTCCGTCTAGGTCTTTGAATGGTATCGGTTTTAGTTTGTTAGCCAATATAATTTTAGGAACTCCATAATAGGATGTTGGTTCTTTACTATGAAATGAATTGATGGTATTGGTAATAGAAGTAATAGAGACATATCCACTAGGGGTTTTTTCGATTGGTTTGGTGTATGCTACTTTGATGGGACTCAGTCGTGGGCAATCTTTGAGATAACCCATCGTTTTCTTGAATAAATCTATGTGTTTAGTTGGTATACAAGACGTTGGGGTCATCCGTGTAAAAGTTGTGAACTGAGTTCCGTCCCATATATTTATCGAGGGTTGGTTTGTATTTTGAAAGATTACGTAACATATAGGGGTTTGACATTTGTAGTGAAATAGTTTATTGCTTTGGGTGCTATCGTATGTTTTCAAATAAAGTATTTTTCGTGAAAATAGGGCATCATAAATATGTTCTTTGTCAGGTTTTAACCATATACACGGAACAATAAAGGCTCCGTAACCCTTAGGTTTGATGTGCTCGAGACAACGCTTCAACATAGAGGGCCAAATTGTTTTGCTTTTTCTGGTTTTTTTGCTACATGGTGTATGTACAATGCCTTGGTTGAATGGTAAATTTCCTAATATAACATCATATTGACCCAATACTTGGTCGAAAAAATTACCGTGTACAATAGGTGGAATATGATGGTCGTATACAAGGTCGCATCCATAATAAGTCGTCTTGGAGTGAAACGGATAATACTGATTGAAAACACCTGGTCCTATTCCTGGTTCGTATAAGTCAATATGGGCATAAGGTTCCAAGTAAGGTATCAAGTGTTGATAGATTTCCTTTACCAAATGTGGAGGTGTATGTACTTCTCCATTTGGGTTCATTTAATATTAGTAGATATATATATAATGAGTCAATTGAACATGTTTTCTGTTCAAGAAGTAGATACTTACACCAAATTCAAACTACAAGAAGGTAATTTGTATATGAATAATCAACGAGTAGGGATTGAAGAGTTTTATGGCGGTAAAAATATAGATATTTGTAACCATATGTTTCGACTCAAAGATGATCTAGATATTAGTGGTAGCGTAACAATTGAGGAAACACTATCTGTCAATGAGTCGGTGGATATATCCAATAATTTAAATGTGAATGGACTTACAACGTTGAAGGATGTGTCGGCGCAAAATATGGACTTAAGCGGTA
>Ga0222716_10003495_pt1 | contig 12535 bp, 24 predicted proteins | sample C33_13DmetaG_FD_165044 | JGI IMG/M metagenome (GOLD analysis project Ga0222716, IMG submission 165044) | Estuarine water microbial communities from San Francisco Bay, California, United States - C33_13D | ecosystem: Environmental > Aquatic > Marine > Unclassified | place: USA: California... | reverse complement strand
GCTCCAGCAGCAAGGGAATCTTCTCAGGTAAACATTGCTTCTATATCTTATAAGCGTGGTGAGACTGTTCGTGATACAATTATTTCTAACTTTCGGGAGGCAGCATGAACGATATGTTATATAAAAAAATAGAGGAGCTAGGACTGTCAGTACGTTGCATAAATTGTCTCCACTCTGTGCGCATTACTTTAGTTAGTGATCTTGTTAGGTTCACAGAAAAACAGATTTTAAAAACTCACAATCTAGGTAAAAAACAGTTGTCGGAAATAAAAGATGCCGTTGCTAGGTATGGACTAGAGCTTGGTACTTATGTACCTGATGAAGAGGGCACAGTAAAGATTGATACCGATGCAGAGTACGTACTTGAAGCTTACTGGTGGGAGCGCAAGCTAGTAGACAATGTAGTTAAAGATAAGAAGAAACACATGCTAGCTTGTATAGCATGTTATAGGGAGCATGAAGATCCTGATAGCCAGCTTGAAGAAATACTAGCATTAAAAGATGCACTTATTCATACGTACCGCTTTTACCCTGAGGGTGAAGTCTGTGTTAAGTTAACTATTAAAGAGGAGTTTGTGAACGTATGAAAAAGCAGGTTAGATTTAAGAACAATCCAAACCTAACTGTCGTCGAAGAAAAAGTAGCAAGCCTTTTAAAGCTTGGGCATACTGACCAAGAAATTGCAAGCATTATCTACTGTTCTCATCGTACAGTTAAGGCTCATGTATACAATATAAAACAAAAGATGTTTGTTGATAACAGAGTTTTACTAGCTTTAAAATTACATGGAGTAAAAGTATGAAATTTAATATAGACTGGGACACAGTAGAAGGAATAGGAACAGAGTACATTAAGCAGACTTACGTTATTCTACTGGAAATAATTCAGGGCCATGATCCTGACAATAAAAAGCACCAAGCAGAGCTTATGAAGAAGGTTGAATGCTTTGAAACTGTTTTAAAATACATACTACCTGAAGGAGAATCACATGCGTTTATTGCGAGACAAAGGCAAAAACATCTTAGCCAAATTGACCTCTTTAATTAAAGGGGTTTGGGAAGACATGACAGCAGGTGAGTTAACTGAGAACGAAAGAACTTATATTAAAACATCTGGCGTTATACTTTTATTATTTTTTTATGTATGGGTGACAGCATGAAAGTAGAATTGATTGACATGATGGGCGGGGACTTGACTGTTGTAAACAGTGCCAGAGTTTCCTTCGATAAAATAGCACTGAAGTTTAAGGAGTCAGACCAGAAGTTAATTAGATACCTAGCAGCACACGACCACTGGACTCCCTTTGGACACGTCCAAGCACAGTTCAGGATTAAGGCCCCAGTCTTTGTTGCAAGGCAGTTGGTTAAGCATCAGGTCGGCATGGTCTGGAACGAGACGAGTCGTAGGTATGTAGATAGCGAGCCAGAGTTTCATGCCCCTGAAGCTTGGAGGAAACGTGCGCCAGATAAGAAACAAGGTTCATTATTAGAAACATTTACAGGCAGAGATGAGGAGCGTTGGGACACAAAGTATTGGGGCCTCATGGAAACCTGTAAGACTATCTACGATAACATGATTGCTTCTGGTGTAGCTCCTGAACAGGCTCGTATGATCCTACCGCAGTCTATGATGACTGAGTGGATATGGACAGGATCACTGGTTGCATTTGCTAGGGTAGTTAAGTTAAGATCCAGTCCTGATGCACAGTATGAGTGTCAACATATTGCAAAGAAAATTAAAAAAGAGTTGGACAACACCCCACAAGTTGAGTATTCTTGGAGAGAATTATGTCACTAAACAATAGCGTTTTCGTACACAACACCGCTACAATTAAAATTGAAAGATCTTTAGCAGGTGAGAGCCAATCCAAAAACACTTGGGACATTACGATAACAGATAACGAAGGGCAGACTGTTTCTATTTATTGTTGGGGTGATGATGCTATACTTACTGGAGATTTTACAGGAGAAGGTGTATGACAGCAGACGAGGAAGGTTGGATTGAGGGCATGGCAGACTTCTATTCAGCAGTAGATGACGCATGGGCTTATGCTTTTGTAATGAGCTTAGGCACACGTACCCCGAACGACGCAACAAAACAAAAGTTTATTGAGTTTGTTTCAGATACCTTGATGAGTGTAGAAGGAAATCTTAATTGTAAAACTGATGACATCATCAACATGATCCCTGACTTCATTGAATACTTAGGAGACTGGTAATGTTTGTAGAAGATATATTGAAATTAAAAGATAAACTTTTAGATCCTAAACGGAGTGACGAGTTCAGGGTTCCGTTATACTTAGAAGGTTGGAGGTACTGCGATGTAAAAATAGGAAGTAAGTTATGCACAGTTAAGCCCTGTGCTAGAGGTAAGGTACATAAATATTCAGTAAGAGGTATCAAAGAAGAACTCAGTCAGACTTACTGGAGCGCTGCTCTTTGTCATGCAGGACGTAAAGGGAAACGACCTCGCAATTGGAAGCAATTATATGCTTGACAAACAATAAAGCAGCTGTTAAAATTTAGATTCATAAATCATAGGAGAAAACAATATGGCTATTGTTAATGGAGTTGCTTACTGGGCTAGTGTTACAGCACCTAACACTACTTACGAGCCTTGCTATACTATCAATCTTGTAGTATCTGAGGAGGTAGCAGATGAGTTTAGGAGTGCTGGACATACCGTTAGGGATAAAGAAGAAGGCCCTACTATTGTGTTTAAACGTAAGGTGCATGGTCCTAATGGTATGATTAGGAATCCTCCTAAACTTATTGACCGTTTCAAACATGAGATGGACTGTCAGGTTGGTAACGGTTCTACTGTACGTGTCCAGTATAAAGAGTGGGAAAGTAACCGACAAGGTAAACTTTGGAAGGGCTTAGATTTACAAGCCGTCCAAGTTATTGATTTAGTTACTTATAGTAAAGGTGGTCTAGATGAGTTCGATGTTATTGAAGAGGAGGTAGATGAATTATGACACAGTTTACATACAAAACTGACAATGGTTTATACAATGTAGAACTGTTAGAAGACCAAGCTAAGATTGCTTTTAATTATTTAGCAGAGGTTGAAGCAGAAGTTCAAACACTTAGCAAACGCATTGATGTATTAAGGGCAGCTGCTAAAAGTTTTCATGAGGTAGTTCAAGAAAACTTAACAGACTCTGCATTAATAGATGAGAAAGAAGAGGAGGAAAAACAAGAGTCTTAATTAACGGGGGTGTAACAGCCCCCTTTTTTTTCATTAGGAGTTAATATGCCGTTCGTTATTTTTCGCAAGCCTTGTCCTGAATGTGGTGGTAGTGATCCTGTCCAGATAAATGACAATGGATCAGCTAAATGTTTTAGTTGCCAAACTTACTTTAAAGACTATGAACAAGCTGTTAAAGGAGGAACAGTTAGTGACTTTAAAACTTATAAGAACAATACAATGAACACAAGTGAAGGAGAATATATAGATCTTAAAGACAGAAATATTTCTGTAGCTACAGCTAAGAAGTATGGAGTCAAAGCATTAACTAATAACAAAGGCGAAGTAGTAAAACATTTTTATCCTTACTATAATGCTAATGAAATTAGTGGCTATAAAATAAGAGAACCTAATAAAGTATTTTCATGGAGTGGTCAGGCAAAAGAGTCAGGTCTTTTTGGACAACAGGCTTTCAACCAAGGCGGTAAGTACATTACTTTAACTGAGGGAGAGTGCGACGCAATGGCTGCATTCGAACTGCTCGGTTCTAAGTGGCCTGCTGTTTCTGTTAAGAACGGTGCGGGTGGTGCGGTTGCTGATGTCAAGAAAAATATAGAGTACCTAGAAAAATTTACTACTGTAGTCATAGCGTTTGATAATGATAAGGTTGGTAAGGAAGCAGCTCGTAAGGTAGCAAAGCTTTTAACTCCGGGTAAGGCTAAGATTCTTACGCTTCCCGAAGAGTATAAAGATCCCAATGATATGTTACGGCAGGGCTTGCACCATAACTTTATGAATGCTTGGTGGGCCTCTAGTATTTATACACCATCAGGTGTCCTTAACTTAACCGACAACCTTGAGAAATTAATTACTCGGAAAAAAGTAGAGTCAATTCCTTACCCTTGGACTGGCTTAAACGAAAAGCTTTATGGGATGAGAAGAGGCGAGCTTGTTACTATAACAGGGGGTACGGGTTTAGGTAAGTCTAGTATTACAAGAGAGCTAGAGCACTGGATTCTTAATGAGACAGAAGATAATGTAGGCATCATTGCTCTTGAAGAAAACTGGCAGCGTACCGCCGATGGTATTTTATCTATCGAAGCTAACGAGAAGTTATACATTGAGCAGATAAGAGAACAGTATGGCGACGAGCAATACGCAAATCTTGTTAATAAAGTTTTTACTGGCGGAAATGAAAACCGCCTTTGGATACATGCTCACTATGGGGCAACCGACTTTGATGATATCTTATCTAAGATTAGATACATGATTATTGGATGCAATTGTAAATGGATTGTTGTAGATCACTTACACATGCTAGTTATGAGCGCTGCCTTTGGCGATGAGAGAACTACTATTGATAATATTATGGGTGCACTTAGCCGACTTGTTAACGAAACAAATGTAGGCATGATATTAGTATCACACCTCCGTAGAATTGAAGGTAACAAAGGACATGAACAAGGCGTTAGTGTAGGCCTCTCGCACCTCAGAGGGTCTGCAAGTATAGCTCAAATATCTGACTGTGTTATTGGCTTGGAACGCAATCAACAATCAGATGATCCCCAAGAAGCAAACACAACACATCTTCGCATACTTAAGTCTAGATATACAGGTGATGTAGGGATGGCAACTCACTTGCTTTATGATAGAGATACTGGTAGACTTAAAGAAGTATTCATAGAAGAAGAAACTAGCGAGTTAGAATTATGAAATCTTTAGTCTTTGATATAGAAACAGATGACTTAAAAGCTACTAAGATATGGTGTATATCTGCGCTTGACGTAGACACAGAAGTTCAAGTATCTTTTGGACCTTCTCAATTGCAAGAGGGTTTGCAGCTACTTAAAGATGCAGATAAATTAATTGGGCATAACATTATTGGCTTTGATATACCCGTCATTAAAAACCTAACTGGCGTAGACTTAACAGATAAAAATATAGTAGATACTTTAGTTTTATCACGCTTGTTTAACCCAGTGCGTGAAGGCAATCATGGGCTAGAAAGATGGGGCTATGCCCTAGGCTCTCCTAAGATTGAGTTTGAGGAGTACACAAAGTATAGTAAAGAAATGCTTAAGTATTGTGAGCAAGATGTATACCTTAACTATAAAGTATATGAAGCTTTGAAAAAAGAATCTAAAGGTTTCTCTAGAGAAAGCGTAACGCTTGAGCATGAGACCTGTAAGATCTTAGCTGCTCAAAGAACTCATGGCTTCTTCTTCGATGTTGAAGAAGCGAGTAAGCTGTTAGCTTATCTAAACAGTAGGACAGCTCATATAGTAAATAAAATAAATGAGGTATTCAAACCCAAGAAAAAAACTAGAAAGATATTTAAAAGATACAGCCCTAAAGGACGGCTGTTAAAAACAGGGATTGATAATTTTAATAAGGGTACAAGATTAACTGATGAAGAGTATGCAGTTATAGAGCGTACAAATTTTGTAGAAAGAATATATACACAAGAGTTTAACCCCGGATCAAGACAACAGATAGGCGAGTACTTAAAAGATTTTGGTTGGAAGCCTGTTGAATATACACCTACAGGTCAGCCTAAAGTAGATGAAAAAATTCTTTCTGAAATTAAAGGTATACCAGAAGCAGAAGTAATAGCTGAATACTTAATGCTACAAAAAAGAATAGCTCAAATTAATTCTTGGTTTAAAGAACTAGACGAAGACTCTAACAGAGTACATGGTTTTGTAAATCATAATGGTACTATCACAGGAAGAATGACACACCGTAATCCTAACATGGCACAGATACCCAGCACTAACTCTAGCTACGGCAAAGAATGTAGGGCTTGTTGGACTGTACCTAAAGGATATAAACTTGTAGGCATTGATGCGTCTGGACTAGAGCTAAGAATGCTTGCCCATTACATGAACGATGAGGACTATACAAATGAAATTCTCAATGGAGACATACACACCACTAATCAAAAGCTTGCAGGACTTGAATCAAGAAATCAGGCTAAGACTTTCATCTATGCCTTACTATACGGAGCAGGAGATGCTAAACTTGGAACAGTGGCTGGAGGAGGTAAAAGTACTGGAAGGAACCTTAGAAAATCATTTATTAGTAATCTCCCATCATTTAAGGCTGTTAAAGATAGAGTCGCTAGAGCAGCAACACGCGGCTACCTTAAAGCATTAGACGGCCGTAAGTTGTATGTAAGATCAGAGCACAGCGCCCTTAATACTTTACTACAAGGAGCAGGAGCTATTGTAATGAAGCAGGCATTGGTTATACTAGATAAGAAAATCAAACATTTAGATGCGCACTTTGTTGCTAACGTACACGATGAATGGCAGATAGAAGTCCGACAAGATCAAGCTGATGAGGTAGGTAGGCTAGGTGTTGAGGCAATCATTGAAGCTGGTAAGGTTCTTAAACTTAACTGCCCCCTCGACGGGGAATATAAAGTAGGAGATAACTGGAGTGAAACACATTGATAGGACAACTAGATTTGTTTGAAGAAACATATGTTTTATATGGAAAGATGTACGCTAGTGATGGTGTATATATTCCAGATATAATTTGTACAGGAGTTTATGAACATTGTAAAATGATTGAGGAATCAGACCCTTGGGATGAATACCTTTACACCTATATAGATTTTTATTCCGACTAAAGAGGAACTTGAAATGAAACCAACTAAAATAACAAACACCAAACCAAGGCATGAGCCTAACAGATTAGGTGATATGGCAGAACACTACGCTATCACTTGGTTATGGGACAACGGTTATCATGTCTTTAAAAACTGTGGTTGCACCGGACCTATAGACATTGTTGCTTTAGATCCCCAAGGAAAAGTAACATTGATAGATGTTAAGTCTTACAAGGATGGTAGACTAGCAGCAAAGACACCGCTTCAAAAAAAACTTAACGTACAGTACCTCCACTATAACTCCCTCACACGCAAATGTAGATTCGTAAGGCATCGCACATGAATATAGTAGAAGATATATATAAAAAACTAGACACCTTAAATGACGGACCCCTAGATCTTTCCGATAAAATTATAGATGACTTTGGCCTAGCCATGAAGGAAGCCATTAGGTCTTGGGCGACCCCTCAGAAAAAAGACAATAAATTTTATTTAAGAATGTCTAACATTGGTAAGCCCGCTAGAAGATTGTGGTATGATAAACAAACAGAACTTGAAAACAAAAGACTTGAACCTTCTTTGTTCATTAAGTTTTTATACGGCCACTTACTAGAAGAAGTTATTCTTTTGTTAGTCAGACTCTCGGGCCATAAGGTAACAGACGAGCAAAAAGAAATTGATATTGAAGGTATTAAAGGACACATGGATTGTAAGATTGATGACATTGTTGTTGATGTAAAATCTGCTTCCGGTTTTTCCTTTAGTAAATTTAGGCAGGGCATCCTAAGAGAAGATGATCCTTTTGGTTACATTGCCCAGCTAACAGCATATGAAGAAGCAGAAGGGACGACTGACTCAGGGTTTTTAGTTATTAACAAAGAGACAGGCGAGCTTTGTTTTCATCAACCCGATGAGTTAGATAAGCCTAACATTAAGAATCATATTAAAGATCTTAAAAAGAAACTAGACTTGAAAACTCCACCTGAATTATGTTATGATCCAATACCAGAAGGTAAGTCAGGTAACATGAGGATTGCTAAGAACTGCATGTACTGTCCTCATAAAAAAGAATGCTTTAAAGATTCTAATAATGGTAAAGGGTTGAGAGCCTTTAGATATGCAAAAGGATTAACATACTTTACTAAGGTTAAAGTTATGCCAAAGGTAGATGAAATTTATGAATGGTAAACGATCAAAAAAAATTAACAAGAAAGCAAAAGAACTAACTATAGAATGGTTAAAGACTTTGCTTAACGAAGAGGAAGCAGCTAAGATAACTAAACTTCCTCCTAATAACTTAGTGTATAACCGCAAAGGAACTGCTATGTCTATGCCTTATTCTTATAAAGGAATAAAAAGAAAATTAAAAAAATTAAAAAGTATAGAGCACTTAACTCTTAAGGATATTTAGTGGCTGCAAAAATAAAATCGGGCTTGCGTAAACGTAGAGTAAAAAGACCTGTGGAAAAAAAAAGCTACGATCGTAGTCTTAAAGGCTACGATTCTAATTGGGAGTATGAATTACACACAGGTATTTTAAAAGACTGGGACATCCATACAGATACAGTTGATTATATTGTGGAGCATACATACCACCCTGATTTTATTAAAAAAATTAAAGGGACTACAATTTTCTTAGAGGCAAAGGGCCGCTTTTGGGATCACGCAGAACACAACAAATATGTATGGGTAAAGAAAGCATTACCTAAAAAGATAGAACTCGTGTTTTTGTTTGCCGACCCCGCAGCCCCGATGCCCGGAGCAACGCGGCGCAAGGATGGTACTAAAAGATCACACGCAGAATGGGCTGAGCGTAACGGCTTTAGATGGTACAGCGTGTACAACATACCCAAAGAATGGATTGATTCATCGACGCGACTTGAAATAAACCCTGACTATCCGGAGGAACAAGAGTGAAACAAAACACAAAGAAAAAACTTAATGACGCGACACCCGAAGAGTGGGATAATGTATCCAAGCCAGCCCACTATAACAGCGGAGACATTGAGTGCATCGACGGAATAGAAGCCATGTTAACAAGAGACGAGTTTATAGGTTACTTGCGCGGAAACAGCATGAAGTATCGCTGGAGATTCCCGTACAAAAACGGAACAGAAGATCTGAAGAAAGCAGAGTGGTACGAGAAAAGACTACTAAGGATTCTGGAGAGTAATGGATAAGAATTATGTAGACAGGAAGGCTGAGCGTAGGGATAAGTACAACAAGAAACGCAAAGGCAAGGTTACTAAAGATCATAAGAACTTTAAGAGTATTAGGCTTGAAGAAATAAAAAATTTTGAGGACATAGAGGATTTAAAAAATGGATCAATATCAACAGTACATTCACAAGAGTAGGTACGCACGTTACTTAGATGAGGAAGGACGTAGAGAAACGTGGGCTGAGACAGTCAACCGTTATCTTTCTTTCTTTGTAGAACGTAATCAACTAGGTGCGTCAGAAGCCGAAGAACTTTTCAATGCTATTGCTGATCAAAAGGTAATGCCGTCTATGCGTTGCATGATGACAGCAGGCCCAGCTTTACACCGTGACAATGTTGCAGGCTTTAACTGCTCCTACCTCCCTATCGATAGCCCCCGTTCTTTTGACGAGCTTATGTATATCTTGTTGTGCGGCACAGGCGTAGGCTTTAGTGTAGAGCGGGACTACGTAAGCAAACTACCAGAGGTGGCCGACAGCTTCCATGAGACCGACTCTACGGTTGTTGTATCTGACAGTAAAGTAGGATGGGCCAGTGCTTTCAGAGAGCTTATAAGCCTGCTGTACGCCGGTAAGATTCCTAAGTGTGACTTAACTAGGGTACGTCCTGCTGGAGCTAGACTGAAGACCTTTGGCGGTAGAGCCAGTGGACCACAGCCTTTAGCAGATCTATTTAACTTTACTGTTGATCTGTTTAAAGCTGCTACAGGCCGTAAGTTAACGTCACTAGAGTGTCACGACTTGGTATGCAAGATAGCTGACATCGTTGTTGTAGGCGGTGTACGGCGCTCTGCTTTGATCTCATTAAGTAATGTAACCGATAACCGCATGGCTAATGCTAAGAATGGTGAGTGGTATTTAAGCAACGGGCAGCGAGCCTTGGCTAACAACAGTGCTGTTTATTCTGAGAAGCCTGACTTTGATACCTACTCTTCTGAGATGAAGCGTTTGTATGATTCTAAGTCTGGTGAGCGTGGTATCTTTAGCCGCATTGCAGCTCAGAAAGTAGCTGCGCGTAACGAACGGCGGGACGCTACACATAAGTTTGGTACTAATCCTTGCAGTGAAATTATTCTCAGGCCCTACCAGTTCTGTAATCTATCAGAGGTTATTGTTAGAGCAGATGACACTGAGGATACCCTTATAGAAAAGGTACGGGTTGCTACAATTTTAGGAACTCTTCAGTCTACTATGACTGACTTCCGTTACCTACGTAACATCTGGAAAAAGAATACAGAAGAAGAAGCATTGTTGGGTGTGTCTATGACAGGCATTATGGATTGCAAACTAACTAACGGCTCAACTGGTGATGAAAATTTAGGGCGGCTCTTAGAAAACCTTAGAGACGTTGCGATACTTACTAACAAAGAATGGGCAAATAAACTAGGGGTTAATCCTTCTGCTGCTATCACTTGCGTTAAGCCTAGTGGTACTGTTTCACAGTTAACTGATAGTGCTAGTGGTATTCACCCACGCTTTAGTGAGTATTATATTAGGACTGTAAGAGCTGATAAGAAAGATCCATTAGCTACAGCAATGATTGACAAAGGCTTTCCGCACGAAGAAGACGTAATGAATAACTCTAACTGGGTATTTAGTTTTCCTCAAAAGGCTCCTAACAAAGCGGTAACTGTAGAAAGCATGGGGGCTATGGAGCAGTTAAAGCTGTGGAAGATCTATCAAGATAGCTGGTGTGAGCATAAACCCTCAATGACTTGTTACTATAATGATGATAACTTCTACTCTGTTTGTCAGTGGATCTGGGAAAACTTTGATAGCGTCAGTGGCATTAGCTTTCTTCCTGAAGCAGAGCACGTATATAAACAAGCTCCGTACCAGAAGATAGATAAGGATACGTATCAAAAGCTTTTAAAAGATATGCCTAAAGATATGGAGTGGGACATTGAAGAATCAGATGATAACACTGAAGGTACACAAACTCTAGCCTGTGTTGCAGGAGTATGTGAGATATGATTGAAGGCAACTTACTTTCTTTTAGAATTTTTATAGACAAGAAAGGTAAAGTAGTTACAGAGTTGAGTGGCCTACCTGAAAATAAAATTAATACTGTATTTAAAGATGAGTACACTCGCTCTTATATACGTACCATATTAAGGGAAGGACACAGTAAACTAGATGGTTTACATGCTCACTTAGAAAATCAAATAGGGGCTTTATAATGGACGATATATTTTTCACACCCGAAACAAGGCTAGCAACTGTCCTAAGAATTAACTCAGAAATTATTTCATCACTAGCCAGCGTAGAACTAATGGAGGAAAACATTGAAGTCCTTACACGGCTTCTAGATGCTCACTCAAACTTTGTACTGTCTGTCTCTGATAAAGTTATACAATCAGAACGGTTAGATATTAAGTCGGTTAAGTAATTACCACTTAGCTTTGTCGGCCCAGTAAGCAGCAGACATCTTTCCTTTTTTAATGTTTTTAGCATGTCTGGCTTTAAATGATTTACGCTTTGCTTTCATGCGATCAGACTCCCCGGCTTTAGGTTTACCTGCTGTGCTAGCTCCCTGCTCCCCGAAGCGAATAGTTTTAACTTTATCGCCTTCTTTGGCTACAACAACATGAGATTTTTTAGGATGCTTAGGGGTTCTTTTAGGTTTATTATAACCACTAACTCCTGCTCGTTCTAATCTAGGGTCTTTACCTTTTGTCATTTAAAATCTCCTCTTCCTTCTTAGTCAACCAAGATAATACAAACAATAAAAATGTCACACCAATAAAGCGCATCATACCTTTCTATGCTTTCTAGTTTTAGCTGCAATCTTTTTAGGTTGCTTGCTGTGCTGCTTACCAGCCTTAGTATCCTTACGTTTCTTTGCGCTTGTCTGAGCGTACTCAGCAGAGCTTAGAGACTCCCTAGCCTTTTTAGGCAGGTAGCGTTCTCCTGTTTCACTAGACTTCTTACCAGACTTAGTACCCCAGTCCTGTTTTGTCCAAGCCTTTAAAGACTTCTGAGGTTTCTTGATAGCCATTACTTATACCCTCCACCCTTAGCCTTGTATTCTTTAGCTAACATCTGAGCCTTACGAGCCGACCACTGACCAGCCTTACCACCTTTAGTCCCAGCTTTAATCTTATTAAAAAGATTTTTACGCATAGTAGGCTTAGTATAATTACCCGCTTTATTAACAGTAGATTTTTTATCAGTCATTTTTATTATTCCATAAATCAAATAAGACACGAATCTTTTCTTTTATTGTTTCTATATCGCCGTGCATTTTAGCAAGCACAATTACAAGCGTAACAAAGCCCATCATAATGGGCCACGTAGCGTTTACAAATTCTACTGAGGTCATCTAATAACTCCACACCCAAGGCCTCGGCCTGCTTTCGCTCCACTCTAAATCGTCAAGATGAATAAAGCGGCCAGTCCCTTTTTGTTTTACGCCTATTCCACTTAGGCCCATGCTTAGTGCAGCTTCTAAAAGCCTGTGAGCTTGGTTACCAGACACCGCTATGTCTATAGCCCTCCCGGATACATGCGCCCCT
>Ga0222716_10003494_pt1 | contig 12541 bp, 7 predicted proteins | sample C33_13DmetaG_FD_165044 | JGI IMG/M metagenome (GOLD analysis project Ga0222716, IMG submission 165044) | Estuarine water microbial communities from San Francisco Bay, California, United States - C33_13D | ecosystem: Environmental > Aquatic > Marine > Unclassified | place: USA: California... | reverse complement strand
CGCCAGCTTCTGGCCTCGCTCGTACCGAATCACCGTCGGCGCCTCGTACGTCGTCCACGACGTCCCCGGAAGCAATCTCTCCGTCGCTCGTATCAACTCGCGCTCACCGACCCCAGAGCCGTCCAACGCCGTGCTCGTGCTCGTTCGCAAATCCCCGAGCTCTCGCTCCTTGTGTTTCACGTACGCCAGAGACGCCCCGTACGCGGCGCCGACGGCGCCCAAGTACCCGACCACGCCCTCGCCGAGCAACCCCAGACCGGACTGCCCGAACGCCGCCGATCCTATCAGCATCGCGAGCGCCCCGACCCAAACCGCGGGTCCACCGGACACCGCGGACGTCCACGCCTCGACGTCGTTCGTCCACCCCGCGTACACCACCGGGCTCCGCGTCATGTCCCCTTTCGCCTTCGCCCGAGCGATGATGTCCGCGCACGCGTCGGCGCTCAGGAAGTCATCGACGACGAAGACGTCGGGGGAGGCGTGCAGCTGCCGCAGACCGTCCGCGTAGCGGTCGATGGGGACGTGCGTGTCTAAAACCGCCGCCGAGCGCGCGGTGGGGACCGCCGCGCCGAAACCGGCGCGCGGAGGCGCGCCGCGCCGCGCGCGCGGGGGGACGCGCGACGAGGTCGACGCCGGCGTCGACGCTCGCCGCTCGCCGAGCGACGGGGCGAGGCGAGGCGCGGACGTCGGCATGACGCGGTGTGACGCGACGCGCGCGAGACGACGCGAGGCGAGACGTTCGTGTTTTGCTTTTCCAGTGACATAACAAGAGACGTTTCCTAGCGAAACGAATCGAGCTCAACGTACACACCGCGCCGCGATAGACTATTTAATTATCAGATTAACCGAGCGACGTTCGACGCGCGCGGACTCGTTCGAGCCCGCGCTCGCGTCGTCGCTCCACCCCCCAAAGAATCTGCGTCCTTCGTCGGCGTCTCGGCTTACGCCTTGACAACCTTGGTGACGAGGAAACGAGTCATGGATTGGCGATGACCGTTCTTCTTGCGATAGTGCTTCTTCGGTCTGTACTTGAAAACGATCACCTTCTTCGCGTCAAAGTTCTCCAACACCGTCGCCTCGACGCGCGCGCCCTTCACGTACGGGTGGCCCCAGTTCGGCGCGTTCCCGTCGTGCGTTCCGAGCACGCGTTCGAACGCAATCTTCGAGCCCGGCTCGACGCCCTTCAGCGAGTGGCACTCGTAGAAGCGGCCTTCGGAAACAAACTGCTGCGAGCCGCCGACTTCGATGATGGCGTCCCACTTCGGGGCGGCGCCCGCGGACGGGGGCGTGTTGAAACCGATTTGGTTGATCGAGCTCTCCGCCGTCGCTGCGAGGGACGAAACAAGCGCGCCGTCAGTACGCGCGATCACACGACACCGTCCGCGCGCCGCCCTCCGCGCGCGCGTTCGCCCCGCGTCGCCTCCTCGCGCCTCGCGTTCGCGTCGCGCGCGCCCTATCCCCACAGGTTTTAGGTTTTTCGCGCGCCCGCCCGTCCCATCCTTCGTCGTCGCGTCGCGTCGCACGTACCCTCCGCGCGCACGTCGCGTCTCACCGCGCGCGTCGCCAAGGAAACCTTCGCGCCGTTGCGCTCGACGCTCGCCTTCGCGCGCATTCGCATCGCGCGGTTGCCCGCCGTCGCGGGCGTCGCCGTCATCGCCGGCATCGCCATCATCGTTCGCGTGCTTCGAGCGCGCGCGCGCGTTCGATCGCGTTCGAGCGCCTCTGCGTCGCTCGTTCGGCGCGCGAAGTTTACGTCTCGCGCGTCTGGCTCTCGCGCGTCGCCGTCGAGCGTCGTCGAGTGGCGCGCGCGTCGCGGTCGCGCGCGCGCGGTCGCGCGCGCGCGCGGCGCGTCCCCGCGGTCGCAAAACCCTAAACCCTGTTTGCGCACGCGAAGTCGCGCGCCTCGTCGCGCACATGGCGTTTCGGGACGCGCTCTACGACGTCCGACGCCGTCGCGGATTTATTTACGCGCGTCGCGTCGCCGCGTCGCGACGCGGCGTCGCGAGAGCGCGGCGACGACGGCGATGCGCGCGACGGCCGTCGCGCGCGCGACGCCGTCGACGACGACGACCGCGCGCGCGCGATCGACGGCGACGCGCGCGCGACGCGCGCGACGCGCGACGACGCGCGCGGGCGTCGAGGAAGAGACGAACTTTGCCCGCATCGACGCGACGTCGAGCGACGCCCCGGGAGGCGTCGCCGAGAGACGGTTCGGGCCCGAGTGCACCCTGCTCGTGGGGTTCACGAAGCGCGAGGTCGCGCGATGGCGCGAGACGCTGGACGCGATCGGCGCGGATTTCGTGCGCGCGACGGCGTGCGAGCGCGCGATGCTCGACGCGCCGCTCGGACGCGCGTTGGAGCGCGCGCAGGCGGACGCGAGCGCGGTGACGCCCGCGTTCGGGGTGCCGAGGATGATGTTTTTGAGCGGGATGAGCTCGGCGGAGGTGATGGAGATCGTGGACGTGTACGACGAACTCGAGTGGGCGCCGTGCGTGTTCGCGTGCGCGGTGCCGAAAAATTACGAGACAAACGTGCGCGCGCTGCTGGCGGAGATCATGGACGACCACGAGCGCTTGACGGGGTCGCAGGCGCAGTGTAATTTGTAAAACACGCAGCACGTTGTTCGCGCGCGCGCGATGTCTCGGGCGGCCTCTCGACGTTCATCGACGCGCGAAGCGTCGACGGCGACGGCGACGCGCCGCACACGCGCGCGCGCCATGCTCGCCCGCGCGTCGACGCGCGCGACGCTTCGCGCGTCGACGCGCGCGACGGCGGCGCGCGCGACCGCGCGGCGCCGCGCGCGTCCGCGCGCGCGTCGTCTCGAGCCGAAGTCGTCGCGTCACCTCGTCTCGCGCGCGGGCGACGGCGACGACGGCGATCGGCTGTGGAGCGACGTCGAGCGCGGCGACGATGGATGGCGACGCCGCGCCGGGTCGCTCGGCGCGTCCGTGGCGCTCGTCGCGGGGACGACGCTCGGCGCGGGGATGCTCGCGCTGCCGCTCGTCCTGCGCGACGCGGGCTTCGTGCCGAGCGCGGTCGTCATCGTCGCCTGCTGGGTCTTCTTCGCCGCGACGGGGCTGTGCGTGCTCGAAGTGAATCTCGGGACGATGTGCGAGCTCGGGCGGGGCGGCGGGACGTCGGTGAACGCGATGTGTCGAAGGACGCTCGGCGGCGCCGGCGTGAGCGCGGCGACGGCGTCGTTCGCGTTCATCCATTACGCGTTACTCGTGGCGTACGTGCAAAAGGTCGGGGAGCTCGCGGTTGAGATTTGGCCTCGAGCGCCGGGAGGGGCGAACGCGGCGTCGGTGGCGTACGCGACGGCGATGTCGACATTTTTGTACCTCGCCTCGCCGGCGAAAATCGAACGGTTCAACTCGGCGCTCTTCGCGGGCGTCGTCGGGACGTTTGTACCGCTGTTGCTGCTCGCCGCGAGCAGCGAGACGACTTCACTGGATAATCTGCTCGCCGTGTCGGATTGGAGCGAGGCGCCGGCGACGATTCCAATCGTCGCCGTGGCGTTCGTGTATCACCAAGTCGTTCCAGTCGTGGCGACTTCGTTGGAGGGCGACAGGAAGCGCGCCACGACGGCCGTGCTCGCGGGCACGGCGATACCGGCGTTGATGTTCATCTTGTGGGACGCCGCCGTGCTCGGAAGCGTCGGCTCGGGGGCGATCGATGTCGACCCCATCAGCGCTCTGCAAGCGTCTTCGCCGTTGACGGCGGCGCTCGTTCGCGGGTTCGAATTCTTCGCCGTGTCGACGTCTTTCTTGGGATTCGGATGGGGTCTCGCGGATTTCCTCGCGGATGGCATGAAGACGACTGATCTTCGCGATCCGCGTCCGTGGGCCTTGGCGCTCGTGCCTCCCGTGATTTTCGCGCTCGCGTGCCCGGGCGTCTTCCTAGCCGCGCTCGACAGTGCGGGCGCTTTCGGGGTTTTGGTCGTGTTCGGTATGATTCCACCCGCGATGGTGTATAGACACAGGCAGATGCGAGACGAGTGTGCGCTCGAGAACGACCCAGTGGGGTGTTTGCCGGTATTAGATCCCGTGCTTCCGGGCGGTTCTCTCACGTTAGCGCTCATGTTTGCGTTCGCGGCGAGCGAGGTCGGTTCGGAGACCATCGGGCTTGCGCGTCAGTGGTTCCGCCTGTGAAGCGTATGTCTAGGTGTATTATATTTCTAAGTGTATTATTGATTCATTCTACTAGCCGCTCTTTTTGCGCTTCTGTAACTCATCGCCGCCCGGACCGACGGTGACTTTTCTCTTCATCGCGACGACGTCGCCTTTCTTCGTCTTAAAAACGCGACCGCGTCCTGCTTTGTCGTTGTTCCACCACGATGATTTCGATTCACGCTGTCGTTGCGGCGCATTGGCTGCGCCTTCGTCGCCTTCATCATCGCTCCCTCGCACGGCGTCGTCGTGTTTGTGCGCGCCGCCGACTCTCGCCGCTGACGCGGTCGCCTCGTCGTCATCGTCTTCGTCGCGTTCGAGGTCGCCGTGCTCGTCCGCGGGCGCATCGTCGTAGCGATCGGCGTTTGTGACGCTCTTGGTGCTTGGTTTTGGCAGCGCTTCGGCGACTTTGGCCAACACTTGCAAGTTTGGATCGACGAAGTGACCATCCTTCTTGAGCAGCTTGACCAAATCGCTCGCGAGCGGTGTGAACTTGCGCGTGAAAAACGAGAGTGCGGCGCCTTTCTTGCCTTGTCGTCCAGCACGACCGACACGATGACGATATTGCTCTATGCTTCCTGGAAAATCCCAATTCACCACGTACTCTAATCCCGCGATGTCCAAACCGCGACCGGCGACATCCGTGGCGATTAACACCGGAGTCTTCCCCGCTTTGAAATCTTTCAACGCCTGATCTCGTCTTTCTTGCTTCATCGTCCCGTGAAGCGTGCTCACTTTTTCATTGTGTCTCTTGCACAAATCCGCGATGAACTGCACCGTTTTGATGCGATTGGCGAAGACAAGGACTCGGCTACGAGCGCGCCCGTCTTCGGCGCGAAGCTTTGTGATGTACTTCATCAATTTGCGACTTTTTTTGTGCTCAGCGCACACGTGTACCGTCTGTTCCACGATCGCCATATGCACGTTGACGTCGTCGTCGTTCTTTGGCACCGTCGCCTTTTCTGAATCAATCTTCACCGTCTCAAAGCCTTTGCGAAGCCACGTCTTGCCGATGGCGCGCACCGCCTTTGGAAACGTGGCGCTGAACAACAAGGTTTGGCGCCCGCTGTCTTTGTCGGGCAGCGCTTCGCGAATCGCAGAGAGCTGCTCCTCAAAACCGAGGGCGAGCATGCGATCGGCTTCGTCTAACACGAGCATCGCGCATCTATCCAACTGCAGGGCGCCAGATTCGAGAACGGCGAGCAATCGCCCCGGGGTGCCGATGACGAGTAAAGCTTGCGACGTATGCTGAGCCAAGGCCTCTTCCTGCTCCTCCTGAGACGCTCCACCATATACGGCGACCGCGCGCACCGGCACAGCTTTCTTCAGCTTGTTGCAGACGCCAGATATTTGCAAAGTCAGTTCCCGCGTCGGGGCGACGACGAGCACCGCCGGCGCCCCGGGCCGTTTCTTTCCCACGTTTGGATTTTCTCTGTGATCTTTCAGCGCGGCTTCGATGGCGGGTAATAAAAACCCTAACGTTTTCCCGCTTCCAGGTGGCGCGATGGCTAAAACATCGCTACCCGCGCACGCCGGTGGCCAACATTGTCTTTGAACCGGCGTCGTGCGACGATGCCCGATGCTCTTCATCGCATCCATGAAATAATCCGGAACATTCTCCGCATTCACGCCGTCGCCGTTCGTTTCCGTTCCATCCGCGTCATCTTCTTCCACCTCTTCCCCGCGCGCCTTCGCTTTCAGCTTTTTCCTCAGCGCCTTCGCCGCTAACCGCTCTCGCTCCGCCTTGCGCTTCGTGCTCCGCTCCGCCGCCGCTCGCTTCTCGTCCTCTTCCTGCAGCGCGGGCGGCAGCGGCGGTGCGCTCGAGCACATCCCGCGCAGCTGCCGTTTCACTCCTCGCTTGGTTCGGATTCGATTCCCGTCCGCGTCTTTGCGCGAGAGCGCGCGCGCTTTCTTCGCCTCGCGCTTGCTTCGCTTTCGCTGCAGGAAATCAACCGTCATGGCGCTCGCGACGACGCGCGTGCGCGATCAGCGCGACGCTCGGCGCGTTTGCGCGCGTAAACGATCGTTTCGCACCGCTCGTCCGCGCGTCGGCGCGCGAGACGCGTCGCGCGCGACGGTGGTCGGTCGAACGCGCGCGCAGCCGCCGCCGCCACGCGAGCGGGCGAGGCGACGCGTCGAGGCGACAGCGCGCGCTGTGGAGTAGACGGCGCGCGTCGATTCCAAGGCGCCGCGAAAGTCGCGCGGCGCTCGCGTCGGCGCTCGCGTCGACGGTGTCGCGCGCGATAGTGAGAACGAACGCGAGCGGACTCTCCCTCTCGCGACGGGACGGGACGGGACGCGACGCGACGGATAGTTTTGGATCCTCTTCGTATTCTAGAAATCGTAAATCTAAGAAGTTGTACACCACAAACGCGCTCACAGGAAATAGTCCGGACACCGCTTCGCCGCCTGCTGCTCCTCGCCCCGCCTGGGCGCGGGATCGAACTGAAGGAAAGACGTTCCCAAATTGTCGTCCACCTCCATGATGCTCGCTTGGTTACCGCACCTGTAGCAGTAATTTGGGGCGCTGAAAATCGTCACTAACGACTGGTCGTGGTGCCAAAGGTACCCTTCCATCACCAATTGATGCGCGCGCGCGATGAGCTTCAGGCCGTTGTTGTGGTTGAACTGCTCCGTGATATCCTGTCCGAACGTGTACCCCGCGCCGCGCGGGCTCATCCCCCAACCGGCGCGATCGTCGGGATCGCTCCACACCAAATCACACACCGGTCCTTCGTGCGGAACTTCAGCGAATCGATCGATCTTACGAACGTCATCCAGCGTGTCGATCGACGGCGACAAGCCACCGTGCGGGCAGAATATCTTATTCTCGATCACCGCCGACAGCGGCATGAAATCAAAAAGATCGGTAAACGCCTTCCAAATTCCCGCGTGTCCGTACTTCCGCATGCACTCGTCGTAAAACCCGTACACCTGCGTGATCTGTCTCGACTCGTGATTCCCACGAATGATCGTCACCCGATCCGGATACCTCACCTTGAGCGCGACGACCAACGTCACCGTCTCCACCGAGTAGTACCCGCGATCGACGTAATCCCCCAAAAACAGATAATTCGTGTCCGGCGCCAGCCCTCCCATCTTGAACATCTCCATCATGTCGTGAAACTGCCCGTGTATGTCCCCCACCACCGTCACCGGCGCTCGCACGAGCTGCACGTTGCTCTCCTCCGCCAACAGTCCCCGCGCTCGATCGCACAGCGCCATGACCTCCTCCTCGGGCAGAAACTCGTGCTTCAGCAGCGCGCTCACCATGGCGTCGTAATCCCCGTACTCGCTCGCTCGCAATCGCGTCATCGTCGCGCGCTCGCGCGTCGTCGCGCCGCGCGCGCGGCTTCGCTCGCGACTGTTCGCGCGCGCGCGATGGATCGGGACGCGTCCCGCGCCCGCGCCCTTCGGCGGTCGTCGCTCGCGGCGCTTTCGGCGCGCTCGACTCGGCGACTCGGTCGGCGCGTCGATGCGCGCGCGCGCGTCGCGTCGCTCGCGCCGCGCCGACGATCGACGACGAATGCGGGCGCCGCGAGGCGACGCGATGCGATGGCATCGGGGCGTTGTCCTAAACCCTAAACCCTTCCGCGTTGGCGCCGCGCGCGCGGTGTGATTTCGCGCGGCGCCGCCGCCGGCGCGGCCGCGACGACGCGCGACGACGCGACGCGCGACGATGAAGCGCGCCGGCGCGGCGCGCGGGCGAGGCGCGACGACGCCGAAGCGCCGCGCGACGCGAGGCGCGCGACGCGACGCGAGCGACGACGACGCGGACGACGAACGGGACGGCGGGACGGCGGGCGATTTGGCGGCGAGCGACGGCGACGACGACGACCGACGCGGGATGGCGCGCGCGCGACGGGAGGAGATGGAGGCGAACGAGGCCGCGAGCGATTCCGAGCGCGAGGCGGAGGAGGCGGCGGCGAGGGAGACGGCGCAGGAGAAACGCGTGCGGTTGGCGAAGGCGTACCTGGAGCGGTTGCGAGAGGAACACGCGGCGGAGGACACGGACGAGGACGATGGGGACGAGGAGGGGAAGAATTTGGACTCGCACACGCGGTTGGCGGCGCGGTTGATGGAGGACGCGCAGCGGAAGTCGGGACATCAGCGGGCGTCGATCGCGGATCGGACGACGGCGACGAAGGCGCCGGCGAGGCTGTGGCGAGGACATAAACGCGCGGTGACGGGAGTGGCGCTCGCGGAGGATGATCGAACGGCGTACAGCGTGTCGAAAGATGGATCTATTTTTGGCTGGGATATCGAGACCGAGAAGCGAACGAAGTTTCCGAGAACTCCTGAGGCGGTGGTGGACCCGACGCAAGGCGGCGGCGGGCCGCAGGCGCCGCCAAAGTGCGGGGCGCACGTCGTGTCGTGCTGCGCGGTGAGTGGAGAGAGAAATCTTCTCGTGACCGGTGGTGCGGATAAACGCGTCCACGTGTGGGACACTCGGAGCATGACGCACATCACCGCTTTCGCGGGACACAGAGGGGCGATCACCGGGCTCGGTTTCCGCCACGGCACCGGACAGTTGTTCTCGTGCTCGGAGGATCGCACGGTGAAGGTCTGGTCTTTGGATGACATGGCCTACGTGGACACGCTTTTCGGGCATCAAGATCGGTGCATCGGCTTGGACACGCAACGTCGCGAGCGTCTCGTCACCGTCGGCGCGGACAGATCGACGAGATTCTGGAAGGTGCCCGAAGATTCTCAACTGGTGCTTCGTCCGCCGGAGGGCGGCGGGCCGGCTGAGAGTTGCGCCTTCACCGCGCACGACCACTGGATCACCGGCTCTCAAGATGGCACGGTGGCAATTTGGAACACACAACGTAAGCGCGCGGCGCAGACGTGGGAAAACGTGCACGGTTTCAGAGAGATTGTTGCGCCGAAAGGTTTTAGCGATGCCGACGCCGACAAGGCGATGGCTCAACGAGACGCCGCGCAGGCGGCATGCGGGATGAGCGAGAGTGATGATGGAGGTGTGGGCGAGATGGTTTCTTGGGTTAGTGCCGTTCACGTCGGCAAAGGCACGGATCTCGCCGCCTCGGGCGCCGGCGACGGCGGCATTCGTTTGTGGAAGACGTCTCACGAGGGCGAACCTCTCGTGCCGCTCGATTGCATACCCGCTCGAGGCTTCGTGAACTCGATTCAGGTCGCGAGTAGTGGTCGATTTGTTCTCGCGGGCATGGGACAAGAGCCCAGACTTGGGCGTTGGGGCCGAGACGCGGGGGCGCGAAACGGCGTCCAACTGCATCAACTTAGTTTAGCGGATGAATGAGACTCCGAGTGTAAAAAAAGAATTCATGAATATAAAATGCTGCTCTAATCTGATCGAGTCGCGCGTGCGACTCGATAGGCTGCTTGGTCGAATAAAACCGAACCCAATCGCAACGCCGCCGCCTGCGCACCAGGGGCGAGTTCCGGAGCAAGGTCGACGAGCTCTTGCATGAGCTCCATATCGATCTCCGGCGGAGCTAAGGCGTTGGCTTCTTCCTTCTTGTCCGTCCCTCCATCACTGCCGCTGAAGAAGTTGCGAAGCTCGTCCACGACCTTGAGTGTTTCCAAATCTTCCTCGCTCACGTGCGTCGCGCGCTCGAGTGGCGCCAACGTGCCCTGCGCGCTGCTCAAGAGCTCAGCGGCGGGCGCGAAAGACTGCGCGAAAGACTCGGCTACGGAGAGTGGAGCCGATAACGCCGACGATGCTGTCGTGGACACGAGCGCCCCGGCGTAGCGACCGAGCTCTCGTAGTGCAATGTCTTGAATCGGCCCACCCGTGGGATCAAACGCTAGTTTCAACGCTTCGCGGGTGCTGCTCGAAATCTTCTTGTGCGCGCCTCCAGCCTTTTCAGGCTCCGTCGAAGGCTTGGCGCGGCTCGTGATCGACGTGTAGCTTCCGAACGCGGTGGAGAGCTGCCGAACGCGATTGACACTCAGAACGGCGTGTTCGCCGCTTTCCTTGCCGTACAAGAGCTGTTCCAACGCCCGTCGCGTTTCAGGCGACTTGTCCGTCAACAATCGACGAGCGACGTACGGATAGCACTCGTTCGCGATTGAATAGTTTTTGTCGGAAGACAGCCCGATGCCCTCGAGGACGGAGAACGCGCGAAGAATGTACCCGAAATAGGCTGGAATCTGAAAGATATTTCCGTACTTCTCCTGCACACCTTCCAAGTCCTTCGTCAACTGCGCCACCTTGCTATCCGTGCCCGCGGCTTCCAAGAAGGCGTCGCGACGCGCCTTGGGATCTTTGACGCCCTTCAACTCTTTGCGAATCTCTTTAATGCGCTCTTCGTCTGGAAGACCGAGTTCGTCGCGGAAACCTTGCGCACCGCCACCGCGAGCGAGCGCGGAGAACAATAAGCCAAGCGCTCGAGCGACACCTGAATCCTCCATCGCTTCTCGTTTACCAGACGGGATGAAACCCATCGCGTCTAAATCACCCGGGACGGCTTCGAAATCCTTGCTCACCAAGTGCGCGATGAAGCGCAAAATAGCCGCTGATAAATCCTTGGATACTGGCGTGACGAGACCCCAGTCAAGAATGCACAGCTTGCCGTCATTCGTACGCAGCAGGTTGCCCGGATGCGGATCGGCGTGCAGGTAACCGAGATCCAAGAGCATCGCCAGGTACGATGTGAGCGCGACTGCGCAGAGTTGCGCCGTATCGTCAGCCTTGCTGTCTTGCAGACGCACGCCCTCAATCCAGCCCGTAGTGAGCACACGACGAGTCGAGGCTTGACGGAAGACGGGTGCCGCCGTGACGACGCCTCCCAAATCAGAGCGCGACGCCATGGCTTTTGCAAAGTTCTCACCATTCGTCGCCTCGGCTTCATAGTCGAGCTCAGCGATGAATCTTCGCCCCCACTCATCAACCAGACCTTCGAGGTCGGAGTTCAAGTTGTTCCACTTTCGCCACGGCTCGGCAAAAGTACGAATGATGCCGACGTCGAGGCTGATGGCGACAAGCGCCCCGGGGCGTTGGACTTTCACCGCCACCTCTTCCAATTGACCCTCGTCGTTTCGCCAAGTCCCTTTGTATACCTGTCCTAAACTCGCGCTCGCTATCGGCGTTGAGCCGAGCGACAGCCGGTTAGCGGTGGGCCCGAGCTCGCGATCCAAAATTCTTCGCGCCAAGTCGTCGTCAAAGGGCGGCACTCTGTCTTGCAGCACGCGCAACTCTTCGATGTACTCGGCCGGTAGCAAATCGGCACGACTACTCAAAACCTGACCGAGTTTAACGTACGTTGGCCCGAGTGAGACGAGCAGGTTGCGCAGTTGCGTCGCGCGCTTGATGTTGATTTCCTTGCGTTTCGCGTCGCTCATATTCTCGCTCTGCGTCTTGCGATCCAACCAAAGCTTAGCGCTGAAACCGCCCAGCAAGATGAATGAACGAATCCCACGCTTCAGCAACGTGATCGGTCTGGTCGAGAAATACTTCCGCGTCGCCGCTGGGTCGTACCGCCTCAACTCAGCCGGCTCCACGTCTCCCTCTCGGCTCGCGAGCGCCGCCCACTCGTCCATGCCGTTCCCTTTCTTCGGTCGCGACGCGACCGCGGCCAACGTCGCGAGACCGGCGATCAATCCAGCGCCGGTGTTAAAATCCACGCCTCCTCCGTGCGCCGCGATCGACCCCGCGCTCCTCGCCGCCTCGTTCGCGAGCTCGCTCGCCTCTTTCGGCAGCGACTCGAGCAGCGCCGCGCCGTCCGTCGCGAACCGCTCCCGATCGATCGCCGGCAGTCCCTCGAGCGCGTCCGTCAGCGCCTTCACCAGCGTCGACGCCGCATCGATCGCGTCGCCGTCGACGACCGCGTCGAACGCCGCCGTCGCCGTCCGCGCCGCGCGTTCCAGCGCGTCCCACGTCGCCGCGCTCGCCGCCGCCTCCGCCGCGTCCGCGCTCGCCGCCGCCGCGCGCGCCGCCTCCACCGCGCGTCCTCCCGCGCCCTCCGCGCGCGAGAGATCGATCGTCGCCGTCGCTTCGAGCGCCGTCGCGCGCGCGCGCTCGAGCGCGTCGTCCGCGACGCTCGCGCGCGCGACGCCGCGTCGACGTCGTCGCGCGGCGTCGAGATTCTCGCGCGCGCGCCGCGCGCGCGGCGTCGATCGCGCGTCGCCGACGCGCGCGGTCGACGCGCGAGGCGCGCGCGCCGCGCGAGGCGCCATCCCGCGCGACCGCGTCGCGTCGCGCGCGGCGTCGAGCGTCGGCGAGTGCGGCGCCGCGCGTCCCGCGCGCCGCACTGCGCCCCGCGCGCCGCGCCATGTCGAGCGACGCGCGCGTCGCCGAGCTCGATCGACGCGGGTACTACGTCGCCGTCGACGTCCCGCGCGGGACGACGTTCGCGATCGACACGGCGGAGTGGACGTGCGACGCGCGATTC
>Ga0222716_10003492_pt1 | contig 12546 bp, 9 predicted proteins | sample C33_13DmetaG_FD_165044 | JGI IMG/M metagenome (GOLD analysis project Ga0222716, IMG submission 165044) | Estuarine water microbial communities from San Francisco Bay, California, United States - C33_13D | ecosystem: Environmental > Aquatic > Marine > Unclassified | place: USA: California... | reverse complement strand
GCCCCCACAAAAACAGCTCTTGAGTCGAGAGAGTACATGCCCTTTTAAACTCCCCCTTTTTCAAGTCGTCTTTTAAAGTTAGATCGCGCCTCGGGATAATTCTCTACTTTTGTACTCTCTCTCCTCTCTCTAAACGTACGCAACAACAGTCCTGAGGAGGACGCACGCACACGCACACACAGAGAGAAAGAGAGATAAAGCGGAAGACGTGAAACGCGCGCGTGCATTTGAAACAAGGAGACAAAGACAAAGAAGAAGTTGGAAAGAAGAAGAAGAAGAAATTTCTTGACCTTCTTTTTTCTCCCTCGAGGCTTTCTATAACGGTGCTTTTTAAAGTCAACCCAAAAGGTGGTTAATTTAAACAACATAAACAAAAACCAAACATGGCGTGGACGGAAGAAGAGGACGAGCAACTGAGAAAGTTAGTCGCGGAATTCGGGCCGAAAAAATGGGTCTTTGTTGCGAGTAAGATGGAAAACAAAGGTGGGAAACAGTGTCGAAGACGATGGCAGAATTATTTGAATTGCGATAATAATAAACAAGGAGGGTGGTCGCCAGAGGAAGACGAGGTGTTGATGAGAGAACACAAGATAGTTGGGAACAAGTGGACAGAAATCGCCAAAGCAGTCGGTGGTCGAACAGACAACGCGGTGAAGAATCGATACGCGGCTTTGATGACAAAACAAAGCGGAGGAACAGCTTCAGGTGGAGTTAAAAAGAAGAAACCCCCAACAACGACGATGCCGACGACTTCGCCGGAAAAGGCGGAGAATAAGGATAACAAAACGAACAAGGCGGAGATTAAGGATAACAAAACGAACACAGTAGCGAAGAAAATGATGAAGAATAAAGACGAGAAGAAAGCGCCGGCGAGCGTAGCAAAGAAACCGACCGGTGCGACGTTGGCGAAAGCGGCGGCGGCGCACATGAAGGGAGGTCCAAGCGGCGTGGGCTTGAAGAAGTTAGATATTAAAGGAGGAAGAGGCGGACCGCCTGGGTCGACGTTATCGCCATTTAAAGGCTCGGACAAGTGGTTCAAACCGTCTTTATCGTCGTTAAAGGTTCCTTCGAGTAGTAGATTCAACGGAAACGGAACGACGCCGGGGATATTAGATTTCTCGCCGTTAGTCAACACCCCCAACTTTAACTTGCTCACCGGAGCGGAGTTGGAGTTGTTGAAAGAACTCAACGCTTCGTTCTCACCAACGGCGTCTGAAGCCGCGTTTGGGTTTAATACACTAACTTCAGACAAGCATATAGGCTCTGGTTTACCAAACATGGCTCCAGAGAGTCCGGTGTTGGATATGCACCAAGTTTTAAAGTGGATCATAGCGGTGACGCCGAGAGGCGACGAAGCCGGCACGAAAGCGACGCCGTTTGCCGGTGTTCAACCGCCGCCGTTGAGTTCGAAGCAAGCGGAGTTTTTAAAATCTAGTCTGGAAGAGCGATTGAAAACTGTTCACGATGCACCGACGGGCGATTTACCTCCCAACATCCCGGCGTTTTCGAAAGATGAGTTGAACACGCTCTTATCCGCTCTGGGCGAAACTCCTCGGACGACTGGGCGCAATTCCGCAATGTTGAGTCGGCTGCAAAACCCGTTTGGAAGAGCGACTTGAGAGTAAGAAGATTTTATCCTTCTATTACTATATAAAATCAACATATCATTATTATAGCCATTCCCAAAAAGGAATTTTGACTCGTCAGTTTATGAGAAAAGAAAATGTATTCTATTTTAAAATATAAAAACCTCCTTATTCTGTGGCTGCTTCGTTCGCATCGATTTGACTCAAATCTAACTGCTTCCCAGTCACCCTTCTATACATGTCTAACACGTCTCTAACGGTCGATTCAAAGTGCGTGGTCGCGTCGTACCCTCGACTAATAATCGCCTTTTCTTTTATCCCGTCCGTCGTCGGCGCCATGATGGGACAGATGTGGACAAACTTTTCGTCAATCGTACCTAACAACGATAAACCAGACGCTAATTCTTGTTCCGGGTTTGCAGTTTCTACGTTTGTACTCACGAATGCGACGTAACGTCCTTTCGCGCACACGTTGTGCATGTACGAGCACCCAAAAACGTACACGTCGTTCTTCCTACCGACTTGCGAAGCCGGGATTATGATTTGTACCGAGTGCGCGTTTTCGACGTTATCGATCGGGTGCGAGAGAAAGCACAACGCCCTGGCAACGGAGCCGACTTGTACGCTATGTTTAGGAAAATAAGACGGATCCCCGACGATCGCATGCTTTGCCTTTGCCGTGACAACTTGCGGGCCCTTCTTTTCCTCTCCTTCTCCGGCGCCGACGGTTTCATCCTCCATAGTCGCGCTCACTCCGATGGCCTCTCCAGTTTCCTCGTTCCATTTCACTTCCGCGTCTGGTTTATTCAGCATGTACGTCCCACCATATACGGCGGATAATCGCGCGAAGCCTTGCGGCAGTTCTCCTAAACCATACAACGGGTAAATATACGGACTCCCGGTGTTGAATCTCGCTAAAGACTCTTCGTACAATTTGACCGCTTTGACCATATGGATGGCTGGAAAATCCATGTACCTCTCGTCCGTATACAGCGCCAGCGCGTGTCCAATAAACTCGATCGTTTCATCCGCTAACCCGTACTCTTTGTACAACTGTCTCGACGTCATTGTCCTCAAATCGTATCCTTTATGCGTCTCCACTCTCGTTTCGTCGTAGTCCTGTACGAACACGAAGAAACTCCTCGCGCGTAGCTTCTCAAACATTCCCATCAACGGCGACCGCAACGCATCTTTATCCGTCGCTGGAACTTTAAACAACTTCCCTTGTTTAAACACGTACGACCCTTCGGACGCTTTGAACGAGACGTAGTTGTGCACTCCCGTGTGCACTAAAAGTTTCACCAGTAAACCGTTTCCCATCATCATCTTCGGAACCATATCGATGTTCCAATCTTGCCATCGACCGTATTTCTCTTTCAACTTCTCCTCGAATACTTTTTCACTCTCCTTCGATGAATTCTCTCCTCCTTTCGCTGATGAGAACTCCTCGGGACGAAACTTCTCGAAAAGTTGCTTCAGATTTAAACTCGCGCTTTCCGCTCCGTAATACGCGTTTCGATCTAAATGCAAGATTTTGTACCCTTCTTTCGAGAGAACGCCGGCTAATAAACACTCTTTTAAACCCGTGCCGAGGATGATGGCGTCGTATTCTTCGTCCATACTACTCTGTATGCTCTGTGTGTGTGTATATTTATGTATGTTCTTTGTTTATGTTTATGTATTTAATGAAGAATTCTTTTCAACTTATACTAGAGCAGAGAAGTCTCGTCTTTTCTCAACAGATCGAATACATGAATACGACACACACAAGAGAAGAAGAAGACTGGAAGAAGAAGAAGAAGAAGAGAATAACAACAGGAAAAATATGGGACCTCGTTCTCGTTCTCGTCCTCGTCCTCCTCGTCCTTATCTTTCGTTTTTCTTCTTCTTAATAACGTGTCAATCATCAATTATTGCAACAATACTCGTGGTAAACGGTGACTTACACCGCGGGGATATCGTTCCGACGAGCAGTCGAATGCATCTGAAATCGTCCAAGCAACGAACGCAGTGGATGGACGTTTTGGAGAAGCACTGTCCGAGCTTTGGGAGGAATAAAATGGTCGCGTACAGAGTGGAGAAACCAACCTCGCATTCGTTGATGACGACGACGGAAGGAGAGGAGGAGGGAAAAGAGCAATCATCAAACGAGATTAAGATACAGTTTGCCTTCGATAACGAGAGACATTTTACGGTGTGGATGCCGTTACGTTTTTCTTCTTCTGTTTCGCCGCCGCGAACAACGACAACAAAGGGGAAAGAGAAGAAGATACCGATGATTACGTTCACGTTCACACACCACGCCGGATACATCGTGAACGTGAAGAGTGAATCGTCCTTCATTGAGAGGAAAGGAGCGAAGAAACAGTTACATCAACAACATTATGAAGCGCTCGCTGAGGAGTGGTCGTCAACTTTGGCGCGAAGAAGCGAGTGGCCGAAACACGTGTTGTTAAAATACGAATTCATCGAGAAAGAGAGCGTGGACGTGAATAAAGGGTTAGGGGTGTTGATGTCGTTCATGTTGTTAGTATTCGTTGCGTCCGTGAGTAGAGTAAAAATGGATGAAGATGATAGCGGCGAGGATGGAGATAGCAATAGTAAACAAAAAGGGGGCTATGAGGACGAAGCGCCAAACGTCATCGTAGGCGCGAATACGAGCGAAGAGTTAGTAAGAAGGCAAGCGCGGCGCGCTTCGGATTTCATTTAGTTTAGTTAGAGAGTTATTAGTTTTAACGCGCTGTTAAAAAGCTATTTTAAAAAGAGCACGTGCAGACTGCAGAAGCTTAAAGAGCTATTTCTACTTTCCTTCTTCACTTTCTTCGCCGCCATCCGCTCCATCTGCTCCTGGTTTCTTATCCACACCTAAAACCGCGAGAACGTCGTCCGCCATTGAAGAAAATTCATTCATCAATCGCTTGTGTCTTCGGTAAAACGCGCTTCCACCGACTCGTCTTAAATCGAACCTGTCATGTAACGAATCCACGACTTTGTCCCAAAATCTACTCGCTATGTTTTTTCTTCGCATGGTTTTGATTCGAACGAAACCTCTGCCTTCTTGCAGCGCGTCTGGTTTCATTTTCGTCGCTGGATAATCGGCTGGCACGTTCTTCTCTTTCCACCACGTGAGAAACTGTCTCAAAACCGTCAACGCGACGGTATCGGACGGATCTGGTCTAGAGTGTGGGTCTTCTGGAGTGCCTTTCACGGTTGTTTTCGCTGTCAAAGGCGAAAGGTTACCCAAAAAGAGTAAGTGCGTATCGACTCGTCTCGCGAGGATACCTTGCGTTGGATCGTTAAAGCCTGGACAAATCAGCGGCGATTGACCTTTCTCACTCTCCTTACACTTTCCTAAGAAAAACTTGGAATACAAAACCAAAACGCGGTCATCCCGAACGTTATCGCCTCTACCCAACGGCAAAATACTCGGGTAGTGAATTCGAACATCCGGTTGAACTAAGTCATCAAAGGCCGCGACAGTGGTCCAATCTTCACCGCCATTCGAGCTCAACGCAAAGTGTAAATGCGTTCGGCACAATTTACACGGATGCTCTTTACTTCCGATGTGTTCCCATCGTCGATGATTGTTAAAGGCCATCGCTAAGTGACCTGTTGGATACAACGAAGTCATGTCCAACTTCGTGTTGACGTTTGGTAAATTTCCGGGCGATGGATGCGGATCCGACCACGTCGCACCGAAATCGAACGACATCGACCGAAACACACATCCACAATCTGTCCTAAAGAGCATTGTCAACGCCGGTTGTGGTTCATCCGATCCTTGCGGTAACGCCGAGATTTCAGCAATCGCGCCTTCCAACAAACTCGTCTTTGGATGTCTGATGTCACCTTTTTTTGTCCACGTCTTCCCATTATCGGAAGATATGAGTACTCCAGAAATGGTTTCTCTATCTGGCGGACATTCACCTTCCGCGTAAGATCTCGTTACGCACGCACCTGCGTTATTACTATTATCGCTATTACTATCATCTTCGTCGTCGTTTGGATTGGCCGAATCCGAGCTTTCGTATTTGAAGTTATATTCTTGCCAGAATGGCAAAATCAAATCACCGTTCGAAGCTTTGATTGGCTTGTTCGCGATTAAATACGGCATTTCTCCTCGTTTTTGTTCGTACACCATCTTCGGAGCTGACCAAGCGCCTTCATCGACAACCTTCCCATCCTCGCCAAAGTTATCGATTTCAATCATCTTGATGTGTCCTCCTGGATCTGATCTCGGAACTGGCTTCGCGTAATGTTTGACGCACAATTCCGACGCCGCATAAAACAACATCAACTTTTTCGCTTTCTCGTCGTAGTGTAAAACCGGTGCCCACACCGCTCTCCCTTCGTTCCCAACTGGCGCTCTTTTGCTGCCGCTCCACGATTTACCGCCGTCTTTGGAAACCGAGTATAAAATAATTTGGTCCGGTAAACCTTCCACGGCGAACTTTGTTTGTCCGTTTTCCATTTGTAAACTCGGCGCGGCTTGGAACGCGGCCACGATAACATCGTTCGGTAACGCCGCCGCGGTAACCATGTGCGCGTACCGATACGTCTCGTTGAATGAAAATACTTTCACCGCTTTCCCAAACTTCACTGTCGGCGCGTCATTCAACTCTCCGTCGAAATCAAACACCGGTTTCTGTCTCAAAGAATTACACACCGGGAGTACGTTCGATACTCCAGAATAGAACGTTCGAGCACCGTCTAATTGTGCTTGACATTTTGCGGATTTTTTATTCGCGCCTGCAGTACTCGCCGTTATTGTTCCTCCTGCTGCTGCTATCTTCTTCTTCGTAGTCTCCTCATCACCACCACTGTTACCACCGGCGGAAGACCTTTCGCGGACAATCTTCTGCGCTTTAGCCGCCGCAGCTTTCGCCGTCGACGCGTGTTTCTTCGACGACTCTCCTAAATCTTCTTCTCCGTCGTCGTCATCTTCTTCCTTATTGTTGTTGTTGTTGTTTTTCGTCACCGCTCGTCGCAAATCGACTTCGTGTTCTTTCTCCGAGTGGTAATTATATTCCGTATTTTCACGGTGATGAAGGTGTGAAGAGTGATGATGAAGGGGAGAAATCTGTGGTCGAACGTACAGAACTAACCCTACGCAACAGACGATGGCAAACCACAGCGGCAACGATTTCGATCGGAGCAAAAACTGTACGATGGAATCTCCTCCGCGAGACGATGAGGATTTCAAACCTTTCAGTTTAGATTGCGAACCACCTCCTCCGTCGTCGTCGTGTTTGTTGGTGGCGGCGGCCCAGTTGCGTCCGCGAAACTGAGAAGATGATGACGAAGAAGACGCGTTCGTTCGCGAGCGAGCGTTACCCCACGCCATTTTATTTACGTGCGATGTTTTTGCTCTCTATAAATGAAGTGGACACGAAAGAGAAAAAGATGTGAAGCGAAGAGGCGAACTACACTTTTTTACACGATAATAATAACATCTTCTACGATTCTAACTATCTACCATTACATCACGCATCAATCACACGTCAAACTCGAACGTCACTCCAGTCTCTCTTTTACACGTCTCCCAAACCAACCTCGTCTCCGGGGAGCTTTTCGCCTCCTGAGATAGTCTTCGATTCACGAAGTATCCGCCGTTGTTCTGCGGCAACGTGAACTTATCGTTCGTGACTAACTCGAACTGATCGTTCGCGTCGTACACTTGCACGCCACAAGGACCCCAGCCAGCGAGTAACATTTTGGTATTAACTGTTCCAGGATCGCACGTTAGTATCGTTCTCACAGTCTCGCTGTTTTTCATCATTCTTAAATACATCTCAAAACTTACGCTCTTCATGCACGTCTTCGAGTGAGAGTAGGACCAATGATCGCTCCATTGTTTCTCAAACGTCAAATCGTCTAACTGAACCCCACTCGTTTGCGAAATAGACGCCACGTTTAGTATTCGAGCGTTCGTATCCATGCTGTTTTTGTTCCATAATAAACAGTTCAACATGTAAGGAGCCAAGACGTTGATTTGAAACGTCAACTCTATTTTCCTCTCGTTTACTTTACGCTCTGGAAGGAAAACGCCCGCATTTTGCACCACAATGTCCAGCTTTCTGCCTTCTTTCTCCACCACGTCTTTCGAAACTTTATCGAACAAGTTCTCCACGCCTTCTAAAGTGCTCAAATCGCTCAAAATCGCGCCGACGACTTTCCCTTTATCACTGCTGGCTTTAGAAATCTCCTCGACGGCTTTGTCGATTCTCTCCTGCGTTCTCCCGTGGACGATGACGTCTATATTTTGCTCCACTAATCTTCGAGCGGTGTGTTTGCCAATGCCATCGGTCGTACCCGTGACCAACGCGAGCTTTTTCTTACTCTTCGATGATGATGATGATGATGATGATGATGATGATGATGATGATGACGAAGCAGATATCGTCGCAATGAGCGCTTTCATATTTTTTTTTTGAAGCATCTTGATGCCGTTTTCGACGATTTTTTCATAACTTTACGACACGTTAAATTCGTATAGAATAATAATAACCACACAATGGAGACGACGACGAAATCCGCTCTGTTGGAGTTTCTCCGAGCGGACGAAACCGGTGAGTAGAGCGATATTAGAGCGATTGCCTTCTCTTTCTTTTTATTCTCTTCATCACGTTATGGTCCTCTTCTTCACGCACTTAACAAAACAGACTGACTTTGAAAATGTATAACTGACTCATCACTCTCTCTCTTTTCTTATTTTCGTTCTATTCGACGCGACGCGTATAAAAGGCGCAGACATATTCGCGAGATCAAAGATTGAACCTCTGAACACCGGTTTGTCTTTTTTAGACCAACACAAATCCTTGAAACATTCGCAAGTGATCGAAGCGTGCGGGTTGGGTGGAAGTGGGAAGACTGAATTGCTGATTCAAACTGCCGTGGGCGCGATATTACCGAAAGTCTTACACAACATCCCGTTCGACGGGAGCGAGCGAGGATGCGTTTTAATCGATTTAGACGGGAAGTTTGACACGTTACGGTTTTTAGAGGTGTTACAGGCGAGGATTAAGGAGCGTTTACAGATTCACCATCGCGAAGGAAAACGAGGAATAGACGTCGAAAATGAAGAACGACAACAGCCCGAGAACGTCATCACGAGAGAATCTATATTTGACGACTGTCATAACGTTTCGTTATCTAGATTTCGATTGATGCGGTGTTATTCGAGCATTGATTTGCTCAAGTGTTTAACTATTATGGAAAAGGACGAGAAGTTCATGCAGTTTCCGAGTTTATCCGAGCAACATTTAGAGAATAGTAACAGAAATAACAATAACAACAACAACAACAACAACAACAACAATAACATGACGCCGGTAAGGTTGGTACTCGTCGACAATGTGGCCGCATTTTATTGGATAGACCGCGCATCCCGTCGCGATAAGAATGCGCCGTTTAATTTACAAAACGTGCACTTTTCGGTTGGGCAAAAAATGTTAACCATAGCTCGTAAGCGACGCGTCACGTTTCTATGCACGAAAACGACGACCAAGCTCGATCCGATTGGTACGAAGCACAAAGACTTTTTGCCTCTACCGTGGTCGAAATGCGTAACGCAGAGACTACTATTAGACAGAAGGGACAGTAAGAACAGCATAGTCCGTTGGGATAATCCGGCGGAGAGAAACAGTTGCGGCTATTCAATCACGCCCGGAGGCATTAGAGCAGACTAGAAGTAGAGTAGACTTAGAAGAATTACCTGTACAAGATCATATTTTATAATATGCATGCACGCACGCACGCAAAAGAAACGTATATGCACATAGGAAAGCATAATTGTTCGATATTATCGAAATTATAATATCTATATTCATTACATACACATTCTTACACATGATACGCTAAGCTGTAGTTTTCTCTCTCGAAAACTCACGCTCTACAACACTTTCACCCCCGTTTTTATTTCTATTCACTAGAACCATGGTCCATCCAAAGGCGACGTTGGCGATATAATATCAATCATAGAATCAAAAGACGCCGCATGTGAAGCGAGCGACTTCGGATGATCCTTATCCATCATCATTTCAACGTTCATATGGACGAGATTTTTTGATCGTCGTTGCTTGGCGATGGAGTCGTTATCTCCCGTTGGCGGTCGCATCATCGAATTTACGTTGTACGGAGAAATATCGTCATCATCGTCATCACACTCGATACCGTCGTCATCATCGCCTTCCTCGCCTGCCTCCTCTTCGTCTTCGTACACCATGTCATCATCTTCCTCTTTTCTCTCCTCCTCTTCTTCTAGACTCGCGTGCTCGCATTGCGAAGCTTGAGACGAAAACGATGGTACGTTATTTACGTCGTCAACATCCTTGTTATCAGCGTATGCGTTGTTGTTATCACCGGTGTTTGTATACTGTTGTTGTTGTTGTTGTTGTTGCTGCTGCTGATTTTCACTCGTGGATGAATTGTATCGTTCCAAGATATTTCGCGAAAATAACTCGAGTTCGTTCGTGGCCAACCAAGAATCGTCGCCGACGGCCAATTTCAAATCATCCGTCAACATCGGTTCGCTATAGAGAAACCCTTCGCTCTCTAATTGTAATCTCGCGGCACAAATGCACGCCAAGGCAAGTCGAGACGGTTTGACTGAAGAAACTTCCGCGTCTGAAACGATCGCGTGGTACATCGCATAGCTCACGTCTTCAATCTTATCGGAAATCTGCGCCCATTCGACGTTACCACCGTCCGGCATTCTGGTTAAGGCCAAGATAGCCTCGATGAAGTGACTCGGTCGCACGACGCCCATGGACCATTTCAACTCCACGCACACGGCCAATTCCATTTTTCGAATGATATCCACGGAATAAATATTCGAGCCGAAATATCTCAACTTGGAAAGACTCGGGACTAACTCCTCCGTCTCTTCATACTTCGCCGCGACTTGTATGCAACACAACGCTACCACCTGCAAGGAAGATTTTGGAACCATGACAGTGGAAAGTACTCGATCCTGTTGATTGAATGAATTGAAGAAAGAGAGAAGAATAGATGATTGAGTCGTCGTCAGTATTATTTTTATTTTTCAATTAAAAGATTCCTCTCAACTTTTTTTTGAAAAAAGGCAAAAAGGCAAGCCGAGATTTCCAAGATTTTTTTCTTTGGACAAGATATTTTCGACTTTTTCTCTCTCGCGCGCGCCTTTTTCTGCCTTTTCGCGGGGCTTTTTGCAAAAAAAAAAGAAGGAGAAGCAAAACAAAAGTGGGTCTCCTCCTGCGCGCGCGCGCGTGATCGACGCACAAAAGACCGATCATCGGAAGAAGAAAGAATGAATATAAACGTACCATGTATTCCACGGCCACATCCGCCGTGGCCGGACCAAACTGCGCTTCCGCGCACACGTCCAAAATCCACTCCACCAGTGGCACTCGAAATTGCAAGTGTCTCGCCTCGTTCACGTCCAAAACGAAGCGCGCGTCCTCGTCTTCTTTCCTTCGTAAATCGAGCAAGACATCCTCCCAAACCGAGATTTGCGGCTCGGTGCTAAATTCTATGATCCGCTCTATGAGATCGCGAACCGTTTTACCTCTTCTAACCGCGGTAAAAGTATTGTTATTATTCCATTGTTGTTGATATTTTTGTTGATATTTTTTTGCTCCTTCCTCCTCTTCTTCTTCGTCTTGAAACTCTGAAAGTGCGTCGCGTCGATCATCTTCGCATCGATATTCCTCGTCGCTTTCCGTGAACGATTGCAATCGAATCACCCCATTCACCACGCGCGCGTTTCTAGCACCCCCACCGAACGTACCAAATCCTTCTCCCTCGTTCGGATCATCCAAACAGAAGAGCTCGTCTCCGCTGTGTTCCGAAGACACAGATTGGCGACTGACCAACTTATTTGTTTTCGTCTCTATTTTGTCGTCGCCCGCCTTCTCGTCGTGGCTCTTCGAAAACTTCGCCCCTTCGCCTCCCCCCTCGAGGCTGCTTCCGTTGCAAAAAAGTTGCTTATTTGTCGTCGGAAACGCGTCCGCGGAGGACTGTTGCGAGTAGTCTTGCGAAAACATCTTCTCGATTGATCAACTAGAGATGACCAGAACTCCAAATATTGGTTCTTTCAATCTTTATCGCGATCGACGCGCTCTCACACGACGCGCGTAAACTCGATGCGTTTTGGCGTCTAAAAAATTCCCGCCTTCAAAATCCTACAAGCTGTTGCGATTTTGCGGAAACGTGCTCGCCGTGGACTTAATACGAGGTTACGGATACCTGAAAACGAAGAACGTACCGATCGTATGTTATTTAACGCGATCAAGGCGTTCGAATCGGATTTTGTTCTTCGCGCGTGACGCTTTCGAAGAAGAAGGAGGAGGATTTATGAAGAAAAAGAGAGGCGACGCAAAAACGAAAGTGTCGAAGAAAGAAAAACTCTCGAAAAACGCGAAAGATTTTTGTCATTGTTTTCGCGAAGAGAAACTGTTTTTTTTCAAACCAAAAACTGATCAGAAACCGCGCGAGAAGAGCGCCTAAATGGACGAAACGAAACGTAAATTTGAATCGCAACGATACGTCTGGTGTGAGTTGTTCGTGCTTGGTGTTTTGTAAGCCTTCAAAACTCCAAAAACCTCTTCCTCCGCACCGTTTGTCGAAACTTGTTTTTTATCACCGACAAGAGAAGGGCGACGAAAATATCGCGTTCAAACGCGCGTCCGTTCGAGAGGTGTGAAATAGCTGTATACGCGCGAATAATGTCACGCAAGTTGTTCCAGGTGATCGCTTCTGCTCTTCCTTCATCGTTTGGATACGTTCCAGGTTGATAAAGCGCTTCAATTCGTCTTCTGCGATCGATGTTTTCGGTGGAGTCTTTTCGAGGAGAAGATTTTTGAACGCGCGCGACGTCGAGCGTATGTACATCTTATCGTAGAAATACACGCGTTCAAAGAGAATACGCGTGTACTTTTATCCCTTTCTGTAGTAAATGTAAACGTAATGCGTTCATTTTATG
>Ga0222716_10003488_pt1 | contig 12551 bp, 8 predicted proteins | sample C33_13DmetaG_FD_165044 | JGI IMG/M metagenome (GOLD analysis project Ga0222716, IMG submission 165044) | Estuarine water microbial communities from San Francisco Bay, California, United States - C33_13D | ecosystem: Environmental > Aquatic > Marine > Unclassified | place: USA: California... | reverse complement strand
CGTGCACGCTAAATCACTGCCGAACAATCCGCCACTTCCTCCAGCTAGCGCTCGATAAGAGAACATTCGTTTCATCAAATGTTGTAACGACCAAGACGTCCATCCGTACCGTCGAAGATTAAATTTTGCCGCCGCGCCGAGCACGTGCTCCATGGTCGATGCTCGCGTACAGCTCGGACTAATCAGCATCGCCGCAACCACTGGACTGGCGTGCCGTCCAGCATATAGCGCCATCACTGTCGCACCGGCGCCTACACCGAGCACGGTGACGTTTGTGAGCCCGAAATACGTCGCCACGTCCTCGCACCGCTCCGCCAACGCGTCGAGCGTTTCGCCATCCCTAAGCAACGCGCAAGGCGCGTATTCCACTCCCGCGCCGCCGTCTTCGCACCCAGGAGCATCGATGTGGTAAATGCAAAATCTTCGCAGTAAATCCGAGGACGTGCCAGCGCACACGAAGAGCGGCTGGAAGCACGTGCGATGATTTAATCCAACGTCGTGAAAAGTCATGAGTGGCGGCTTGGAACGATCGCCTTGAACGGTGACGGTGATTGGACCGTACCGCGTTTCGACCACGTACGCATCGCTGGTGGATTCAAATCCGGAGATTGATATCGACATTGCGCGTTTAAACACGTGTGCGTGGGCGTGGCGTGCGTTGAAGTGGCGATGCCTGCAGGCTGCGACTGAGGAGAGTTGGCGGTTGGCGTTACACAATAACAGTTACACAATAAGTGCGTACAAATGTCATCTTTAGACGTTTTCATTGAAACATACGGTGACTTTAAAATCGTGGTCGTCGTCGATCGAAGTGTGCCCGCGCACGACACTCGCGTGACGAAGTTTAAGCTCCTCTAGCAACGTTTTACATTCGATGGATAAATCATCCGAGTCTTCGTACGGCTCGTCGGCGTGCACGAAGTCTGAGAGAATCTCCACGTGCGACTTGGCGCCTTGGCCGCGCTCAAAAATAGACTGGAACACCGCGTCGTCGTTATCTTTTGCCAGAATCACGTGTAACTCGCCACTGTGACGCTCAAATGTCCACGTGCTCTCGCTCGATTTGACTCGTCGGCTCAACGCGCCGCTCAACGTCTCTACGCACCCCGTCCAAGACGTCCAAAGCTTGAAATGTGAATCGGTCAACTCAATCTTAATATCTTTCATCGTCGTCTCGCGCGGAAGCGCGATGATCATCTCCACCGTCGTCGTCGTTTGCGTCCACTGCACAATCCCATTCGCACCAAAGCATGTCTTCGCATCGCCGACCGCGCACGCCCACGCGCGGCGCGCGCGCGCCACGCGCGCATCCGCGCCACCACTGACGCGCTCGCGGCATCCATCGCTATCGTACCCATCCTCGGCGTCAAACGTCATCGCGCGTCGTGCGTGCGTGCGTGCGTGCGTCGAGACATGACGTGTCCCGGGACACCAACAGACGTTAGAAGTGTCGGAAAAAAGCGCAGGGTTACGACGCGACTTGCCGACGCGCGACGCACGCGGTGCGACGCGCACACGTCTCGCGTCGCGCGCGAAACGATAGCGCCGATGGCGATGATGTCGACAGACGGCGGCGGCGGCGATGTGAGTGACGCGGGCGTCAGCGACGCCCGAGGCGCGCATGAAGTGCAAGGCGTGCGCGTGTTCACCGATGCGCTGTCGAGCGACGCGCACGATGGAATCGTGAGGTGGATTGCGGAGGAGCTCGCGCGCGGACGTCGTGGTGAACTTCATGGACGCACATTCGCGCCCGTGCCGCCAAAGTGGGCGAAGCGCGATCAGTCGAGGGAGATGTTGCAGTACGGGACGTACACACACAGCAACCGCGTGGAGGATGACTTTGAGGTGAGCGCGCTGCCAAACGAGCTTATTGATGTCGTCGATGCGCTCATAGCGTGTGGGGTAATTCAAGAGTGTGAAAGATTTGATTCGTGTACGATAAATGTGTACGGCAAAGGCCAATGGATCCCGCCTCATATTGATAATCCGGCGTTTGCGAGGCCGTTTGTGACGGTTTCGTTGCTGAGCGCGCAAGACATGGTGCTTGGACGTGGAATCATTTGGCCCGCAGATGATAAGCCCGAGCGCGAGGCAGTCTATGAAGGAGAAGAATTGCGCTTAAGCCTTCCCGCGAGGTCTGCGGTGCGTGTTGAGGGTGATGCGGCTGATGTATATGAACACGCGATCCCACCCGTGAGCGAAGACAGAATTTCGCTCACGTTTAGACGAAGACTAGATTTACAACAAGAGACGGATTTGATTGCTGCACAGGTGGCGATGACGGAAAGCTTTAGAAGCTTGTATAGAGAAAAGCGTAGAAGTGGTCGTGTGGAAACGCCAACGCTGCCGAAAGAGGAGTCTGATGAGACGAAGCGTCGCCTCGCCATTGCCGCCGAACGCGCGCGGATTAAAGCTGCCAGAGAAGAGCGTAAAAAGGCCAAAGCGTTGAGAAAAGAAGGCTACGTTGCCGCTGCGGAAGAATTGGAGAAGTCAGCGACAGCATTAGCCGAAACAGACGTAGCAAGCGCGAGCAGTTCTTCGGCTAAAGCAGCAGAAGAGGCTGAAGTACAATTGGTGAAGAAGCCGCCCAAGCGCGCATGCGCCGTCGTGCCTGAAAATCTTATCGACGCCGCCGCAAAAGTCACAGCCATGCCCGAGGTTGAGCGTGAGCACGTACAAAAAGTGTATGACATCGTCGCTCAACAGTGGCACGGCACGAGGTATCGCGCGTGGACCGGTGTTGAGGCGTTTATTAGAAAGCAACCGGCTGGTTTATTAGCCGCCGACGTCGGTTGCGGAAATGGAAAAAACATTCCCGAAGTTGTAAAGGGTGGTGGTTTCGCTCTCGGGAGTGACTTTAGTCGCGGTTTGATTGAGATTTGTCGCGACAACAGCTACGAGGTCATGGTCGCCGATGCGGTAATTCTACCGTATCGATCCAACGTCTTTGATTACGCGTTGAACATCGCCGTGTTGCATCACATTTCCTCCCCAGAGCGCCGCGTGGAGCTCGTCAAGGAAACCATGCGCATCATCAAAGTCGGCGGTGTGGCATTATTCTACGCCTGGGCGCTCGAACAGGAACAAGGTGGGGTATCAGGCCATCAGTTTGAAGGCCAAGACGTCTTGGTACCGTTCCATAACAAGATTAAAGTCAAGGGCGTCGCCCCAGAGACGCAACGCGAACGCGAATCCCGCGTCGCCGGCGCACCCGCCCACGGCGAAGCCGACCCCGAAAAACGCTCCGTCGTATACCAGCGATACTGTCACGTATACGTTCGTGGTGAACTCTCAACGTTATTCACGCACCTTCCGTGGTGCGACGTCGAGCGCGAATATTACGACCACGGCAACTGGTGCGTCGAGGTTCGCAAAACCACCCATCACCCCCAACCCTGACCTCACCACAATCCCACGTTCACCATGTGTATACAATACAATACAATACAATATATATCATCACTATCGCCACCACCATCACATCACCGCAAAGAATACACCAAAACGCGCCGAAACGCGCCGCACCACCATGTGAACCATTCCAAAACGGCGCATATGCGGTCGGTCGGCCGTCCACGTGATAAATCACACCCCACGCGGAAAAAATAAGGAATATTCCCTCGAAACTACGGCGGCGCGACTGTTCGCGGCTGCGCGCGGTCGGCGTCACACGCCCACGCGCACGACACTCGACACGCACACACCATGGGTTGCGGACCTTCAGCGCCATCGATGATGGCATCGAGCACGATTGACATCGTGCTTCGCGTGCCGGACGCCGACGTGGCGACCGTGGATGCGTTTTTCGCGCGCGTGGCGCAGGCGTTCGCGCGATTGCACACGAAAGGGGTGGATATTCAACAGTTTTATATAGCCAAGGGCGCGGCTCGCGTGAATGCGATGGATGCGGCGTCGGGAACGAGTGGGTTTACCGAGTATTATATGTACGAGGAGTACGCCGATGCGGCGAGCGCAAAGGCGCACTTTGAAAAGTTTCAGAATGAGCCAGTCTTTAAAGAGTTTGGGGATGTCATCATGCCCAAGTACGGCGCGTGCTTCAAGTCGTTGAAGACCGGACGTGACGATGTCGTGTTGCAAAGTTGGAATGGGCTAGTTCCGGAGTTCTCTCCCGCCGTGGGTGAAACGCCCTTCGTCGCGGAATTTATCGTGGACAAGGCCAAGGAGGAACACTACGACGAGCTCTTCAAGTCGCACCAGCGATTTATTCAGGTCACGTCTTCGTTCACACCCAAGGGCACGTTTGAGCCGAGAATTACGCAATACAACGTCATGAAAGCTAATGAAGGCGCTGATAAGATTGCGTACACTATGCATATGGTTTTCCCTGGCGGCGACAGTGCCGTAAACAAGCACATGGATTGCCAAAAGCTCGACTGGAAGCTCGGCGCCATGGAACAGTTGCTCGCGCTGGTGAACTCGGGCAGCTTTGCTCTGATGGGTAACGCTCGCATCATTCATGCCATGTGAGGCATGGAATAATTTTCATTTCTTACCGATGTGTTTTTGCATTGTAGTTTTTATGCGTTGAACAAATAGAGATTGTTTTATTCGTGTTTTGCTTTTGTGTAGTTTCTAAATTTTCATCAACCTACTACCTAAATTCGATTCGCACCGCTTTGCGAGACTTGTGCACGTTGTGACGCGCTAGTTTTACGCGCTGGCGAGCATTTTTATACGTTCTCTGTGCCTCACTCCACTGTTTTCTCGCGTCTAATAACTCACCCTGCGCGAGCAAGTAGCGCTCGCTATTCGCCTTTTGCGACAACTTGCGAGGTCGGGCGCTTGAATCGTCAATTAATTCACGCATATCGCGCCATGTCGCGTCATCGCGCACGATACTCACACTCGCATCGTCTCCGTCAATCATAGACACGAGTCCGTCGAAAATTTCTCGAATCCACTGCCATTCTTCTTGCGTCAATGCCACGCCCGTGGCGTCCAAATACAAGTTTACGTTGGCGCACGCCAACCGCCATCGGACAGGAATCTTTCCCATTTCATCCACACTCACTAACATTTCACTTTTGTTATCATCCTTTGCAAAATTTTCCTCTTCCAGGATAGCATCGTGCAAATAACACCGCACCACGCGCTCGACGTCTCGCCGAGCCGCCGTCACGAGCGCCGCCACCGCGCGCGCCGACGGCGCGTCCCGTACATCCTCTGCCCCTAAAGACGCCTCCACCGCGGCTAATCCACCGCCAACGCGCCATTTCCATCGTTCACTAATCTTTGTACACCTTCGCACCTCGGCTGGTTGCATCTCTCGCGCGCGAACCGCCCCTGTCCACGCGCACGCCGCCACGGCGTTCCAATCCACAACCCCAACTCTCGCGCGTTCCAACGCTCGCCCCGCGCGCTCCGCGTCCGGTTTCTCCTCGCACACGCGCGCAATGAACCATTCAAGATCATTCGCACACCATTTCGGCGACGTCTCGGCGTCACCTTCCGCACGACACGCCGTAAAGCGCGGCGGTTGAAGCTCATGTCGGCGCTTCGCCACCTCCTGGCGGCGGCTCTCGAGCGCACGCCGCGCGCGCGCCGTCGCCGCAGACGCCGCCGCCGGCGCACGAGGCGCGCGCGTGGACGCAATCGACGACGCACGCATCGTCGTCCCCGGGACCGCGCTCGTTCGCATCGCGCGGGCTACGGTGCACGTGCTGCGAAGTGTCGTCACTTTGGCGCACGGAATACGCATGACGACGCCGAGCGCGCCGGACGGCGGCGCGAGCGGCCGAAGGATACGACGATTACCCATCGACGTCGTCAATCGCGTCGCCGCGGGCGAGGTGAGGCGGAACGCGAGCGCGCGAGCGCGCGAGCGCGCGCAAAGCTGATTGGTTTTGAAACCAAACGCACCTGTGTCGCGCACCTTTTTTGATTCGCAACGCGGAGACTGACGACGATGTCGATTTGTGCGTGACAGGTGATTCATCGACCGTCGAATGCGTTGAAGGAGCTCGTGGAGAACGCGCTCGATGCCGGAGCGAGGACGATAAATGTTGTGGTGAAGGAGGGTGGGAACAAGTTGTTACAGGTGCAAGACGACGGACGAGGCGTGGACGAGAGCGATTTACCGTTACTGTGCGAACGTCACGCGACGTCGAAGATTGTGAATTTTGAGGATTTGAGTCAGTGTTCGACGTTTGGGTTTCGCGGAGAGGCTTTGGCGAGTATGAGTTATGTGTCGCACTTGTCGTGTACAACGATGACGGCGAACGCGTCGCACGCGTTACGAGCGACGTACGTCGACGGGAAAATGGATGAAGAAGGGGCAAAGCCGTGCGCTGGGGTACAAGGGACGACAATTAGTGTGGAGAATTTGTTTTACAATGTCATTACGCGTAGAAAAGCATTGAAAGGGGCGTCTGAAGAGTACTCAAAAGTCTTAGAAGTGATGCAACGCTATGCTGCATTGCGCACAGATGTGTCATTTACGTGCCGCAAACACGGGGAATCGCGCGCGACATTGCATACACCTATAGTTGACACCCGCATCGAACGTTTACAATCGATTTACGGGCCCTCGGTGGCGCGAGATTTGAAACCAATCGTCATAGACACAGAGCTGTCAAAGAAAAAGTTTGATTTCAAACTCAACGTCGAAGGTTTGGTGAGCGGCGGAAACTATCATTCGAAGAAAACGACGTTTATTTTGTTCATCAACTCTCGATTGGTGGAGTGTCCACCGCTTAAGCGCGCTTGCGAAGGTGTGTATGCTGCGATTTTACCAAAGTCTGAGAAACCGTTTGTGTTTATGCACCTGCAACTTCCGCTTGAGGCTGTAGACGTCAACGTACATCCAACGAAGCAAGAAGTTCATTTTCTACATCAAGACGCTATCATTGAGCTTGTACAATCAAAGTTGGAAAAGCTTTTACTAGCGTCGAATTCAACGAGAACATTTACCGTGCAGACTCTCCTTCCCGGGGCAGAAAATCTTCGATCCGCCGCAAACGCCGCCGACGATGAAGACGGTCAAGAGAATACTCCTAGTACGCAAAACAAAGTGAAGAGCACGCAGAGAGAAAAAGCGGGTGGTGATCATAAATTAGTCCGTACCGACGCGAATTTGGCTGCCGGCAGTTTAGATGCGTATTTGAAACGCGCGATGAATTCAGAGGGCAGAGAGCATGAGAAAATTGAGGAGGTGCGAAGAACCGTTCGAGAACGACGTGGTCGACGGATTGAACCCGATGAAGACTACGTATGCGAGTTGACATCTATCCAAGAGCTCAATGCCGAAGTCGCTGCGCGTGCGCACCGCGATCTGAGTGATGTCATCAGACAACACACGCTTGTCGGCGCCGTCGACGCTCGCAAAGGTATTTGGTTACTTCAACATCAAACCAAGCTTTTCATGGTCAACGCCTCCAAGCTGTCTGAAGAACTATTTTATCAGTTGACTTTGAAGAATTTCTCTAATTTTGGGTATCAAGCGCTGCAAGAACCAGTACCATTATCCCAGCTCGCATTGCTCGCGTTGGAGGAAAAATTTGATGAAACTCTCTCATGGGATGACTCTGACGGCTCAAAAGAAGACGTCGCGCGCCGAGTGAGCGAGTTATTGTGCGAAAAAGCTGAAATGCTCAAGGAGTACCTTGGTGTTTACATCGATGCCGAAGGGCGACTCTTGGGCGTGCCCAATATGCTCGCAGGGTATACGCCAGAAATTGGCAAGCTTCCTGAATTCGTCCTGGCTCTTGCGGAGAATGTCGATTGGTCTACAGAGAAAGAATGCTTTCAGACCCTAGCGCGAGTGCTCGGTCATTTCTACGCCGTCGATTGTTCTTACGACGAAATCAACGCCAGCGCCGACGAGGGAGCTCAGATCACCCCAGCTGATGAAGAAACAGAGACGCAGCGAGTCATCCGCCTCGTCGTGTTTCCGGCGATGAAACGTAACCTACTCCCGCCTCGAGATTACGCCACCGATGGCACCGTGATCCAAATCGCCTGCCTTGAACAATTGTACAAGGTTTTTGAGCGATGTTAACACCATAGAAACATCACTAGCTACACATACGACTTAGAATTGCATATAGACGCACGCGCCCCTACCAAACATAAGATGCCTCGACGCGAGATCGGTGACGTCACTTGAACGCGCGCATCGTTGCCGTCGCCGCTCACCAGCGTCGTCGCTCTACATACACGCGTTTGATTCGATCTTGTATGCTCGCTCGACTCGCCGCGCGATCGCTCACGCTCAGGCCGACGTCATCAAAGCTCGCTTTGAGAGCCACGCGCTGCTCGTCGAGCATCGTTGAAAAGACACCTACGAGGCATCGCTCAACCATGGTTCGCGCCAACGCGACAAACGCGGACAAGCTCGCTGCGTTGCGAAGTGAGATGTCGGCACGCGAGCTGTCGGCATTCGTGGTACCGAGTGGGGACCCGCACTTTAGCGAGTACGTCGCGGCGTGCTTTGCGAGACGCTCCTGGATAAGTGATTTCACTGGCAGCGCCGGTACGGTCGTCGTGACTCAAGACAAAGCTTTGTTATGGACCGATGGTCGATACTTCGTCCAAGCCGAGGCGGAACTGACAGAGGATTGGACGTTGATGCGATCGGGGACGAAAGATGTACCAGACGTGAAGAAGTGGTTGTCCACGTTGGACGCTGGGAGTAAAGTTGGTATTGATCCGAACGTGCACTCTGTGTCTGAAGCTCGCGCGTTTAAAAAGGCATTAGAGAATGTTGGGTCGTCATTAGTCAGTGTGTCGGAAAACTTGGTTGATCTCATTTGGGAGGAACGCCCACCATTTCCAAAGACTCCGTTGCGCGTACATGGCATTGAATACTCTGGTCAAAGCGTAGCGGATAAGCTCGAAAAGATTCGCGAAAAGATGACGGAAAACAAGGTTCAACACCTTGTGGTGAGCTCTTTAGACGATGTGATGTGGTTGTGTAATGTCCGAGGTGGTGACGCCCCGTGCAACCCAGTGACGTTGTCATACGTTTTAGTCGGCGAGACGTCTGCGACGTTTTACGTAGATTTAGACAAGGTCACTGACGCCGTGAAGGCGCACTTATCTGAAGCAAACGTTGACATCAAGCCGTATGAAAACATGGCGCACGATGTGCGCGATGCTGCGCGACAAGGGCAAACGCTTTGGATGGATGTCGACACAGTGTCCATCGCCATGCTCGAGGAAGCTGAAGCTGGTGCCGAAGAAATGCCGGCGAGCGCCAAGGCTGCACGCACAGAAAATGCAACTGACGTCAGCGAGAGCAAATCCAAGGCTGTGAAAGAGGGCAAAAGTCCCATTCCAATCGCCAAGGCTGTGAAGAACGAAGCTGAAATGGCTGGTATGGTTGAAGCGCACCTCATGGACGGGGCCGCCATGGCGGAATTTTGGTGTTGGATTGAGAACGAAGTCGCCGCTGGGCGAGCGATTGATGAATACACAGCTGGTGAGAAGGTTATTGAGTGCCGTGCGAAGCAAAAGGGATACATCGAAGAATCTTTCCCATCGATCGTTGGCGAAGGCCCGCACGGGGCGATTGTGCACTATCGTGCGACTGAAAAGAGCGCTCGCGACATCGGAGCGGAAAGTTTGGTGCTCCTCGACAGTGGAGGACAATTCGCCTGCGGTACGACCGATGTCACCAGAACAGCGCACTTTGGAACGCCCAGTGATCATCAGCGTGATTGCTACACCCGCGTACTCCAAGGTCACATTGCACTCGATCAAATGGTCTTCCCGGTTGGGACAAAGGGCTTTGTTCTCGATGCCTTTGCTCGGTCGCACCTGTGGGCGAATGGTTTAGACTATCGTCACGGCACCGGTCACGGTGTTGGAGCCGCATTGAACGTACACGAAGGTCCTCAAGGGATTTCACCACGTTTTGCCAACCTCACGGGATTGTTGGCGGGTATGATTTTGAGTAACGAACCCGGGTACTACGAAGACGGCGCATTTGGCATTCGTATTGAAACCTTGTTACAAGTCGTGGAAGCGGATACCAAGTTTAACTTTGGTGACACGGGTTTCTTAGCCTTCGAAGTGTTGACGATGATTCCTATGCAAACGAAGTTGATGGATTTGAGCATCATGAGCGACAAAGAAATTAAGTGGGTGAATGACTACCACGCCAAGGTATGGAAGAACATCTCCCCACGCGTATCAGGCGACGTGTTGCGGTGGCTCGAGAATGCGTGTAAGCCAATTTCAAAATAGATAAAGCGCGAGAAGAAAAATTAATGATTCATATATATAAGTTGGTAACTGTGACATCCTTTACATCTTAATACCTAAACGTTCGCGAAAACTGTAAAACGCTTTCGCGAGTTATTGTTCTCGTCTTGCTAGGAGACTAGATTTTAGATGGCCTTGTATTCGACCGCGACGATCTTACCAAGCATGACCGCGGTGTTACCGTCCAAGAAGGCGATACGGGACAAACCTTCGCACTTCTTGAAGGAGTCGACGACGAGCGGGTGCACCGGTTCGAAGACGACTTCGGCGACTTCGTTGGACTTCAACGCCATCGGGGACTCGAGCTTCTTACCGCCGGTTTCCTTGCCAACCTTGAAGTTGAGCGCGGTGACCTTGCACGCGGAGCGACCGCAGCGGACGAAACCAATCGGGGAGTAACCCGGCTTGAGTTCACCCGGAATGTCGAGCGTTTGCACTTGCGCGGTGAATTGCTTGCACGGCGCGAGGGAGGTGTCCTTCTTGTAAATCATGACGTCACCAGTGCGCGGCATGTTAAGCTTGTCGAGACCCTTGATGTTCATACCGACGTTATCACCCGGAGCGGCGGCTTCGACGCGCTTGTGGTGCATTTCGACGGTGAAAACCTTACCACCGCACGGGTTGGAAGAGGTGTGGGTCGGGAGGAAGACGACATCTTCACCCGGCTTGACGAGACCTTGCTCGACGCGACCGGCGAGGACATCACCGACACCCTTAATCTTGTAGACACCAGAAATCGGGAGACGCATGGCGGCTTCGGTGTTGCGGTCGGGCTTGTCAACCATGTCGTTGAGAACGTTCAACAAGTAGTCGATGTGGAACTTCTTACCAGTGCCCATGTAGTCTTCGCAGTCGACGCCGTTCCACCACGGCATCTTGGCAGACTTGGACAACAAGTTGTCACCGTTCCAGCCAGAGATCGGGAGGACCGGGAGGGACTTCTCGACGTAGTCCTTCTTCCAGCCAACCTTGATCAACATGTTCTTCATTTCGTTGCGAATTTCTTCGTAACGTTCTTGCTTGTAGCCAGCCATGTCGCAATCCATCTTGTTGATACCGATGATCAATTGCTTGACACCGAGCAAGTTGAGAAGACGCGCGTGCTGACGCGTTTGGCCTTGGACTTCACCAGCCTTGTGGTTACCCTTTTGGATGGCAACGGTAAAGTTACCGTCAGCCGGGACCATGAGAAGCGCGACGTCGGCTTGGGCGGCGCCGGAAATCATATTCTTGATGAAATCGCGGTGACCCGGGGCGTCGATAATGGTGTAGTGCCACTTGTCCGTGAAGAACTCCTTGGTGGTACAAGAAATGGTCACACCACGCTCACGCTCTTCCTTTTGGCGATCCATATAGAACGCAAAGGCGAACGAAGACTTACCGAGCGCGTCGGCTTCGGCGCGAAGCTTTTCGAGTTCGCGCTCGGGGATACCCCCGAGCTCAAACAGTAAGCGACCAGTCGTGGTCGACTTACCGCTATCGACGTGACCGCAGATAACGATGGAGAGATGTTCCTTGCCTTCAGACATTGTTCTGTGCGCGCGCGAAGACGGCTCGCGTCGTCAGTCATTCAATTCCTCGCCCCCAAAAAACATCACGCGCGTCCCGAGAACCTCGCGGTCGAAGATCGAGTCAACGCGCGCCTTCCGACGCCCGCACGACCGCTCTCGCGCGCGTATCTCGCGCGTGAACGATAACCAACATATCCCACGATATATTCCTCGCCTTCTCGCGCGTCGTCCGTCGCCTCGCGCTCGCGCGCGGTCGACATTCGCGCGCACAAGATGGCGCGGCGCCGCCGAGGGATCTCGCGAGGGTACGAATCGCCGACACCGCACGCGGCGCCGCGACGTCGCGGCGCGCGCGTTGACGGCGCCGTGCGTTGGCGAAAACGATGACGGGCGATGCGCGACGGCGCGAGAGGCGCGAGAGGCGCGAGAGGCGCGAGCGATGGACGCACCGTGAGTGAGTTGTGCGTAAAAGTGAGGAGGCGTTATCCACTCGAGCGCCAGGGCGTGCGCGGGTGAGTGCGCGTCGGTACGTGATATTGATAGAGGGTTGTGTATGTAATATACACGACTCGCGTTTTATCGTACCATGGTGTACTTTTAATAGATCGTTGACTGCATAGTGTATGAGGCTCTGTTTGGTGTGCATCACGCGTCTGGAGTGCGTGTGCGTGATGGGTATAGTGTATGCTTTGTACGAGGGGTGTGCGTTGACGCGCGCGCGACGCGGTCGTCGACGACGCGAATGCGCGTGCGCACGTTCGCATTCGTGCTTGATATGAATTGTTGGTTGTATTACAGAAAAAAATGTGAAGGAAA
>Ga0222716_10003484_pt1 | contig 12558 bp, 21 predicted proteins | sample C33_13DmetaG_FD_165044 | JGI IMG/M metagenome (GOLD analysis project Ga0222716, IMG submission 165044) | Estuarine water microbial communities from San Francisco Bay, California, United States - C33_13D | ecosystem: Environmental > Aquatic > Marine > Unclassified | place: USA: California... | reverse complement strand
CTCCGACATCGTTCGTGGTCTTCATGTGTTTGGACGTAAAGTCCTTCGCCCAGAAGCACTCGTTCGCGGTGTTGTAGATACAATTGCTTAAGGGAGACTGAAAAATGGCTACAATTACTGGTGCCGGAACTTCCGGTTTTCCCGCTGCTGGTGCTAACGTAAAGGTTATCAGCGAGGTTGTTGATTTCAGCAAGTTCACCCACACATCTACTGAGACTGTAGAAGTGTTGGGCGTACAGGCAGGTACTTTGGTTCTTGCCGCTGGTTACAACGTCTTGACTGCTGACTCTGCTGGCAACAGCGGTACGCTGTCACTTGGCGACACAGATGTAGACCGCTACGTAGCGGCTTCTACTCCTGCTGCTGCTGGACAGGAAACTCCAATCCTTGCAACAACTGTTCCGAACTTTTACTCAAGTGCGGATACAATTGACTTGACTGTCGCCGTTGGTGTTATCAACGCTAAAGTCAACGTCTGGGCAGTTATTGCTGATTGTACAGGTGGTCCGCAGACTGAACAGACTGCAACCATTTCCTAACTAAAAAGTCTTGGGGGCAGGGCAACTTGCCCCCTTGACACCTTATTAATTTTATGATATAAGCAGTAATCCCTGCCGGGGGTAAACCATATGGCACCTAGAAAAAAACCTACACCAAAGAAAAAGTCTAAAAGTCCTACACCTAAAAATAAAGCACTTTATGCAAAGGTAAAGGCAGAGGCTAAACGTAAGTTTGATGTGTATCCTAGCGCATATGCAAATGCTTGGTTAGTTAAAACATACAAAAAGCGTGGCGGGACTTACGCATAATGGCTAAACCAAAAGGCGGCTTAACAAAGTGGTTCAAGGAAGATTGGCGGGACGTAAAGACTGGCAAGAAGTGTGGTCGGTCTGGTTCAGAGAAAAAGAAACGTCCATATCCAGCTTGTAGACCAGCTAAAGTCGCCAGCCGAATTACTAAGAAAGAAGCAGCTAAAAAGACAGGTCCACGCAAAGTAAAGTGGTCTGTCACTGCATCAGGTAAGAAAAGGAAGAAAAGTGGCACCAAGAAAGCCTGACAAGATGCCAGCCCGTAACAAGAAGAACTTCCGCCCTACAAAGTCTGGTGCGGGAATGACTAAGGCTGGGGTTGCTGCCTATCGCAAAAAGAACCCCGGCAGCAAGCTAAAGACTGCTGTTACCGGAAAGGTAAAGCCGGGAAGCAAGGATGCCAAGCGTCGCAAGTCTTTCTGTGCACGTTCTGCTGGACAGATGAAGAAGTTTCCGAAAGCAGCAAAGAACCCGAATAGTCGGTTGCGTCAAGCAAGAAAGAGGTGGAAATGCTAAACCTACTTGTTGGCCCGATAGCAGACCTAGCCGGAACTTGGTTAAATGGTAAGGTCGAAGAGAAAAAAGCCCAAGCCAAGACTAAAGTAGCAAAGGCAGAAGCTGAAGCTATCGTTATGCAAAAGAAAGCCACCGGAGAAATCGATTGGGATTTAGAGATGGCTCGTGGAAGTCAGCATTCATGGAAAGACGAATGGCTGACTATTTTATTTAGTATACCTTTAATACTAGCCTTCATACCGGGAATGGAAGAAATTGTATCTCGTGGATTTCAACAATTGGAGCAAATGCCTCAATGGTACCAGTACAGCTTGGGCACGATTGTTGCTGCAAGCTTTGGAACACGAGCGGCAACGAAATTCTTCGGAAAGAAATAGATGACCTACACGATGGAAAAGATCCTAGCTTGGAAATTGTTACCTAGAGCAATGATGCTGGCTATGACTATTATGGCTTATCAAGTTGTACAGTGGTTCATGGACTTAGGACCAGCAGCCACTACACAGCAAACAGCCTTTGTATCAACTGTAGTAGGTGCCATGACGGGTGCTTTTGCTGTATGGATGGGGCACGAACAAAAATGAATACTGTAATTTGGGCACTGGTGTTGACTGTTTGTACAGCAGAAGGAAAATGCTTTAATCAGACAGTTCAGTGGTTTGATAACGAAAATAAATGCGAACGAAATAGACAGGTGTATGAAGAGATACCGAAAGATGGTTCGTGGGCATCTGTCGAATATAAGTGTGGTATCGTAGGAGCGTTGGAAATATAATGTCTATGTTCAAGATGGAAAACACTGAGGGATTTCCTACTACAAGAACTAAAGTACAAACCTATAAAGAAAAAGACATACAGGTTGCTGTAAAAAACTACGTACTTAGTTGGGACTATGATGCCCTTGTAGATTACGTTGTACGGGGTATGTACGAAAAGTATATGGATAGAACACAGCCTAGAATTCATATAGATAACCTCATGGAAGAGTTCGGGGAAAACCGATGAAATACAACACTTCGCATTTCTTAGATAAGCTTATCGAACACGAGGGTATGGTTCTTACCGTCTATCAGGATACGCTTGGTATCGACACAATCGGTATCGGTCGTAACTTGAAAGACAGAGGGATTAGCAAAGAAGAGCTTGCTTACCTAGATATTCCAAACGTTGAGACTGTGTACCAGCACGGCATTACCGAAGCCGATGCGCGGTTTCTTGCAATGAACGACATCAAGATTGTAGAAAGCGAACTGTGTCGGGTTCACGAATGCGTAGAGAACTTGGATGCGGTTCGCCAGCTTATTCTGATGGACATGGCATTTAACATGGGTGTACCCCGTCTGTGCAAATTTAAGAAGATGTGGTCTGCAATCCACGAAGAAAACTTTGAAGCTGCGGGGTTTGAGATGATGGATTCGAAGTGGGCACGACAGGTAGGCCGAAGGGCACGTATACTTTCAGACGCGATGAAAGCGGGAGAATTTTAATGAAAACTATAGCACAAAAAATAGGAATGGCTAAAGAGGAACCGAAAGAAGTTAGTGGTGTAGCCAAGCCTTTTCCTTCTAGTGCACCTTATCGTATGCACAAAAAATACTATGAAAATAACATAGACAATATTAAAGATATATACAAAGAGCAGGGCATGGAACTGCCTAGCTATTTCGGTAGTGCATCCGACTATGCAGACTATCGTCGATCTCAAAAAATGTATGGTGGCAAAGTTCAACCTCGCGGTGCCATGCGTAGCACGGAGACAAGGTAGCATGTCCAGAGGAAGACCCGCAGAAGAAAGTGCTGAAAAAAACAGATCAGATGTAGGAAAGTCTATCGAACATGACATGCGTAGACCACCTCGCCCACAAGAACCGGGAGGAATCTACATACCAGATAAACCAACTGACAAAGCTATCGAATTAATGAAAAAAGGAAAAAGGGTAGCTTTTACCTAATGCAACCTAACCAACAACGAACGAGAAAAACGAATGATTGCAGAAACTCTTGCAGGTATCGCACTGGTAAAGAGTGCAGTCGATGGTATTAAGTCTGCAATCAACACCGCCAAAGACGTAAGTGAGGTTGCAGGGCACATCGACAACCTGCTAACTGGCGAAAAGCAGGTTCAACAACAACGTGCTAAAAAGTCTGGCACTAGCATTGGCGACCAGTTCGGCATCAAGTCGGTTGCACAAGAAGTTATCGACGCACGACTCGCCCAAGAACAAGTTAACGAAATGCGTACCCTAGTTGATATGAGGTTCGGCCCCGGAACGTGGCAATCCATAGTTGACGAACGAGCACGACGCATACAAGAAGCAAAAGAAGCTGAACGACAAGCTAAGATTGAGGCCCAACGTGCTCACGATGAGATGATGGAAGGACTCAAGAACTCCGTGCTGGTTAGTTTAGTTGTTGCCATAGCAATGGGTTTGTTTTTTGCTCTCCTTGTCTTCCTTCCGAAATAACTTGACTAATTTACATTTTTAGTCTATAATAAGTTCGAAGGGGATTAATATGGACAAGCTTGCAGTAGATGCACTCCGCCACACTTACGAATCAAAAAAGAAGACAGCAGAATATGTTTTTAAAAACTCTAAAAATGACTTACTTGCTATGGATAAGGCTGTTAAAGACTGGTCTGAAGCGCATTACCGCTTGTGTACGCTTGACTGGTTGGAAGACGACTATGACACGCTTCCGTCGCTGTTTGATTAAATACGTTGGCTGGGGTTTGCTATATTGTGGTAAGCCCTTTACCGCTGTAGGTAATTGGTTTTGGAAGTTGCATCGTAAAGTTTTGGATTGGAATAGCAAGTAGTGTCCATCACGTCATATCCAAATCTGGTTCGCTTATCAAGTACAGGCGATGGTAACCTCGTAGCTTTAGGTGGAACAAACGTAGACGCATTTGGTCGGTTACGGACAGCTTCACCGTTTACCTTATTTGACAGTCAAAATCGATTTGGTATAGACGGGCAGTTTGATACGAGTACATCAGGCAGCGGAAGCGCATCTCACTTAGCCAACGAAAGTAGCGTACAGATGTCTGTAACGACTACTTCAGGCGATGAGGTGATAAGAGAAACAAAGCGGGTATTTCCGTATCAGCCGGGTAAAAGCTTGTTGTTTCTTGCTACGTTTGTATTTGCTGCGCGGCAAACAAACCTTCGCCAGCGGGTCGGTTTCTTCGGAGCCAACGATGGTGTCTACTTTGAACAAAACGATACAGATATTCGGTTTGTTGTTCGTACGTCAACTAGCGGTAGTGCTGATGATACAGGCTACGTAGCACAAGCCAACTGGAACGTAGATAAGTTAGACGGTACAGGACCAAGTGGTAAAACCCTAAACGTAACCACAAGCCCCAAAGCACAAATCTTGTTTATGGACTTTGAATGGTTAGGTGTCGGGACAGTAAGATGCGGGTTTGTAATAGACGGTCAGTTTATTGTCTGTCACAAATTTCACCACGCTAACGACGTAACGTCTGTGTACATGAAAACGGCAATCTTGCCAATTCGTTACGAAATTACTGCAACAGATACTCTGTCTAGCGGTACAAGCATGAAGCAAATTTGTTCTAGTATTGTTAGCGAAGGTGGCTATCAGCAAGTTAAAGCGTTAAGTTGGGCACGTATGACTGCTGCTACCACAGTAACTACATCTTTTGAACCGCTGGTTTCTATACGATTAAATGCAAGTAGCTTAGATGCCGTAGTTTTACCAGCGTACTATACGGTGTTTCCAATTCCAAATAACGTAGACTACGAGATAGCCCTAATTAAAAATCCAACTTTAACTGGCGCATCTTACAATACCAGTGCATTTAATAATGTAGACTACGATGTGACTGCTACAGCATTAACAGGCGGTTCAATTGTTTTACAAAACTATACTAAGGGAACCAACCAATCTTCCGGTGACGCTATTGTACCAACAGGGTATAACTTTGATTTACAGCTAGGAAGAACCATAGCAGGTACAAGTGACGTATATACTTTAGCCGCACGTACAATTTCTGGTACAGACGATATCATAGGGTGTCTTGCTTTTTGGGACTTAACAGACGGTAACTGACATGGCAGAACGTAAAAAACGCACCCTTGCTTTAGAACTTACCACAAGCAATCAAGACATCTACACCGTACCGACACGTTTTACAACCGACGTAAACAGTATCTACATCAACAATTCATCTAGTTCGTCGGTTACATTCAGTCTCGACTGGTACGACGCAGCAAGCACAACCTACTACACCCTTGCTGAAGCTGTCGAACTTCCGGCAAACTCGCTACTTCAAATAACCGACTATCCTTTGTATTTGATTGGCGGCGATAAACTACGCGGCCTTGCAAGCGCAAACAGTTCCGTAAATATTTCAATATCCCTTGAGGAGTTCTTTGAGACTTCTCTTTAAACTGCCCTAAAGGAGATACCTAATGGCAATCACAACCGCGATGTGCACGTCGTTCAAGTCTGAACTTTTGGGCGGTACGCACGACCTTGATACCGATTCACTTAAAATTGCACTTATTAAAGATTCCCCTAGCGGAACTTACGGTGCGGCAACAACCAACTATTCAGATGTAACAGGCAACTCTGACGAAGCAAGCGGAACAAACTATTCTGCTGGAGGTCAGGTTCTGGACGGTGCAACTATCTCAACAGATGGTACAACTGCAATCGTTGACTTTACAGATGAAGTGTTCAGCAACGTTACGTTGTCTGCTGACGGTTGTATAATCTACAACACTGCCGCAAGTAACGCAGCAATTGCTGTGATTGATTTTGGTGGCACAGTTAGTGCTTCAGCAGGTGACTTGACTATTGAATTCCCTGCAGCCGACGCAAGTAACGCTGTTATTCGGATAGCCTAACATGGCTACGTTTGATACTGCAGATGCTTTATATGGCACCGGACAATACGGTGCTGCATCTTATGGTATCACGTCCCCTACGCAAGTAGTCGGTGGAGTCGAAGGCACAGGCCAAGTTCAAACTGTAGCTATAAACGGTTTTGAAATCGACTTATCTGAGCGTCTTGTTGGTGTATCAGCCACAGCCGAAATCGGTAACGTTTTAGGTAAAGGCCCTGCCGCAAGTAAGACTGTGGATGGCGTAGAGGGAACCGGAAGCGTAGGAAGCTTACGTGCTAATCCGGGAACTAGACTAACTGGTGTATCTGCAACAGGTACTGTTAACACAGTATTTGAAAACCCAGATGAAGGTCTTATTAGTGTTAGTGCTACAGGTTTTGTTGGTAGTCTCACCTTTTCAAACACCCACCACGTCACATCTGTAGGTATGACAGGTTCGATTGGTGCAGGAACGTACACAGGCGTAACCCTAGTTATTCCCGTACTTGGTTATAGCAGATCCAGAACCTTCATACTAACCCCGTCACAAGCAAGAAGGGTTGCGTAATGTCTATTAAGTGGCAAGATAAAGATCCAGATGATCAGGTAGATTATTCTATCGACTGGACAAACATATTAGAAACACACATTATTAGCAGTGTGGCTTGGAAGGTTTACGATCCGTCAACAAGCGCGTTTGTTACCTTCAATCAAGGTGACATTGTAAACGGTTTGCAGTACGTTACCAGCACCAACACAGACACGGTAGCTACCTTGTACTTGGGCTTGGGAACCAACTTTCAAGAATACAATATTATTTGCCGAATGACGACAAGCATCTCGACTATATTTGAGCAGGAAGCACGGATTCGTGTCGTGGAGAAAAACTAGATGGCATACGATTTTTTAGGATTAACAAATGATATTGCCCGTCGGTTGAATGAGACAGAACTGACTTCCGCTAATTTTCCCACTGTCACAGGTGTCTACGCACAACTAAAAGATTCTGTAAACGCTGCAATCCGGGATATTAACCAATCACACTTTGCATGGCCTTTTAATCATAACTTTGATGAGATAACCTTGACTGCAGGTCAGTTGAGATACCCTCTGCCAACCAATTCAAAGTACGTAGATTTTGATACCGTTCGTTTGCAGCGTACGACTACACCCCTTGTTGAAAGTGCTCGTAAACTAACACAACTATCCTACGACGAATATGTGAGTCGGTTTATTGACGAAGAATACAAAGCCGCATCTCAAGGGTCTGCGCCAGAATACGTTGTACGTGCACAAGACAGCGACATTATTTTTGCACCGATTCCAGATGCTGCATATTCTGTGAAGTATGAATATTACATGTATCCTGCAGATTTAACCAACGATACAGATGTTCCTACTATTCCTTTTCGCTATCGACATGTAATTGTAGATGGCGCAATGTATTACGCATATATGTTCCGCGATAACTTAGAGTCTGCACAATTGTCTTTTAGAAAATTTGAAGAAGGTATGAAACGTATGCGTACACAGAATGTAAACGAAAATGTATACGCAAGGGCCATTTAGATGCCAGATCGTTGGAATACTAACATATTTGAATTGAAGGGGGGCTTAATAACCAACCTGTCTCCGTTGCAGCATGGTATAACCGCCCCCGGAAGTGCACGAATATTACGAAACTTTGAACCGTCGGTTTTTGGTGGATATCGCCGTATTGAAGGGTTTGAAAAGTTTGATGATAATGATATTCCGGGAAGCGGCTTGATTAGGGGCATTCTTCGCTACAAGGATAATGTATATGTAGCACGGGGCACGTCTGTATACAGATCATCAGGCAGTGGTTGGACTGAAATAACCAACAATGCTGCTTTTAATAGTGCAGGGGTTAACATCGGAGCCGGATCTAGCAAAGTTAGATTTTTAAAGTATGACTTTGATGGCAACGAAAAGTTTCTTTTAGTCGATGGCGATAGTGCAAATAAACCATTTCGGTTTGATACTTTGACGTTTGAAGAACTAACATCTTTGGATAATGATACTTTAGCATGTAGTCATGTAATAAATTTTAAGAACCATGTGTTTCTTGCAAGCGGTAAAAATGTTATTTTTTCTGCTCCATATGAAGATGATGACTTTACAAGTGCTTCTGGGGGTGGTATAATAAATATAGCTGATAATGTAACAGGTTTAATTGTTTTTCGTGATCAGCTAATTATTTTTAGTGAAAATAAGATAAATCGTATCGTGGGTAGCAGTGTAGCAGATTTTACCCTACAGCCTGTTTCACAAGATCTGGGATGTATTGCTGCAGACACTATTCAAGAAATAGGCGGTGACATACTTTTTTTAGGGCCAGACGGTATCAGAACGTTTTCTGCTACAGACCGTGTTGGTGACTTTGGATTAGGGGTAATATCGAAGCCTATCCAAGAGGATGTGCTAGATTTAGTTTCTAGTAGTACCTCGTTTAGTAGTATAGTCATCAGAGAAAAAAGCCAGTATAGAATATTTGGGTATAACGTAACAGTTCAACCGTCAGCATCTAAGGCAATAGCCGCAACACAATTGCAAGAAGGTATATCATGGAACGACTTGCGGGGCTTTAAGGCTTATTCTACATTTAGTGAATACGATGGAAATACAGAATTTATATACTTTGCAAACGACACAAACTACGTATACAGAATGGAACAGGGAAATACGTTCGACGGTACAAACATAACAGCCACTTTTGCTACACCGTTTGTGCCTTTGCAAGATCCCAACTTACGTAAGACAGTATTTAGAAATACAACTTTTATAGATACAGACGGTGTATTTGAACTACAGATGTCTATTAAATACGACTTTGACCAGTCGGGTTCAGTACAACCACTACCAGTTACCTTAAACAATGCAAGTGCGACATCTGTTGTTTTTGGTGCTGGCGTATATGGCACATCAACGTACGGCAACAAAGCTAGGTATATTTATGATGAGCCAGTAACGGGTTCAGGATTTACCGTATCAATCCTATACGAAACATTGGGTCAGACACTTGACTCTACATTTACCATAGACTCTGCAACCATACAATACGGACTCTATGGAAGGAGATAATAGATATGGGTACAGGATATACTCGTAACGATACCCCAAACAACATTGCAGACGGTAACGTTATTAACGCTGCTGATTTGGACGGTGAGTTTGATGCAATTGTAGCTGCATTTAACTCATCTACTGGTCACAGTCACGATGGAACAACAGGAGAGGGACCGCAAATCACATCCAGTGGTTTGGCGGCTAACGCTGTTACAGCAACAGCAATTGCTGCAAACTCTATTGCGCTAGGAACTAAGACAACAGGTTCCTACGTTGAACAAGGTGCAACGTCAGGCAACGGTCTTAGCGGCTCTGTAAACGCAGAATCCGGGACGTTTACTGTTACGTCAAATGCAACCGACGCCAATACAGCAAGCACCATCGTATTTAGAGATGCAAGTGGTGACTTTTCTGCAGGGACAGTAACAGCCGCCCTCACAGGTAACGTAACGGGCAACGTAACAGGTAATGTTACTGGTAACGTAACTGGTAACGTGACTGGCAATGCCGACACGGCTACCGCCCTTGCAACAGGACGCACAATCGGGATGACAGGCGATGTGGTATGGACATCAGCCTCATTTGACGGTTCAGGCAATGTAACAGGCACAGCTACAATTCAAGCCAACTCAGTTGCTTTGGGCACAGACACAACAGGAGATTACACATCTGATATTACAGCCGGAACAGGTCTGGCGTCTACGGGTGCTACATCTGGGGAAGGTATTTCTCACACTCTATCGCTTGACCTGAACGAACTCACCACGTCGGTTTCAGACGGTGACGGGGATTTCTTTGCGGTAGTTGATTCTCTTGGAAACCAAAAGAAATTAACTAAAGCCAATATTGCGCTGTCAGGGTTTGACAACGATATTACAGGGAGTTTTATAACTGATGTTGCAAGCGATACTACGCCCCAGCTTGGTGGCAACCTTGATCTTAACAGTAACGATATTACTGGTACAGGCAATATCAGCATTACAGGGTCTGTTACATCCGACGGTTTTGTAGGTGGAGATAGTGATAAAATTCAGCTTGGTACAGGAACTGATTTAGAGATTTATCACGATGGTACAGATAGCATCATAGACAATTTGAGTAGCGTAGGTAGTATCAAAATACAAGATACTTCATCCACTGTAGTAGAGATTGATGCTGCAGGTGTAACGGTAACAGGACGTGCTTTGAGTTCTGACGGAACCAATGCCATCACAACCGACTCACCAAGCACCAACGTCATCACGTTTGATCTGGCTGACAACACCAACTTCCAAGCCACTACAACAGGCGACGATGAACTCACCTTTACTAACACTGTAGCTGGTCAATCGGGTAACATCTTCTTAACTACTGGCGGCGGCACAATTTCTGCCAACGCTATGGTAGCTATTAACGCAGATGCACTAACAGCACTTGCTACCGCTGGTGTGTATCACTTAGCCTACTTTGTAAAAGCTGCAACGGGTGACAATAGAGTTTTGGTTTCTGTATCAGGGGCATTAACATAATATGAGTATTCTTCAAGCAAATGGTGCCGGACTAGGCGGTGCGGGTGATCCCGGCGGGGCGTTAGCTGGTGGCGTTTACGGCACAACCATTGACCAGTCTCTGCGGTTTGATGGCAGTACCGCATATCTAAGCAAAAATGATTTTGGTACTGCGACAGATACAAATATACGCACGTTTTCAACTTGGATAAAACAATCTGATTTGTCGTTTTCAGATTATGATGCGATTATCGGTTGTGCGGCTAGTAATATTCAAACTCTAACTTATTACAGCGACAATACAATAGGTTTTTACAACACTGTAAGTGGAGTAGCTTACGAGGATAAAAGTGCCGCCATATTTAGAGATACTGGTGCGTGGTTTCACATATTTTTTACACACGACCACACTGCGGGTGAAGTAAAACTGTATATAAATGGGTCTTTGACAAAAGGCTTTAGTGAAGCCACACACGGCCCAACAGAGAAACTTGCGGAAACTGGTCATATAACAACACTAATGAAACGCAGTAATGCTGGTCAGTATGTTGGTGCTTATCTTGCTGAGACTGTGCTTCTTGATGGTACCGTTGGGGATATAAACGATTTTGCAGAAGATATAAACGGAATATGGGTGCCAAAGAATATTTCGGCGGCTGGCCTGACATATGGCAACAACGGGTTTTATCTGGATTATGCTGACAGCAGTGACTTGGGTAAGGATGTATCTGGTAATGGCAATGACTTTACTGCCAACAACCTAGCCGCCAGCGATGTCGTGCCGGACAGCCCGACTAATAATTTTGCTACTTGGAATCCATTAGATAAATACAATTACAATGCGCCATCTGAAGGCAATCTTCGTGCTTTAACCGCTGGTAACAACGGTACGCAAAACTCCACATTTGCTGTGTCCTCTGGCAAATGGTATTGGGAAGCTAGAAACATTACAGCGGATTCTGGCAGTGTGGTAAGGTTAGTTGGTATCGCTAAAGAAGATACAAATCTAAGCACTATCCCATATAATAATAGCGATTGTTATTTATACTATGCTGGTACTGGCAATAAATACAATGGGTCTAGTGCTTCATATGGTGACTCTTGGGGTGCTGATGGTGACATCATTGGTGTTGCGCTTGATATGGATAATGGTGCTATTTGGTTTAGCAAAAATGGCACTTGGCAAAACAGCGCAACAGCGGCTGAAATAGCGGCTGGCACAACAACTAATGCTGCATTTACTGGACTATCGGGTACATTTGTTATGATGGTTAGTAAAACTGGCGGCACATCAAGCAATGACCCACATCACGCTAACTTTGGTCAGGATAGTACATTTGCCGCAGATGCGACTACTGGCTCTGCAAACGCAGCAGACGATAACGGCATTGGCGATTTTTATTATACCCCACCATCCGGCTTCTTAGCCCTCTGTTCAGCCAACCTACCAGAACCAGACATCAGCCCAAATGCTGCGGAACAGGCTGACGATTACTTTAACACTGTGCTGTATACTGGCACAGGCGCAAGCAACAGCATTACAGGAGTTGGGTTTCAACCTGATTGGACTTGGATTAAAGGCAGAAGCAACGCAGACTATAACTACTTAGTAGATAGCGTCAGAGGGTACACAGAACGATTATTCTCAAATCTGACTGATGGTGCGTCTGTTGAGGCTAATACCGTAGCAAGCTCTGACAGCGATGGCTTTACGCTTGGGACAGATGCTGGCGTAAATAGAAGCTCAAGCACCTACGTCGCTTGGAACTGGAAGGCTGGTGGCACAGCAGTCAGCAACACCGA
>Ga0222716_10003483_pt1 | contig 12559 bp, 15 predicted proteins | sample C33_13DmetaG_FD_165044 | JGI IMG/M metagenome (GOLD analysis project Ga0222716, IMG submission 165044) | Estuarine water microbial communities from San Francisco Bay, California, United States - C33_13D | ecosystem: Environmental > Aquatic > Marine > Unclassified | place: USA: California... | reverse complement strand
CTATACCAGTAAAATCACTAAACTGATATCTTCTTTTGTCGTCTACTGTAACATCTACACTAGCAGTAGCTCTAAGTAACTCTACTTCACTTTCAAACTTATCTAATGCTCTGTTTAACATTAATGTAATCTGTGTTTCTCCTATCTCAGGAAAATCCTGCTGTATAGTTTCAATCATTTCTTGTTGTGTCATTGTTCTTCCCTTTGTTGAGTAGGTCTACTATATGATGCTATAAAGGTAGCTAAGGCTCCTTCATACTCTCTTTGTAGTAATTGTAAATCTGCCATTTTTAAATTATGTTCTTCTGTATCATCTTGAAACTCGTTTAATTCTGACAACCTAGCTTTGATAGCAGTTTTCATAACAATCAAATGCTCTATTTCATCTGGACCGCCAATGTTAGTGCTACTATCGGCATAATTTTGTAAATCATCATTAAAAACAATAATTGGATATTGCACAACCTCTACTAAGCAAGTAGTTTCATCTGCTTCTTTTGGCATTACATATACATTTCCAGCTTGTTTATAATAAACTGGACTTTTATTAGTTGCAACATAAATAGAGCCACTATCTTCTTCATACCTTGCTTTATCTGATGAAGGTATTTCTCTAGCAGTATAGCCATTTCTAGTAACACTTAATATTCTTGCAGAGGTTACTGAAGCTCCGCCATTATTGTTATCTGGTACCGTTTGAGACATAGTCCATAATATTTCTAATGGTAATACATTAATAATCTCTTTTGCAGCATCAGTTGCAAACTGCCCTATTGCAGTATTATCAACTACTACATCTGCTAATAAATCTAATATTCTACTTTTTACGCTTGTTGCACCCATAATATTCCTTTTAAATTCTTTGGGGGTGAACTTAATCACCCCCTTGTTTATTTAACTATTAGTTAAATTTAAGTACAGCATGAGTTTCTGGAAGTGAAATCTCAAGACCTGATTCTGTAAGAATCATATCTTTTCTTCCGTCAATGTCATTGTCTTGTACGTTAGTGATAATTTGTGTGTCTCTTGACTCACCGTTACCAGCTAATGGTCTGTATGCTACATTGTTTAAGTCAATCGCAACAGCATGGTCAGCCCATGGTCCTCTTAGTAGAGGTTCCATTACGAAGTTTAATGTACCGTACATAGTGTCAACTGTAGTTACAGGAACGCCATTAAATTGACCAGCATTCTTATCTAAGTTAGCACGCATACCGCTGTTTCCAGCCATAGTATTACCTAGGAAAGATTCTCCTCCTAGTTTGTTAAGCCAGTTCATGATACTTCTAGAAGCAAGAACAAGTTTATTACCACCTGCTGCTGATTCTGGGTCAAAAATATCTGACATAGCGTCAACAAAAGTATCATACCCTGAGTTACTGTAAGTAAAGTTTTTTACATTACCATAAAGCTCAGTATAAGGTAAGATACCCCATGTTTTACGTACTGGACCACTGCCTGATTCATCTGCAGAACCATAACCAAATAGTAATGCATTCTCGATGTCCATTTTGTGTTCCATTAGTTTTTCTTGATACACTCTCATGTACTCATTAGCGTCACCTCTGTAACGAGTAGCTAAAGATGAACCAGAAAATAGAGGTACTGAAGTTTTAAAGATTTGGGTATAACCCTCTCTTGAATAAAACTCGTCTCTCCATCCGTCTGGAGCATCGCTACCTTCAGGGTGTGCTGAGCCAATGATTTGTGCAGGTGCATTATCAGCAAGTTCTAATGTATCTGCTGTTACCATAGTGCTAAAATCAACTGCTCCAGCAGCTTGGTCTACAGTTACAGCTCCATCTACAGCACTTTGTGAGCCTTTAGCCACATACAATGCTTTTTGGAATGTTGCTGTAATAGCAGTATCATCACTTCCTTGTGTAACACCACCAGCGTTTATACGATAATAAATAAGAATATCTTTCGCAGTTCCGCCTGTTGTTAACACACCTTTTACTACAAATGTTTGAAGTGGTGTAGCAAATTCCACTTTAGCTGCAACGCCATCTTTTCTTCCTGTGCTATCATAATCTACATCAAAGTCAACAGCTGACAAGTTTAATAAACCTATAGCATAATCAGTTGAACCATCGATAAGAGTTACATCAGAACCAGCTCCGTCAACAAAGAAGTTTCTTCTTTGCCATTGATGTCTTTTTTCTAAAAATTTAAAAACAGGGTCATCAGTTGGTTTTTTTGCAACTTTAGATAGATATGCGAAGAAAGGGGAAGCAGCAGGGTTTAACTCGGCAACTCTTTCACCAAAGTTAAACACTCTTCTAATATCATCAATACTTACTCCTGTTGGAGTAGCACCAATGCTTCTTGAATATATGTCCGCCATAATAATCTCCTAATTGTTAAAAGATGTTACGCTTGTTAAAATCTCCGAGCATAGCATCCATCATTTTGTCTTCTACGTTTTTACTTGGCGACTGTACACTCTGACCTTGCTGCACCCCTATCGGCTTTGGGATGGAGAGTTTTTCTTGTCTTTGTTTCATTAGTTGTTGTTTCTGTTGAGCTTGTTGACTGACTTGTTCAGTTATTTGTGGGCCATTGCCCTGGTTCAACTGGTGTAGCTTTACTAAATTGTCTAAAGACAACGATTCAGGTGAACTCATTTGAGATACAAAGTCATTTGCTTGTTCAGGAGAGTAGTTGTACTTAGTTTGCAACTGCGTCAAGGTATCTTGATGCTGTTGTCTAGCTAACTGCTCTTCTTGTGCTTTAGTCATTTGTTGCTCTCTGATTTCATCCTTCTTCAATATAAAATCACTCATCTGCTCCAAATAGTCTTCTTTAGATGCTAAATACTTAGCACTTGAACTATCTGGGTCAGCTAAGGCCTCAGAATAATCATAGTCTGCTGGTTTCACGGGCTTAGAAGGTTTAACTAACTTAGGTTCACTAGTTTCCTGCTGAGGTTGAGCGGATTGCGACTTCAATGCTTCCATTTCTGCTTTTAATGCTTCCATTTCTGCTTTAGTCTTATCTGCTTGTGATTGCCAGTATTGAAATTGACTATCATCTTCTTTTGCTTCAATAGTATCAGGAGTACTTACAGGTTGACTTTCCACATGTGCCGCTTCCTCTTGAATTACCTCTTCTGAGCTAGCTTGTGCTGCAAAAGGGTCTTGTCCCCTTGGATTAAACACTTGTTCAAAAATGTCTGCTTGAATATCACTTGACTCTACAGTCTGGTCTTGTGCATTCTCTTGTACTATATTGCTTTCTACTTGTTCCATTTTAATTTCCTAACGTTAACTCTCTTCTTCCTCGAATAAGCTTTCTGGTTGCTCTGTCTCGGCTTCTGAGTTCATCAACTGTTTTTGTTGGTCTCCGAGTCTAGCTTGAAATAAACTAGACGCCATATCAGCTCTATTAGACACCTTATCTAACTTAGAACTAAATTTTTCTACTTCTAGACGTTTTTTAGCATGGACTTCTTCACGATTAGCTGTTTGTAAGTCGCCTTTAACTTTTTTCAATTCTGCTTCCATCGCTTGCATTTGCTGCATCATTTGTTGCATTTGTCCACTTCTTGCCATAACACCATCCACGTCTACTAATTCTGATTTTTTCAATACTTCTGTTTGGTCTATTAATCCCATCTTATACATTTCCATATAAGTATTTAATAATGCCATTCTATTTGTTGGTAATGTAGAACCAGATACTACCTGTATATCGTACTTTCCTATTCCAATATCATGAAATTTTTCTACATCTCCATTTTCCATTTCTTTAAAAAAGTTAAATCGTTGACTTGTTTCTTCTCCATTAGGCTGTACAAGTCTAATAACTTTATCTTCTGTATATAGTTGCTGTATTAACCCAATGGATACATTTCCAAGTTGATTTAACATGTCTTCTATATCGTCTCTACGAGACTTAATTCTTCTTTGTCCAAATTCGTCTACTACAATAGTTCCTCTATATGTTGATGGAGCACCTTTCCCTCCACCTTGCATCAATTCGTAAATACCAAATCCATATTCTAAATCAGATTTTGCATCTGCTTCATTTTTATATAATTCATTAGGAAGAGGTACTGGACCTGCTACTATCGGTGCACCTAGCTCTGCATCAAATTCAATAACGCTGGTTCCTGCTCTTCCCCACTCTTCTTCAACCTGTCTTTTATCTACGCTTCCACGAGGTATTAGCAGCTTCACATTAGTGCTTGTACTAGCATGAGCAATAATTAAAGAACGAATTTTGTTAATATACTCTTGTAACGGTCTGTATATACGAACATCTGACTCTGGAAATGGAGTGCGTAAGTGTATATTCATAATTGGTACAATAGGGTAATCCTCTATTGGTAAAATTCTTTCATAAAGCAAAGAATCTCCAACGCTTGCTACCATTTTAATCCTAGGAATATCTACGTGGTAACAACTTAATTTTTCTAAGCCTTTTAATTCTTCTGGAGTAATAGGTATTAAAGCAGTAGTACTACCAGGAATAGAGCCTGGTCCTTCTTCTCCTGGTACTCGAACAGGTTCTTGTGGTATAGGTTGACCAGTATTAGGGTCTAACTGCATAGGAGGTAATACAAAATGAAATAAAGCTCCTTCTTCTTCTATAGTGCTTAATAAATCTTGAATTGCTGAATCTTCCCATACTATAGTTTCTTCTCCAGTAACTTTTCTTACTCTTACATAAAGTCTAGAATTATACTGCTCAAACTCTTCGTCGTTAAATAAAAATTCTCTTTCACTAAAAGGTTCATACACATTATAAAGCTTGTGCATTTCTTTAGTGTATCTTTCTAAATATCTTCTTACAGTATGTGCTCTATCTTCTACGTCTCCAGGAAATACCTGGTCTACTGTTTTAGATAAATTGGTAATTGGATAATCATCTGAAGCTTCTGGTTCTTCTGCAGAATTTTCAATAAGGTCTTCAAACTCAGGATACATCTGAATTGCTGCTTCATCTGTCATGTAACTTGCATAAATAATATTAGACGCATCTCTACAAAATTTATCTTTACTATTCGGGTCTATGTAAAGGTCTAAAGGATTTACTGCTTTTAACTTTACTTCGCCTTTACCCATATCTGCATCAGGGTCTTGATACACCATCAATGCACCCATACCTCCAACGTAATAATCGTCAATAGCTTGTTTTAATTCTAAGTCTCCTTGGCTAATTTGCCAAATGTACTGAAATAAATCTGAAAATACCTTTGCTGTATCTCTATCACTATCTTCTCTACCCGTCGCTCTAAATTGTGGAGAGTTGTAAGTTAATAAAGCTTTTGCTGTTTCAACGATTGGATGAATACGATTGACTACAATAGGAGCTTGTCCACGTTGCTCGAGCAATTCTTGTTGCTCTTGTGTCCATTGTGCACCTGCTCTAAACTCTATTGACTCTTGGAACTTTTGAGCCCATGGCTCTCTGGATGAGTTATACTGTGTCCATAGTTCTCTTGTTACTTGAACTTCAGGATGTGTTTCTCTTTCGTCGATATTACCAGTATCATAATTAAAAACTAAATTATTTTGCGTCTCTGGTTTTCTGTTTTTTGCTTTTTTCTTTTGTATATCCATGCTCAATCATTATATAATCTTTCGGTATCTCTATCTCTTCAATTTTATCTATTTTTGAAATGAAATCCTCAAAACTCATAAGATATTTTGCAAATTTTTTATCAGCCATTTCTAACTTTGAATTTATAACCGATTATTTTAAAAAGTCAAGAACTTTTTTATAATAATCTCCAGTCTGCTTTTTTAGCTCTATAAGCAAACTGTTCTTCGGACTCTACTGTCTCAGCAGAGTGTGATGGTTTGTATGCGTTTTTGTTCGCATAAAAAAATCCGTCTAGCAAGTCATCGTGTTTTCCACGTGGATATAATAGCAATTCGTCTTCAAAAGCTTGCATATTCTTTTTCATGTATACTTTTTTATTTGCAAACAATGGCTGCAGACTTTCTAATCGATATGACTTAGACGTTCTAGGATTTTCCTTTACTTCTAGTCCAGGAATGAATAATCCTAACTCTTGTGACTTTTCTTTGATATATTGACGTAGCATTTCCTGGTATCCTACAGACTCAATTCTTGTTTTAGCACTTTCGTATACTCTAAAATTATCTAATATGGCATCAGCCAATGCTAAAGGCGTTGCTCTTTTTCTATAGTAAGGTAAACAAAATCTATTATTATCTTTATCAACAGCAATATTAAATATAACACTATAGTCTGCTGTTTTTCTTGTACTGCTAGCAGGGTCGACACCAGTGAACACGTTCACAGGTCGTCTCTCGTTTACTGCCTCACCATTAAGGTTCGTCAGAACGAGGGTCGACAACCCTGCATCGTCTGTCTCAATATGTCCGTCATAGAACTGAAAGTCCTCAGGTCGGAATAAATTATCCTCATCTCCTACTATTTGACATAAGTATTCCCTATAGAACACAGACAATCTGTTAATACTTTCTAATTCTGACTTCTTTTTCTTTAGTTTATCGATTGGCCAAACTTCATCCCATAGCGGTATTTTCTTATCCATATCAGGTCGATACTCTAAGTTTCTCCACCCCTCCATACTTTTTAACGTTTCTACTAAGCATCGTTCATGTTGAGGAGTCCCTATAACAGCAATCCTACCACTAATAGGGTCTAACGATGGTACTCCACTTTGTAACAACCAACGCAAATTAAATTCCATGGCTTCTGCTGTTTTAGTATTTACTTCGTCTTCTGGGTCATCTAGTATTAAAAGCGTAGGTCGTTGGTTTCCATGTTTAATACCACGTATCTGTTGTCCTGTACCTTTACAAATAACAATACTACCATCTTTTAACTCTATTTCATTATTACTCCACTTGCGTGCCGATTGTTGACCCCAGTACCCAAAGAAGTATCGAAACTCTTGAGAGTAATCTAATACATCTTTTATGGTTCCAAGTAGTTTAGTAGCATGCGACTGAGTTCTTGATACCAATACGATAACCTTAACACCAGGAGTAAACATAAGATGAAACAAAGGAAACACACCAGCAACAACAGAAGACTTGGCATGACCACGAGGTGCGATAATATTAATTTGCTTTTCTTCATTGTTTAATAAGTGTTTTGTAATATCATAATGAAACTGCGGAGACTCTTGACTAAACATATTAGGCATAATCATTCTCCCAAATAACAACATATCTTGTTGCATTTGCTGAATAATGTGTTTTTTATCCATTCTTTTCAAAGAGCACTTCTATTCCAAAATCTTTTGCTACATCAATAAGAGTAGCTAAGAAAATGCTAAGATTCTCTTTCTTCCCCGATATCGTTATTTTCTGTTTCACTTGGTAGTTCCTGTGTTTTAGTTGCTATTAATTTCTTTGTTTGCTTTTCAAAGTTTGCTTCAATTTGATGCGACAAGTCCATTTCAATAGATTCTGTCTGTGTTTTTACTTTAGGTTTCATATCTAAATAATCTGACAACTCTTTAGCTGCCTTTATCATATTTCCTGGGTCTTCATTTACTTTTGCTACCCCAATAGCATCTTTAATCGTATCTAGTACGTACCCTTCATCAATTCCACGCTCTGTAAGCACTTCTTTCATCTTATCCTTAATCATTTGCTTCATTCCCTTAGTTTTCAATAATCTTTTTACGGTCCAGGCGGGCTTTTTCTGGTCTGGCCTATACATTTGCCCTAATTTATCAAAATCTGGCGTTTTTCCCGCCATTATGTACGTCATATACGCTTCTAGCACATCTTTGGACCTACGTTTTTGTAGTTCTAGCTCCATTGGAGTCTTTGTAGACACTGAATTAAAGCTTTTTGTCTCCCAATGCGGTAAAAACTCTAACTTACTCGTCTTCGTAACCCATTGTTTTCCATAAGGGTAAGTCATTTCTACTCCACTAGCATAGGTTTTAACAGCAAGACATTGAGCAACGTACCCGTCATCCGATATCCCCCACTGTCCTTCCTTGCATTCTTTCCATGGTTTATACTTTAAGGTAAAATCCTCAGCTTTATACACTTCGTAGTCTACTTCTTGGAAGTTATTTATCTTCAGTCTTCTCTGTATCGTTATCATTCTTTTCTAGTTTCTCTTTCAAGTATCCTGTAAATGCTTCTTCATCTTTTGTAAATGCTATGTACTCATTTAATAGCCTATCCACATTAATGGTCATCTGTACTACTTGCTCTAAACGCATTGCAAGATTAGTCATGATGTTGGTCATCTCTTTATTGGTTAACTTCTGTTTCGCTTTTTTCATTTTGCTCCTTACTTAGCTTATAAGCTTAAGCTTATATACTTAATCTTCTAATCTTTTACTTAGTCTTAATATATAACACTTAATCTTATTAAAGATTAAGTGTGTTAGTCTTAATATATACTTAGTCTTAGTATATACTAAGCAAATCCCTACATTAATTTTTTTCAACAGTTTCAATTCCTAGTTCCATTTCATCTTGTACTGTGAATATTTCAATCTGTGCCATAATTAAATCATACATATGATGAGACTTGTCAGGTTGTGCATCACCTTCTACAACAGCTTTAATCCACTTTTTTTTGTTTTTGTCGTATATTTCTATGATTTTCTTTTTTTGCGTCATCATTCCTTAAGTTAATCCAAGCTGCTGTTAAAGTCCAGAAAAAAATTTCAGAAAAAAAAAATTGGAGTAGAATGCGTGTGGGAGATATATATACAACCTACTCCCCCCAATATCTCGTTGACATTGTTTAACCCCGTTGAAAATTTGTGTTCGGAAGCCTGGAAGTCTTCCTCACACAGTTTGTTTGTCTATGTTCGCAGGCTCACCAGGTATTCAGCGAAGGGCTTGCCTCATACAGGGATTATGTATTCGTCGTGCCTCCTCATGTTAGGGATTAGGGATAGGGCTCAATGACACACACAATGACTAGGGATTAGTTTACTTATAATCCATACTTCTCTTTGTATGTACTGCTCTCTCATCTTTATGATTTCTTTTTATTTTGCTTTCAGCATACATCCTCTTATGGTTTTGAGGTTTGCTATGTAGAAAAGGGTAAAGTAGTGGTACTCTCTTAACAAGAGCAGGTCATACCTACATTGCTACCAGTGAAAGTAAAATAAAAAGATTTCATTAATTTTATTCAAATAATAATAAGAGAGGAGTTCACAATGAACTATAAATTCATATTAAATAATAATACTATTGCACAAATTCACAGCTCAAATAGTTATTCAGCATTACAGTTCTTCAAGACTTTACCGAAGTTCAGACAGCTGACACTAGCAGAGCAATGTGCAGTAAAGATACAAAGGGCATCATGAGGTGTCCTTTAATATATAAATCAGATTTAGTACATTATGTATGGAGTTTAAATACTTCAATAGCTAAATCTAAAATATCTAAGATGAAAAAATCTCAGTTGTATGCTATATGGTACAAGAATAATAAGAAATGGTAATAGCAGGTCGGTAGAATGGCGAAAGTCCCAATACATTACTCAGAGGCAGCGTTCTGAGCTTCCGACCTCACCATCTTTTGTATGTTCAGCTTTCTCATCTTCCTGATTTCTTTTTTTTCAAAAGATTTGATAATAATAACATAATAAAAAGGAGCTAGAAATGGCTAAAAATGCGTTAATTAAATTAAGTAAAGTAGATAGTAATGAAGTTCTTGGATATGCCCAAGTGTTAAATGCTAATGACGAGTCTTTGACATTAAATCAAGTACAAGGGTTAGAAGATACCACAGGGTTAAGAGCGTTTGTCAGAGGTACAAACCTAAACCAATTTGATGGAGAATTAGAAATAGCTGATAATCCAGAAAAAGAACCAACATCTGAGCAAAAAGCATTTAGAGATGAAGTAATTGCTAAAATGGCTAAAATTGATGAAAAGTTCGAGTTTGTCAAGTTCTTTAATACCTCTACAAAAGAGAAGACCAATATGGGATTCTACTTTAATATATCTGATATGGTATAATTCATCAAGAGTTATAGGTCTAGCAATAGGCCTATAACTTTTTAATGTGCTTCGCATCGTAATCGTCGTAAATTGCCTTCGGCTCACGACAAGGGCTTTAAATTGATGCGTCTAAACAAGCTGGCTCCAAACAAACAAGCTTGTCCAGCTTCATCTTTCTGATATTTTTTTTTCATAACATTTATCACTAGGGCTTTCAAAGAATGAAACCTGTAAAGACTAGTAATAATTTGTTATATTTCACAATGTATGCTTGAATATATAAGTAGCTTTTATATATGATAGTAGAATGTGTAAACCTGTGAACAAAGCACGGACAGCGGTCGTGTGCTACGATTTCAGGTACAATGTTTACCAGATATGGATTGGGATTATGCAAGTGCATAACCAAGTCAAAAGACAAACATTGGTAGTATGGTGTAAAATCCGCCTAGAACAAACCCAAGCTTGCTTGGGTAATGAAAGGAGGTTAGTAGCACGATTACTTTAAGCATAGTCAACAAGGTCAAAAACTCGAGCCTTGCTATGTCATATATAATGTATCAACGAGATAGGGTGGGAACACCAATTCAAACTATCTTGAGGTATGTCCGATAGGGCTATATATGAAGTAATGTGACACTTGCAGTTGCAAAGCAAGGGTAGTCACACACAAATCAACATACTTGTAGGAAAGCCAAACCCTGCACACATTCACACATTGGAAATATTTTTTTTTTAATATTGTATCGGCTTTGCCGATATAGCTATTTCGTATAAGGCTTTGCCTTATGAAAGGAGAAAGTAAATGAATAAAGCAATAGCGGCAATATTCCTTAGTGCAATGCTGTTACTTGTATACTTGGGTTGGGTAGTAGATACTTATAAACCAATAACAAGTAATATATCACAAGGCGAATTGCCAAAACAACCGATAACATCGGACTATGAATTACCTCAACTAACACCTGAAGAAGACGCTGTAACTGATAGTATTGTTAGAGATACAATCAAACAAGTAGAGTTAGAATCAGAACATAAAAGCATAGAAACAATGCGTAATGAGGTAATTAAAATATTAGATGAAACAGTAGAGCAAGATAGTTCTGTAGTCATTTCATTTAATATGCAATGGACTCCCAGTTGGGTCCAGTAATCAAGAGAGTTAACATTTAATGTATTGAGTAGTAATTGTTTATTATTATCGTAGAACACTCTCTTGTACTACTTAATACATCCGTATGCATATATGATAGGGTGTGATTTGTCTAGCACAAATCTATAAACCCCCTGAGATATCTTGAAAATTGTCATAGTGTGCCTAATATAGAAATATATAGAGGCGGACACGGATTGATAGAGTAATATATGCATACAAAGTTTAATAATAACATGGAGAAACAATGGAACAAATAAATAACATAGACGTACATAAAGAAGAAATTAAAATAGAAGGCGATGATTACATGGTGTACTACTTTGACGAATCAGGAGACGTCATTGCAAGAGAATACATAGATAGCGTATCAGCATTACAAGAAGAGTTTGAAGCATATGCTAAAGACGGAACATTTGACAAGGAGGAAGTATGGAGATGATTAAAGATAACATAACATACACAGATAATGCAGGAAATAAAGTAACTACAGATAGAAAGTACACTGAGTTTCCTTATGATTTGAAACAAGTAGCATTTCTAGAAAGAGGTCACGATATGCTTAATGTACGCAATCCATTTAGTGGAGAAGTATATATGTTATCACCAGTAGAAGAAAGTGTCTACTCAATGATAATGGGAGCACAAATGATGCCTGGATACCAACAAAGCAGTGAATTAATACAAATTGTTCGTAAAGGGTTAAATTGGTTTAGAGATAACAATGCAAAAGCGTATATGACGCTATTAGATTAATAATAATAATAAAAAGGAGAGTACAATGATAGATAGAACTATGTGGTTTCTATATAACAAACTTGGTAGTCCTGCAAAGGAAGCACCAAGTATAGATTATATTTCTGGTATGTTCTTTAACTACTGGAAAATAATGAATGGATTAAATATTAATACAAGCAACTTGAGTGCTATTGATATTTACAATGGTCTAAGTAATTGCTATGATAAAATGGCACAATCAACAGCGAAGAATCTGTATGAATATGGTGAAGTACCAGCAAATGCGGATTATCGTGTTAGTTATTACGAACAAGAACACGAAATATATGATGTATATGCAAATTGCAGCAATCTAAATGAAGTATTAGTCGAAGGTAGTGAACCTGAATTTGATGATACAGATTCATTTATAGAAGCACTAAACGAAGTAGCATACGAAAATATAGAGTATGAAGTTGAAAGTGAGTCATTTTCTTTGAACGAAGACACTATTGAATGGTATAAAACCTGTCACCCAGGTGATGATAAGGTAGTTACTTATATGTATGATACAGGTAAAAATCTTGAATGGAATGACATTGAAGAGTTTCTTGGTGATATACTGGATATGGTAGACCACCAGAATGCTGATATGCATATAAGTCAAATTAGAAAGTTTATGTTAGATAGACTTGCTAATCAAAATGTTGATATCATAGATAGTTTAAAACAGACTGACAATGGTATGAAGG